>Ga0206926_1177_pt1 | contig 12242 bp, 11 predicted proteins | sample Alteio_BWOrgHeat_59_FD_152955 | JGI IMG/M metagenome (GOLD analysis project Ga0206926, IMG submission 152955) | Enriched cells from forest soil in Barre Woods Harvard Forest LTER site, Petersham, Massachusetts, United States -... | ecosystem: Environmental > Terrestrial > Soil > Temperate forest >... | reverse complement strand
CATGATGCCAACCCTTATGGAGGTGTCAGCTACTATCGCTTAAAACAAACAGACCTCGATGGCCATTCCACTTATTCAGCCATCCAGTCGGTTGACCTGGTCGCTCAAAATATCATCAAGGTTTATCCCAACCCCACCCACGGTCCCGTATATATCAGCGGACTCGATGTCAGCCTGACCACCGTACACGCAGAATGGTATGACGCCGGCGGAAAGCTCCTCCTGCAGGAGACCACCCCCGCCCAAAACGGAAATGCAACGCTATACCCGCATTTCAATACCGGGATCTATCTGCTAAAGATCATCTCATCCGACGGAACAGTACACCTGCAAAACGTTATGATCTTACATTAAAAGCTGACAGAACACTGAACAGACATTAAAAACATATACAGGTAAATAAGAATATGACCGGCAAAATGACAAATTTTGCCGGTCAATTCCCATTTTAGGAGCCAATTGGATTAGAATTTCCTGTATTAACAAAGCCTTCACACCCCACCTACTTCCATGAGGTTATTTTTACGCGCTTTTTGAGGTCCCTAAGATAATTCACCAACTAATTTTATTATGACTCTAAACATGTTTAGGAAATTAGGTTTATTGTTTTTGGCTGCTAATACTTTTGCAATAGCCGCCAGCGCGCAGATCCAGTTTGGTTTAAAAGCCGGGTTGAACATTGCTGAGCTGAATACCAGCAATAGTCAATACGCCGCCATCGCAGGCGGAACACCCCAGTCGATCAAGAATTACCCAAGAACGCTCTTTAACGCGGGGGCGCTGGTAGATGTTCCCCTGAATAAAAAATTTATCCTGCAGCCGGAGCTTAGCTTTTCCATGCAGGGCGCCACTGGAAACCCCAATCAGGGCTACCAGGTAAATGCCACCGAAACATACAAATACAATTTTATCAACCTGCCCGTATTGATAAAATATATGCTGCCGATGGGCATCTACGCAGAAACAGGCCCCCAGCTGGGCTATCTCATCGCGGCCCATATCGACGAAGTAGGCATCGGCGCCATGCACAAGGTCACCTATAATGTAAAGGACCAGCTTAAATCCACCGAAATAAGCTGGGCGCTGGGCGTCGGCTACCAGGCCCCCTTTAATGTAGGTATTGACGTAAGGTATAACCTGGGATTGACCAGCTATAACAACGCCTCCGCCACGGGCCTGGCAACTTCACCCATCCAGAATGGCAACCTCAAGAACAGCGTTGTTCAGATAGGTGTCTATTATCTCTTTGGAAAGACAAAGGAGCCCGCACCGGAACAATAAAGTATTTCATAAAAAAAGCCGGCTCACAGAGCCGGCTTTTTTTATATCATATTTGAGCTGGTATATGCCTCATAAGCCGCCTTATTAAAACTGTACAACAGCCCCGGCCGGTGTGATACATTTTCTTCCGACTTATCCGAAGCCACTAAATAGGTGAGTTTCTTTACTTTTCGCCTGAAATTCCGGTTATCCAGCCTTATATCGTAAATTTCTTCATATATCTTCTGCAGTTGATTAAGGGAAAAATAAGCAGGTAACAGATTATATACCAAGGGTTTCGTATTCATGCTCTCCTTGACCCTGGAAATGGCGTCCACCACTTTCTGACCATGGTCAAAGGGTAGAACAGGAAGGCTCTTTACGGATGCCCACCGATAGATATGATTATTGATATCCAATGGGTTAAACTCATCCAACTTGATAATTGAATAAAAGGCAATGGATACAATGCGATTGTCCGGGGACGGGTCAGTCAGACTATAAGCTTTCAGCTGCTCCAGGTAAATACTATCTGCCCCCGTCTCTTCCTTTAGTTTCTTTTGGGCGGTATCGATAAATTCCTCTGTCGAATTGACAAATCCCCCGGGCAGCGCCCACTCGCCTTTTGCCGGTTCATTGTTCCGTTTTATCAACAGCACCTTCAACTGAGTTAGCTTATTGTCATAGGCAAAGACTACGCAATCTACCGTTAACTTAAATTTCATTTGTTTACGTTAAAAAAACGCTAACTTAGCGTTATAATGACGTTATATTGTCATTGGACCAAAATTAAAACTTATCCATGTATACGGTCGTATTTAAAAACAATCAGCACTCGCTGAAGACCATTCCCGGGATCCGGCCCGGGACCAGTTTGCTCGAACTGGCATTATCCCAGGATATTGATCTTACCAGTTTATGTGGCGGCAATGGCACTTGCAAATGCTGCATAGTGAATATCGAACAGGGAGGAGAATTTATTGCACCCCCGACCCTGGAATTTACTACTAGTCCCGGCGAACCTGTCTTTGCCTGCCAGTCCCTGCTATCCGGGAACAGCAGCGGGACCATTGTCGTCAATATAGATATAGCTCAAATCTGATCTTTTCATGTTCAGTCACGTATTTTTACGATCACTACTGTCAGGTATAGGGTCACTGACCATCAGCCTCACCCTGTACTGCCAGTCTGCTATACCCGAAAAAGCCAGATCAACAGATTCCGCGACATTCCCCCGAACCACCGTTTTAAAAGAAGTCGCCGTGGTCGCCGCTCCCATATCGCTGACGCAAAAAGAAGGCAGGCTGGTCCTGGACCTTAAGAACAGCCCCACTTCGGCAGGCTCTTCCGTCCTGGACATCCTGGCAAAAATGCCCGCCGTCACCGTCAATGCCCAGTCTGATCTACTTTCCATAAAAGGGAAAGAAGGCGCTATCGTTTTCATCAACGGAAAACGCAATTATATGCCTCCCTCCGGCCTCTTCCAACTACTCGCAGGGCTCAATGCCGGCAATATCGATAAAATAGAGATCATTACCAGCCCTTCTGCCGATATGGACGCAGAAGGGAAGGCAGGTATTATTAACATCATCCTCAAAAAAGGTAAGCACGAAGGACGCTATGGCAGCCTGGGTACCCAGGCTGGATATGGCGCCGGAACAATCGCCGGTTTCAATGGCGATATCACCTGGGATCAGGGAAAATGGGATCTTAATGCCAGTTACTCTTTTTCCCGGAATGCACAAAAACAAATCTCCTTCAATTACAGACAGAACACCTGGCAGGGGGCTGACTTTCTTTCCAATACACTCAGCGAAAGAAGCCCCGTGCAAACTGATCATAATGTCTATATCGACGCTGGTTATCAATTGACAAAAACTTCGGCGCTACGTGGTTCCTTTACCATGTACGATAATAAATGGTCCATGGATGCACTTAACCACACTACCCAAAGCCTGGGTCAGGTCCATTCCGGTTTTGACACACCTAACGACGAAGTAAATCATTGGACTCATTACGGTGGGGTGCTGGGATTTACGCATTCCTTCCGCAATAAAAGCTTTTTTTCATCCTCCGCCGATTATCTTTATTATAAAGACAATAATCCCGCCAATTACCAGCCGGCTACCCGTACGGCGAAATTAACGCCCATTTCCATTTTCGTAGGGGAAATGGATTATGGTACGAACCCTTCCGCCAAATGGACCCTGCACACCGGTCTGAAGACCTCTATTTCTCATCTGACCAATGACGTTACCGTGACCAGCCTCGAACAGGGAGCCTGGACCCGGGACTCCAGCCTGTCATCGGCCTCCTCCCTCCGGGAGAACATCTTCGCCGGTTATGGAGAGGCCGCCTGTACATTGAGCGAGACCAACAGACTGAAGCTTGGACTTCGATATGAATACACGGATTATAGCCTGCTGCTGAATGGACATACCCGGGATCGTTATGGTGACTGGTTCCCCTCCCTGCTCTTCGATCATAAGCTGGGAGACAACAGCGCGATCACGCTTTCTTATGCCCGTCGTATTAACCGGCCCTCCTTTACGGACATAGCCCCCTTCGTGCTGTTCATCGATCCTTATACTTTATTCTCCGGTAACCCCGCCGTCCACGCATCCGTCAGTGATAATATATCCCTCGACTACACCCTGGGCAAGCTCGTATTTTCCACCTCGTTCACATCCGAAAAAAAAGCCCTCGAAAAATTCCAGATCAGCGTCGATACTACGACGAATTTACAGGAGCTGAAACCGGAGAATATGGATGACCTGGAAACGCTGAACGCCACCCTTATAGCCCCGCTCACGCTTTGCCCCTGGTGGACCGTGCAGGCCTCCGTCAGCGGATTATGGCAGCATGAGCATACAGGGGCGGCCCTGGGCGCTCAGCAGCTCACCCAATGGAGCTTTCAATGCTCAGCCAGCCAGACCATTAAGCTACCCCGCGGATTCCTGTTCGAGACATCCGGCTTCTATAACAGCACCATGCTTTCCGGCATCTCCCATCTGCAGCCGGTAGGAGGCCTGAACACCGCCCTGAAAAAGACCATCGGCAACTCCTGCCTGGTACTCAACTACACCGATATCCTCAACACGATAAAATATACTTCATTGGTCTATGGCCCCGGTCTCTATATACGGAACGGATTCGATTTCAGCCATCCTGCTGTAAAGATCACCTATACCTATAAGTTCGGCAGCGCCCCCGCGGGCCTAAAGAAGAAACACGATAACAGCGCCGATGAAGAAAGACGACGCGTTGAATAAAAATTAACCAAACCAAAAAACTATAAAGATGAATCTGTATCAGAACTGTTTTATAAACATCGACGACACCGACATCTCCTTCCTGGAAGAAGCCGCCCGGGATAAAAGCATCTCCGGAAAAGGTCCCTCCGTAGAAAGATACGAGATGGCGCTGCAGCAATTTTTCGATTCTCCCTACGCCATATGCTGTAGCAACGGAACGGCAGGCATCCATATGATCATGATGCTGGAAAATATCCGCGAAGGAGATGAAGTGCTGATCCCACCCACAGCCCCGATCATGAGCGTACTGCCCGTCATCGCCAGCGGCGCCACCCCCGTTTTCATTGACACCTGCAGCAAGGGGTTCCACCTGTCCCTGGAGGATATTGATCGTAAACGAAGCCCGCGTACCAAATTGCTGATCAATGTACCCATGTGGGGGTACGCCAACAATATAATAGAGGTCAGCGAATATTGCAACCTCCACGGCATCAAGGTGCTGGAAGATAATTCCCATTGTCACGGCACCCTCCTCGAAGGCCGGCTCATGGGCACTACAGGCGATTACGCCGTTTTTAGCACGCATGAACGAAAACTAGTCACAACAGGGGAGGGGGGCTTCCTGCTCGTAAAAGACCGGAATGACTATGAGAAGTTACTGGAGATCCGCTCATTTGGCGAAGTAGCAAAAACGGGGGAACAATTCAGGAATATCAAAGGAGCATACGGGTATTATTTCGGTATGAACTTCAAATTAAGCGCCATTAACGCCGCCCTTGGCATTTCCCAACTGGCTAAGCTGAAACATAAGATCAGCAAAAGGACCGACAACACAAAACACCTCGTCGGAGGCATCCATGCACTGGATATGAACATCCGGGAGCTGGCCGCCAGACCAGGCTCGGTCAGTAATTATTATTCCGTCGTATTCCTGGCCAGCCCCGAAATGAAACGAAAGATAGAGTTGCGGCTATTGGGGAATAATATCATCTCAGACCCCCTTCGCTACCGCTACTGCCCCCTCTATGAAATGCCGCTCTTTGAAAAATATGCCCGGCCATGTCCCCAGGCAGAAGTACTGATCAGGTCAGTTTTTACACTTCCCGTTCATGAAGGGCTTTCAGAAAAAGATATGGACCATTTTATCGCTATTATACAATCCCTAAAACATGATTAAACAGTTTTCCACCAGCGTCCTAGTTTTTAAAGATCTCGAAACACCCCTTGAGATCCTTGTCATCTTTCACCGTAAGCTCAATAAATGGATGGTCCCGGGCGGTCACGTGGAGGAAACGGAAAATCCCATGGAATGCGCCATTCGGGAAGTAAAAGAAGAGACAGGCATTGATATCAAACCCATCAGCCTGCTACACGAGGAACTTCCGAACGCAGATAGCACCTGGATCCTGGCCCCGGAATATCTCTTTGAACAAATTATCCCGGCCACCGCCCGGCAGCCACAGCATATCCATATCGATTGCGTTTACCTGGGCCTCGCCCTGAACACGGACATCTGTGTCAATTATACGGAAGTAGAGGGCGTACGGTGGGTCCCCGTCGAAGGTCTCGCGGAGCTGGATATGTTCGACGGCACCCGGAAAGTGATCGGGGATGTAGTAAAAAGACTAAGGACAATACCAAATTTTTATAACCTTATAACAACCGCGTATGACCACCAAAAAACTAAAAGTCGGCATGATTGGATTAGGTGAACAAAGCACCGATAATTTATTGCCCGCCCTGCTTTTGTCATCCTATGCAAGGGTCATCGCCATCTGTGATATTGATCCCGGCAGGCTCCAGAAAATAGGCATGGAAAAAGGTATCCCGGGCCTCTATATCGATTTCAGGGAAATGCTGGACAAAGAAGCCCTGGATGCGGTTGTTGTCTGCTCCTTCCCGGAAATACACTATGAGGTGGCCCGCTATGCTATTGCAAAAGGTATTCATGTGTTTGTGGAAAAACCACCCGTCAGCAACATCAGTCAGCTAAATGATCTCATAGATCTGTCGGTGGAGAAAGGTGTCAGAACAGGCGTCGGCATGAACTTCTCCTATACGGACTGTCATGAGATCATCTCCAATGTCATCCGGGAGGACGAGTTCGGAGATATGTCCTTTATTTCTATTGAGCACATCAGCAGCAAACCCACCTCCCCCCTCTGGGACCTTGATTCTGTCATGGAGTCCTTCCTGCTCGCTCAATTGATCCACCCACTGGATTATATCCTCTCTCTCGGTGGAAAATATAATGCCCTCAATGTTTACTGCTCGGGAGGTCTTTCTTCCATCTTTATGCAGATCATGATCGAGTTTGAGAACGCAGTCATCGGTTGTCTCAAATGCGGTACTTTTTATCCCCGGTTCAAACATACCATCGAAGTGGTCAGCAAGAATGGCAATACCATCACCGTCAGAGATCTCTCCCTTATAGAGGTTACGCAAAAAAATGGCAACGCCCCCTTCGGTCTGAAATCAAAGAATTGCGCTACCATCTTTACCCCCAGCCCCCTGAAAGCAGGGTATTCAAAAGCCGGTTACGGAAGGGAACTGGATACATTCTTTCAGAACATCCTCTTTGGTCACCCTTACCGGCACTCCTTTGTACATATGCTCCCTGTTTATGAGATCCTGGCTAAAATAGGCAGCCTGCTAAGAGAGAAGGAAGGTGATACCCATAACATCATTGATCCGCCATTAAACATACACCATTATGCGACGTCCTATCTTTCACAATAGCCATACAACGGAGCTGTCGGAAAATGCCACCATTGAAAAATATGAGACGGCGCTGCGCACCTTTTTCGGCGCCCGCTATTGTATCGCGCTTTCTTCCGGCACGGCAGCCCTTATCGCCGCTTTACACGCCATAGGCATAGAGGAGGGCGACGAGGTCATCACTTCTCCCGCGGCGCCGCTTTGTACGGCCTATCCCATTCTTTCCCGGAAGGCTGAGTTGCTTTTTACAGATATACAGCAGGATAATTTCGGGCTGGATCTTGCCGCCATGGAAAAGCTCCTCAGCCCCCACACCCGTGCCATCATAGAAGTTCCTATGTGGGGATACTCCTTTCCGGCCGATCAGGTCCGGTCATGGGCACGTGACCGGGGCCTGGCGCTTATATTTGACCTGGCCCATTGCACAGGCGCTCAATATAAAAATAAGCCCCTGTCCGCCTTCTGCGACATTGCCTGTTTCAGTACACAAAAGAACAAGGTCTTTTCCACCGGGGAAGGCGGTTTTCTCCTGACGGATAATGAGTCCTGGTATATCCGCGCCTGTATGTACAGCAGGATGGGAGAGCTTAATGGCATTGATTTCGGACTGAACTTTAAGATCAGCCATTTACAGGCCCGGGCAGGAATAGAAGGACTGATAGACCTGCCTAATAATCTAGCCCGCCGCCGTTATAACAGCGAAATGATCGCCGGATCCATCACTCATCCCAATATCGAGGCCTTTCCGCTTTTACAGGACGGCTGCCCCAATTACCAGCGCCTTATACTCCGTACAAAAAATGGCGCTGCCGGCCTGGCCCAATACATGGAAAAAAATAATATACCCTCTGATATCATCAAATACAAGGTCCGCCCCCTCTATGACTACCCGATACTGTCAGGCGTAAAACGTAGTTGCCCGAATGCAGAACATACCCTGGAGACAATGACCACCATACCCGTACATGTCAACTACACAATGGAACAGCTGTATGACATCATCGACGTCATTAACCGCTGCCCTGTTTAGTCATCCATCAGACCCGTAAAAATAAATATTACCGGATGAAAAAAGATTTGGCGCTAATTGTCGCAGCGGCCGATGGTATATTGTCCTTACAGACAGGTGTCGGGGTCATCGTAAACTTTTTCTTCGAGGCATTTGAAGAGACAAAAGAACACATCGGACACAGGGGCATAGATCTCTATGCTATGTGTCCCGCTGTTAATAAGGACAGCGCCGACTATAACCCGGCCGCGGCCGCCATGGCCGAAACCGCCTGCCGGAAGAATAATGGCAGCCTCAGACAGCTGATAAATCTCAGCTCCGGCAACAGCCTGAATGAAATATGGAAAGGAACAGCAGAGCATAGCCCCGCCGCCATCTGGGACAGTTGTTGTAAAGCGCTGGCATTTGAGCTCTCCGGTCTCTCAGGACAATATCATAAGGTGTATGTCCTGTTACACGACACCCTGTTTGTAAATGTATCGGCCTGGCTTCCCCGGGGAAATATCAGGCTCTGCTGGATCCCGCACAGCCTCGGCACGCTCTTCGAAGATCCTAACCAGCAGGGCAGGATTCAATTTGAAAAGGAAAAGGTCATTCATTTGCTCCGACGTGGCGACAAAATAGGGTTCATCAGTCACTATACCCGCCGGCACCTGCAACAATTCTATGACGTGCCCGATGATACCCTCGTATCTTTTTACTCGGGCATCTACTTCGACTCGGAAAAATATACACCGGTGGAGACGGCGCTCCCTTTTTATGAACGGTATGGCATCGGAAAGGATAAACATATCATCTTCACGTGGGGACGTTGTTCTGATCAGAAAGGCATCGACATCATCATCGAAGCCTATCAGGGGCTGTTAAAAGAAAATCCGGCCCTCCTCCATGACATACATCTGTTTTTGCTTTGTCCTACGGAGACCACCTATCCCGAATACCGGGCGCACATCCGTTATGGCCTGGAACAGCTGCCTCCAGGCAGCTTTACATTTGTCGATACATTCCAGTCCTCCCTCCAATATGAGATCTTGCGTTATCCCCGTTTGAAGATCATTTTGTTATGCAGCAGGTACGAAAGCTTCGGCCTGGCTTCTGTCGAAGCCCTTTATCAGCGTCACAGCGGAGCTTTTATCATTTACTCCGCGCTACCCACTTTTGAGGAAGTACTCAGATCGGCGCCCCGGACCATAAGGCTGACAACGAATTCCCCTGCCTGCCTCTCAAAAGTCCTTTCATCCACGGCCTCCTCGCTTGTCCAAAGATGCCCCGTTGAACATCCCCCCGACGAATGTCCCCCGAACGAATGCCCCCCGGAAGTACGACGTGTATTCTCCATCGTTCAAAACCATTCCGTCGGGATTAATCACCTGATCGCCTTTTAATCTATACAAACCTCGTTTATGAATAACATTAAATTAATTTCAGTAGACCTGGACGGGACATTGTTCTCTTCCTCCGGTAAAGTGGAACCGGATACGCTGGCTGCCCTCGCTGAATGCAGAAAGGCCGGCATCAGGATCATCTTCAATACGGCAAGACCCCTGAAAATGATCCCCAGGGAATTATACAGACAATGTATGGATGATTATTGGATCTTCTCCAACGGCACCACCTGTATGCGACAAAACAGGACCGTTTTCCATATCACCATTAGCAATCCCTCCGCCTGCCGGCTCATGCAGACCATTCATTATTCCTATGCTGCCTTCTTTTTCTCCATCGAATCTTACGGGCAGATCTATACTTCTTCCCTGAGCCGGACAATGAGCCAGCGGTATTTTGCCGAAACCATCTCCCTGAATGAGCTGATCGCAAAACCGGTCAATAAAATTCTGGTGATCGCAGAAGACCGCAATTTCCCCGTGGATTCCATTTCCAGGAGCGTGACAACGGATGTCCGCATGCTCATCACCGAGAAAGGAAAATATGTCCAGTTCATGCCAAGGGGCATTTCAAAGCTCAGCGCTGTACAGCAGGTGCTAAAAGAAAATAATATAAAACTGGAGAACGTACTTTCCTTTGGCGACGACCTGAACGATCTTGAATTGATAAAAGCCAGCGGTATAGGCGTGGCAATGGGGAACGCAGACCCACTGCTCAAACAGCATGCTGATTATGTCACCACCTCCAATGACCGACAAGGCGTAGCCTTCTTTCTGCGTGCATTTCTCTAATTATTAAATTATTCTTATGACCAACGATCATGAATCTCCTATTGAGATCAATTTACCGCTCATTCAACGGCTGATGAAGAACTGGCCAAAACGCGCTTCCGTCCGCGGATGTTATTTTGACGAATTTAAATCCAACGATAACTATGATCCCGCCCTGCCGGACTATCCCCGGGCACTCGTTCCCTTTTGGGATCATCCCTCCTTTGACCGTATTGCCGATGAAATAAAATTCAAGATCCTCACCTGGGGATGGATAGTCTATAATACACGTACCATCCATGCAGAGGAAAAAGTGGTGAACCCCTCTTTTGATCTCATCCTGCAGGATACATTTGAAGGGACTAATAGTTTTGAATTTAAAAGTGTTATACAGCAATCTCTTATTGACGAAAGGTTTCACAGCTATATGCACTTCAATGCCATGTTCATTACAAAGGCGCTCAGGAATGTCACTGATAAAATAGCCATCCCTGATTCCATCACTTACCGGCGCCTCCTCATACACCAGGACGGCGAGGGGGAACGATGGAAGAAAGACCTGATGACCCTCGCTGCCGGTATCGTTTCCGAGACCAGCATCAATGCCTATCTATCCCTGCTGTCAAAATGCAACACCGTACAGCCAAAACATTCCCTGGTAAGCAGGTTACACGATATAGACGAATACGCACATTCTTCCCTGCTGGTGGAAGTGGCGAAATCCGTTTTCGTTGCCCTCAGCCACCGCGAAAAGGATTTTTTTACCAGCTACTTACCCAGGGCAATGGACGCATTCTGTGCACAGGATTATGCAGCCTGGAAAAACATCCTCCTTCATTATAAAGTGGAAGGAGCTGAAGAGATCATAAAGGATTGCGAACGGGAAAAAGAAAAGGAAAAGCTCGTTAATGATTACACCGGCCTTAAAAAAATAGCAGAAGAATTAAATATCTTAAAGAGCATTGATTATGAATTTAACTGATCCCCGGAAAATAGATAAACCCCGGACCGTCTCCGTCCTTGTAGCCGCCCGCAATGAGTCGGCCAATATCCGTTCCTGCCTGGAGGCGCTCCTGCAACAGCAATTCCCGGCCGGTCGCTTCGAGATCCTCGTGGGAGATGATCATTCCGAAGATGATACGGCGTCCATCGTAGAAGACATGCAGGGCCGGCATTCCTGTATCAGGCTGTTCAGGATACCGGAGAAAAAAAACTCCCTGCTGGGAAAGGCCAATGTTCTGGCCCAATTGGCAAAGGAAGCCCACGGGGAATTACTGCTGATCACCGATGCCGATGTACAGGTAAATCCCCATTGGATCGCTGCAATGCTAAAACACTTTTCCCCCGGCGTCGCCCTCGTTTCAGGTACGGTCTCCTTATTCACCCACACCCTCTTCGGACACCTGCAAAATGCCGACTGGCTGTTCTACATGGGCAAATGCGCCCGGGCGTCTGATGCCGGTAACCCCGTAACAGCTATTGGCTGTAACATGGGTATCCTGGCCTCCTCCTACAGACAGATAGGCGGATATGAGGCGGTACCCTTTTCCGTTACAGAGGACTATGAATTATTCCGGGTAGTCCGGGAAGCCGGTTATGACTGTAAGCATATCCTCGGTAAGGAGGTGCTGGCCACCACCTTCCCCGTGCGTACTTTTCCCGATCTCCTGCGCCAGCGCAAACGCTGGCTGACCGGCTCATTTAGAAAGAAAAGATCCTTTATCATCTCCTATAACCTGCATGGATTGTATTTCCCTTTTCTCATCGCTTCCGGTTCATTTATTCACCCCTTCATACCCCTCCTCCTGTTCCCGGTGACATGGCTGCAAAAGACACTCTTCCTGC
>Ga0206926_1176_pt1 | contig 12261 bp, 10 predicted proteins | sample Alteio_BWOrgHeat_59_FD_152955 | JGI IMG/M metagenome (GOLD analysis project Ga0206926, IMG submission 152955) | Enriched cells from forest soil in Barre Woods Harvard Forest LTER site, Petersham, Massachusetts, United States -... | ecosystem: Environmental > Terrestrial > Soil > Temperate forest >... | reverse complement strand
TTTTGCACCCAAAATAGATGCTTTCCAAGGTTTCATCCCTGCTTCAATATGACGGGTGATGTTTTCAAGTACCACAACGGCATCATCTACCACAAATCCAGTGGCGATAGTCAGAGCCATTAAGGAAAGATTATCGAGCGTAAATCCCAATAAATACATCATGCTAAAAGTGCCGAGTAGTGATAATGGTACAGTTACACTCGGGATCAACGCAGCTCGCACTTTTCTTAAAAATGCATATATCACCAATATCACGAGTATCATTGCAATGATCAAAGTCATTTCCACATCGAACAATGAGGCACGTATCGTAGTTGTTCTATCCATCATCGTTGTTAAATCAATCGCTGCGGGAATAGAGGCTTTTAATACGGGCATAATTTTATTAACGTTATCAACGGTAGTAATGACATTGGCGCCAGGCTGTTTAAATACAATGACAATGACGGCGGATTTTCCATCAGCTAAGCCCGCATTGCGTAAATCCTGCACTGAATCGTTGACTTCAGCAACGTCGGAAATTCTCACCGGAGAACCGTTGTTATAAGCAATGATGAGGGGCTCATATTGATAGGCTTTAAATATTTGATCATTGGTAACGATTTCCGAGGTCACGATACCTTCGGATAACTGACCTTTGGGTCGATTCACGTTGGAGGCTGCAATCACGTTACGAACTTGCTCTAATCCAATCCCGTATTTATTTAATGTGGTGGGATTAAGCTCGACACGCACCGCGGGTAATGAACTTCCACCAACAATGACTTGGCCTATCCCAGCAATTTGAGATAATTTTTGTTGCAAAATAGTCGATGCAGCATCATACATTTGTCCTTGGGTCATGGAAGGTGAAGTTAAGGCAATGATCATAATGGGTGCATCAGCGGGGTTAACCTTACGGTAAGTTGGCTGTGAAGGTAAATCGGTCGGAAGTTGACTGCGAGCAGCATTAATGGCCGCTTGGACATCGCGTGCTGCACCGTCAATATTGCGCGAGAGATCAAATTGTACGGTCACTTGCGTTGAGCCTAAGGTACTACTTGAAGTCATTTCCGTGATACCCGCAATATGACCGAGTTGTCGCTCTAAGGGTGTAGCCACAGAGCTTGCCATGACTTCTGGACTGGCACCCGGTAAGGTAGCCTGAACAATAATGGTTGGGAATTCTATTTGCGGCAGAGGTGCTACCGGTAAAAAATTAAAAGCGATGATCCCTGAAATCGCTATCCCTAACGCTAAAAGCGTGGTGGCAATCGGGCGTTCAATAAAAGGGGTAGATATATTCATAAGGCCGGCTCAGGATTGGGATCAATCGTATGAGTATGAATAGTGTTAAATTTACGCGCAATTTTATCAAACGCTAAATAAATAACGGGTGTGGTATAAAGCGTTAATAATTGACTGACAATCAGACCGCCAATGATAGCAATACCTAAAGGTTGGCGTAATTCCGCACCCATGCCGGTACCAAAAGCCAATGGTACGGCGCCTAACATGGCTGCAAAGGTTGTCATGATAATCGGCCGAAATCGAATCAAACAGGCTTGATGAATCGCTTCTTGGGCAGATTTGTTTTGTTTTCTTTCGAGCTCTAAAGCAAAGTCTATCATCATGATTGCATTTTTCATTACAATGCCAATCAATAATATTATGCCAATCAAAGCAACAATGCTCAGTTCCTTGCCGGTAATGAATAAAGCTAATAAGGCGCCCATTCCAGCAGACGGTAGCGTGGATAATATGGTAACGGGATGAATATAACTTTCATACAGTACTCCCAATACTAAATAAACGACTAAGATAGCTGCAAAAACTAACCAGCCTTCATTGGCCAATGAATTTTGAAAGATTTTGGCAGCGCCCTCGAAGCTGGTTTGAATATGTTCTGGAATGTTCAGTGCTGTTTTTGCCGTATTAATACTATCAATCGCTTCTCCGAGTGCCGTATGCGGCGCAAGGTTAAATGATATGGTTGAAGAAGGGAATTGACCTTGACGATTGATAATTAACGGCCCTGTTCCTTGAGTAACTTCGGTAAATGTACTTAAGGGTATCGAAGTGCCGGTAGCTGAAGTGAGATAAATATTTTCTAACGCTTTGCTCATACGTTGCAGTTCGGGAAGCACTTCTAAAATAACATAATATTGATTAAATTGGGTAAACATCGTTGAAACTTGGCGCTGACCAAATGCATCGTACAGTGTATTATCTATGGTTTGTGCGCTGATCCCTAACCGAGAAGCAGTATCGCGATCAAAGGTAATTGTAGTTTGCAAACCAGAATTAAGTTGATCACTGGCGACGTCGCGCATTTTAGGGGATTGTTGCAATTTTGCTACGAGTCGTGATGACCATAAGGCGACATCTTTTTCATCGGGCGAAGTTAAACTATATTGATACTGAGTGCGACTGACGCGATCGTCAATAGAAATATCTTGTAGTGGTTGCATGTAAAGTGTAATCCCAGGAACGCTGCTGAGTTTTTCTTGCAATCTATTAATGATTTCAGAGGCATTCAGATCTCTTTTCTCTAATGGATTTAAAGTAATTTGAATACGTCCGCTGTTGAGCGTAACATTAGTGCCATCAACGCCGATAAATGATGAGACATTATTCACGGCATTATCTTCTAAAATTAATTTTACCAATTGTTGTTGTCGTAGCGCCATGGCATCGAACGAGATAGACTGGGGTGCTTCTGAAATACCTTGAATAACCCCGGTGTCTTCAATCGGAAAAAACCCCTTAGGGATTAAATAACTTAAAATTAAAGTAAATATGAGGGTAATAACAGCAATAATTAGAATGAGTGGTTGATGATCAAATACCCATTTAAGCGAGGTATCATATTTTTCGACCAGTCGGTTTTGCATTTTACCGGTAGCACGTTCTAATTTGCTTTCTTCATAGGCTTCACGATGTCGTAATATTTTTGCACATAGCATGGGTGTTAGGGTTAAAGATACAAATGCCGACAGTAAAATTGTCACTGAAAGTGTAACAGCAAATTCACGAAATAACCTGCCAATCACATCGGCCATAAATAATAAAGGGATCAGCACAGCAATTAATGAAACCGTGAGTGACATGATAGTAAAACCAATTTGTTTCGATCCTTTTAAGGCTGCTTGCAGTGGCGGCTCGCCTTGCTCTAAGTAGCGCGAGATATTTTCGATCATCACAATAGCATCATCGACCACGAAACCTGTGGCGATAGTTAAAGCCATCAGTGTTAAATTATTAACGCTAAAACCAAATAAATACATTGCGCCAAACGTTCCAATTAAAGATAAAGGCACGGCCACACTGGGAATAAAAGTTGCAGGCACATTGCGCAAAAATACAAAAATAACTAACACGACTAAAACTATAGATAACAACATTTCAAGTTGGGCATCGCGCACAGAAGCACGGATCGTATTGGTACGATCGGTAAGCACGGATACGGTGATATCTTGAGGTAACGTTGATTTTAAACGCGGGAGTAATTTGTTCACTCTGTCGACGACTTGGATCACATTGGCTCCCGGTTGTCTCTGTATATTAAGAATGACAGCAGGGGTAGAATTCATCCACGCAGCTTGTTTAACGTTTTCAGCACCATCAATCACATTAGCGACATCGCTGATACGGATCGGAGCGCCATTTTTATAAGCGATAATGATCGGTTTGTAAACTTCACTACTTAATAATTGATCATTGGCATTGATGGTATAAGATAATTGCGGACCATTAAAACTGCCTTTGGCAAGATTGCTATTGGCGGCAGCAATGGTGGTATGGAGATCTTCCAAGGTTAAGCCATAGGCGGCCAAAGCATTAGGATTAGCTTGAACACGCACTGCTGGGCGTTGACCACCACTGATACTCACTAATCCTACGCCTGATAATTGTGATATTTTTTGTGCAAAGCGGGTTTCAGCATAGTCTTCCACTTTCGGCATGGGAATACTGTTTGAAGTTAAAGCTAAAGTAATAATGGGCGCATCTGCGGGATTGACTTTACTGTAAACCGGGGGATTAGGCAGATCCGTCGGTAAAAAATTATTCGCTGCATTAATTGCAGCTTGCACTTCTTGCTCTGCCACATCCAAGCTCATATTGAGTGTAAATTGTAAGGTAATTAATGAAGCACCACTGGAACTGGTTGAGGTCATTTGGTTAAGCCCTGGCATTTGACCAAACTGACGCTCAAGCGGTGCGGTGATGAGAGATGTGGTGACTTCAGGACTCGCACCAGGATAAAAGGTTGAGACGCGTATCGTCGGATACTCAACTTGTGGTAAGGCGGCCACAGGCAATAATTGATAGGCTAAAATTCCAGATAATAACAATGCAATCATCAATAAAGATGTCGCAACGGGGCGTTCAATAAATGGACGTGACGGATTCATGAAGTGCCACTTACTTGCTTATCATGAGAAGAAGCCGCAGGCGTTTGATGATGTTCAGTAACGGATACCAGCGCGCCATCGATTAATTTATCGGTCCCCTCAGTGATGACTTGTTCGCCGGGTTTAATACCATCACTTATTACCGTATTATTACCAGAGACAATCCCTGTTTTTACCGATCTCACTTGAACAGTTTTAGTTTCTGGGTGATAAACATACACGTAATGCCCTTGCGGACCTTGTAAAATACTGGGTGTTGGGACGACACAAGCATTATGCAGGGTTTTAACTAGTAAATTCACATTAACAAACTGATTTGGAAATAAGACATCATTTTTATTTTGAAACAGCGCTTTAAGTTTCACGGTTCCTGTGGTGGGATCGATCTGATTATCCAAAGCATATAGCGTACCAGTATCTAATAGTTTGTTCTGGGCACGATCAAATGCTTGCACACTAAGCTGCTTATGTATTTTCATTTGATCTATCACTTGCGGAATATAATCTTCTGCGATAGTAAATACGACAGTAATAGGGCGTAATGTTGTGAGCACAAATAAGCCGGTCGTATCTGTAGTTTGCACAAAATTTCCTGGATCAACTAAACGTAATCCAATCCGACCGTTGATAGGTGAAATGATTTTACAATACAGGAGATCAATTTTCGCTGTTTGTACCAACCCTTCATCGGATTTCACGGTACCTTCATATTGCTTAACTAACCATTCTTGTGTGTCCAGCGTTTGTTTTGCTATTGAATCTTGTTTCCACAGCGTACGATAACGTTGCCGATCTAATCTCGCATCAGCTAACAAAGCGCGATCACGCGCTAATTGTCCTTGATATTGGGTCAACAATGCCTGATAGGGTCTGGGATCGATTTGCGCCAGAAGTTCACCCTTTTTAACACTTTGTCCTTCTTTGAACAGCACTTTGAGGAGTTGACCACCAATTTGTGTTTTTACTGTCACGGTATCTAAAGGCGTAACGGCGCCTAAAGCGACAATTGTCACTGGGACATCCAGGGTAGATGCGGTTGCAGCCACGACGCTCATTGCTTGGGGTATCGCTTTAGGCTTTGGTGGATCTTTAATCCAACCCCAAAGCAAGACAAGGCAAAGCATTCCAATGATGCATAGCGAGATCTTTAAAAAATAGGATCTCCCTTCAGCCATAATTGTCTCATCCAGATAACTAAATTTGTAATGAGGATATTAATTAGTCATTTTTATCCTTTTTAATATAGGTGACCAATTAAGTATCGACAATAATACTAAGAATTCTAACTTATACTAAGCTAAAAATGATTAAAATCAGAATGTAGCCACTCATGAGTGCAAATGGCGTGTCGCGCAAGGTGATGAAATGCCACAAAGTAAAAAGAACACGCAGAATTTGTGCTAAAACCAAGGTAAATAAACCCAATTGAATACATCCCGTGTACCCTGCAGAGGGTTTGATAAAAACATGATAATTGACATTGTCGTGACCATGATGGATTAAATAATCGATACCGCCGCCAAGCAGCAGCAGAACAGATATCCACAAGCTAATTTGCAAAATATTCCCAATGAATTGTGTTATTTTTTCCATCGTTAGAGCTCGCCAACCACGCCTTTATAAATCATTTGACAAGCTAGAATAGCAATGACACAACTAAACAAAATTCGCAAGAAACGCGTTGACGCTTTGACAAGAATTTTGCTTCCAGTCATCACCCCTGGAATGATGCCGAGAATAATAGGGAAGCTTAAGCTAGGATTGATATAGCCATGTGCAAAGTAAATGCCGGCACTGACAGCTGCTGTCATGCCAATCATAAAATTACTGGTGGTTGTCGATACTTTGTAGGGTAAATGCATGATTTGATCCATCGCCATGACTTTTAACACACCAGAACCAATCCCTAATAAACCAGACAATACCCCCGCACAACCCATCACACTCCATGCTAAAGGAACATGTTGTACGCGATAGGGTTTAATGCCTTGCCCACTGAGATAATTCCCGTCTAATTGTAACTCTATTGCCCAAGGATGTGATGTGGGTATTGGTTCAAGATCTTCTTTATGCCGCACGGTTAAGTAGGCACTCACCAGTAATACCACACCAAAAATAATAGCAATAAGATGCGTAGGTATTTTTGCCACCAATAAAGCGCCAATTAATGCGCCAGTGACAGCCGCGGTTTCAAGAAACATCCCTATGCGTAAATTCACAAAATCTTTGAGATAAGCAGCACTGCCACTGGTAGAGGTGACGATCACTGCAATGAGAGAGGCACCCATGGCATAATGGATATCCACTTTGAAAAGTAACACCAGGACAGGCGTGATAATAAATCCACCTCCTAAACCGGTGAGTGCACCCAAAAGACCAGCAAGATACCCAACTACAAATAAGATACATGCAAAAATCAGTGCGGTCACTGTGCTATCCTTGGTTATGTTTGCGGAAATGCTATCTATTGGCTAGTTTATTAAGATTAGATGATAACTGGAAATCTATCTTTATGAAAAAACTCCTAATAAGTGTTAGTTTGGTGCTTCTCTTATTAAAAATCCCTTGTGCATTCAGCGCAGATCCAAAATTTACCCAACAAGACATACAAAATTTTATATCGCATATATTTAATGATAATAGTCAATATGTTTCCCAAAGCTCTCATTCGGAGTTTCACAAATACTCTGAACAACAAAATCCACGAGCAACGGTCGTCGCCTGTTCTGATTCCCGTGTTCAAACCAATGTTTTTCATAAAAGCCCAGTAAATGATCTGTTTTTTGTGAGAAATATTGGCAATCAAATTTTAAGCACCCAAGGTTCGGTTGAATACGGCGTTCGTCATCTGCATACCCCGGTGTTATTAATTATTGGTCATTCTCAATGTGGCGCTATTCTGGCTGCCCTAGGGGATTACAGTGGAGAATCCCCAGCTATCGTGCGTGAATTAGATTATTTGCACCTGAAAAAAAGTAAAGATCTTAATGCGGGTGTTATTGAGAATGTTAACAATCAAGTCAATTTTGCCTTAAAAGAATTTAAAAATGAAATTGATAAAAATGAAATGGTTGTTATTGGCGCTATTTATGATTTTAGAGATGATTTTGGTCATGGTCATGGTCGACTTATTTTAATGAATATCAATGGTGAAAAATCACCTGAAAAAATTAAGAAACATAAATATATTCAAGGTATCGAACATATAGCCATTGGGCAAAAAAAGTAATTATATAAAAGGATACATATTATGAGTGCACCATTACGCGTGTTGTTAAAAGATAAAGGTAATATCATTCATAGTATTACATCTCAATCAAGCGTATATGATTGTGTGTTAAAATTAAATCAACTGGGTATCGGTGCGTTGTTAGTCATTGATAATGATAAACTTGAAGGAATTATTAGTGAGCGCGATATTATTCGAAAAATATTAGGGCAAAGAATTAACCCAGAAAAGATCACTGTTAAAGAAATTATGACAAAAAATTTAGTCACGGTACCCCCGACCATGACGGTTCAAGAAGCGATGCGCATTGTCACAGAAAAACGCTTTCGACATTTGCCAGTTGTTGAAAAAGATGCACTTCTTGGTATGATTTCTATCGGCGATCTTACGCGCTGGGTGATGTTAGAGCAAGAAGGTGAGATATCTGCTTTAACCGGTTATATTCAAGGAACCTGATTATTAAATACCATGCCGCATTTAGCCATTAATAATATTCAGCTGTATTACGAACTTCACGGCCAAGGTGAGCCATTGTTATTTATTCACGGCTTAGGCGCGAGCACGCGTGATTGGGAATATCAGGTTGATTTTTTTGCCAAGCACTTTCAAGTGATTTTGTTTGATTTAAGAGGTCATGGTCAATCGGATAAACCCGTGGGACCTTATTCTATTTCTCTTTTTGCAAGCGACACGGCGCAGCTTATTGCAAAATTGTTTCCGCAAGGAGTTGATGTGATTGGACATTCACTGGGTGGAATGGTTGCCTTTCAACTTGCGTTGGATTTTCCCAAGTTAGTGAATAAGATGGTGATAGTAAATAGTGCGCCAGCAGTGATGTTTCCTTCGCTGAAAGATCAGTTGAAATTTTTACTGCGCACGGTGAATGTTAAATTGTTTGGGATGAAGCCATTAAGTATTATGTTGTCTAAAAAAGTGTTCCCTCATCCAGAACAAGTTAGATTGCGAACAACCTTTATCCAACATTGGTGTGACAATGATCCGGATGCGTATTTAAGTACATTAAAAGCATTTAAAAATTGGAATTTGATGGATAGATTACCTAATTTAACTTCACCGACACTTATCGTTACCGCCGATCAAGATTACACGCCCGTTGCCTATAAGCACTATTACGCCGCATTTATTCCCAAAGCAGAAGTCGTTGTGATCAGTAACTCAAATCATTTAACGATTGTTGATCAAGCAGATAAATTTAACGCGGTCGTTTTGAATTTTTTGACAAAATAATTTTTTAGGAGGGTGGTACTCTCTAGCTAAGTAGTTAGAGAGTACTCAAAGTCTTGGGCTAGCTTTAAAAATTAGCCTTTGTCTACTTTGCCACCTTTATCAGTACATTCTTTTTCAGTATTCATCATGGTCATGCCTTGGCCTTTGCAAGAGTTTTGGCCTTTGCAAGAGTTGTTGGCACCCTTACAAGCGCTTTGGCCTTTACATGCATTAACACCAACGCATTTGACGTTAGCATTGCCTGCATCCGTTGCGCTGGTAGCAGCTGCAAAAGTTGCGGTAGCAAATAAGGTACCAACAGCGGCAGCAATGAGCTTACCAGTGAGTTGTTTGTTCATACGAGCCTCCAATTAACAATGAAAAAGCTTTTATCATTTTAAATAAATCACAATCCATGGATTTACATGGATTGCCTATGTTTACAGTTTATAGTAATTCGGTCAATAGATAAAAAAATGATTGGTAGATTTATGCGATGCAGCATTCAGGTTAGTATCCCAACAATTAGTTAGCCGGGTTTAGTCATCTGGGCTGGTGAGATTGCTAATGTTTTTCTTTTTTGCGCTGGCGTGGCGAGCACGTAATTCAATATCAATATATTTATCGGTGATGGCGCTTGAACTGTGCCCAGCATCATCACGCACATGTTCGCGCGGGCGATGTTTAACATCTTCAGAAATCCCGGTATGACGTAACCAATGCACAGTAGCTTCATTTAGGGATCCCGCTTCATCGATATGACCGTCTTCACGTAATTTGGTTATGGTTTGATCAAAACAAAATTGTACTATCGTACGAATATGCGAGGTATTGGTGACAGGGCCTTTTCCTTTGATTTTTGGGATCAACGCATGTTTATCTGCAGTTGTGGGTAAAGCAGATAACCCCAAATGTTTGCGATAACGTTGCAAGGCAGTAAGCATGGCATCGCTGACAGCAATTTGGCGTTCTTTATTGCCTTTACCAACTGTGGTAAACCACCAACAACCATCGTGATCGCGATGAAAATCACTCATTTTAGGTGTCCAGCGCACCGTTGCAGCGAGTTCAGAGATCCGCAAATACATGGCATAAAAAGCCGTCATCATAAATAATGTACGTTCGTGTTGAGCCGGATCTTGCTCGGCAAGTTGTTTTGCAGTTTCGATCACATAATCCCATTGTAATTCGGTTAAACGCCGTATTTTGGGTTTGCCTTGGCGTTTACGTAAATATTTACTTTTTTGGCGAATATGGAGTATGGGATTAATTGGCGAATACTCTTCTTGAATGAGAAAATTGTACAGACTGCTTAGAATCGCGAAAATTTCGCGCAAAGCTGTTAGTGACAGTTCATACTGTTTTGGATCAACACGTTTCCCTTGACGTAATACTGCTTTCGGCAAAGTCGCAACAAACGGACGCCAGTTTTCATTGGCAACGCGGCTGCCTGCTTTCTCAATAAAGCGTGGTACTTTTTTTACGCCTATCCAAGTGATAGGCGGGTTTTGACAGAAGGCAAGATAGGCTTCAATGTCGGTACGAATTAAATCTTTAATAGATTTTTTAGCGATCAACCAAGACCAATGCAATAATCTTTCGACCTCGCGGCGGTAAGCATTAAATGTAGCAACACTGCCATCATAACTTTTAAGAAACGCTTTTGAATGATTGAAATCGGTTTGCATAAAAGAAAGCTTCGCTCTATCAGGGAACGATTGTTCACTAATAAACTCTCGCGAATCAAATAAGGGCAGGGGAGGCAATAGTTTCATACCTTGATTATACCCAATGATTATAAATTTAGAAAGGTATTTAGCAAAGCGCTACCTGAATTGCTTACATGCGGATCTAACCACGCTTGATACTGCGTGATACGGTTAAGACTCAGTTCGATGCCAAGATTTCCAGTAGCACCTAGATGCGTTTTAGCCAAGATATGCGCAGTGGGATCTTCCATGGCAACCGTTTCCAAACTTTTAGCGATGCGAGTGTATGCTTCACGAAAAGGAACCCCTGTTTTCACCAGAGTGAGTACGTTATCGGTTGCAAATAATTCATTGCTAAAAGCTGCAACACATTGTGCTTGATTCACGGTGAGTTCAGAAAATATTTGGAAAAAAACTTGTAATGATTGTAAAGTCAACTCAAGTCCTTGCATGAGTGGGCGCTTGGTTTCTTGAAAATCACGATGATAACCTGATGGTAAACCGTGGATAATAGTGAAGATTTGAAACAGCATTCCTTGCAATGTGGCGGCTTTTGCTCGAATGAGTTCAAATGGACAAGGATTACGCTTTTGTGGCATTAAACTGCTTCCTGGGCAGAATTTTTCTGGTAATGAAAAATAGCCAAATTCAGGAGCGCTAAAAATAATGATATCGGTTGAAAATTTACTTAAATCATTCATAATTTGGACTAGCGCATGTAATACGATAGCTTCAAATTTACCGCGACTGTTGTTGGCATAAAGAACATTATTTTGCACTGTTCTAAAATGTAAGAGATCAGCTGTATATTGTCTATCGATAGGTAAAGATACGCCATAGCTTGCAGCAGAGCCTAAAGGGCATTGATCGATGAGCCAATAAGCCTGTTGTAGCAAGGTAATATTATCAAGTAAAGATTCAACAAATGCACCGCTCCATAAACCGACCGAAGAAGGCATGGCACGTTGAAAATGCGTTCTGCCTGGAATGGGGATACTTTGATGCTGTTGTGAAAATTGACAAAGCATGGTACAGCCATCTGATAAAGCCTGAACAATTTTAAGGATCCAATCTCTAGAAAATAATCTTAAATCAACTAAAACTTGATCATTTCGAGATCGTGCTGTGTGATCATTACAGTTCAAGCCTAGCGTGGAGCCTTAAACATCCTATTTTGATGCTTATATTAACTACCATTACCCTGGTGATCACCATTTCGCGTGGTATACATGGTTGAGACTTCACGCTGCCCAAAGGCATCATATAAGACATTATCGATAGTTTGCGCACTGATCCCAAATCGTGAGGCAGTATCTCTATCAATTTTAATGTAAGCTTGTAACCCGTTCGTAAATTGATCGCTATTTAAATCAACAATATTGTGTATATTGGATAATTGTGCCATCACGCGCGGCGCCCATTTCTTAAGCGTATTTAGATCAAAGGTGGTTAAAGCGTATATGTATTGAGCACTGCTTTGTCTGCCACCAATGACCAAATCTTGAGCGGAAACAAGATATAGCGTTGCGGCAGGAACTTGTTTCAATTTGTCGCGCAATCGGTGAATAATTTCATCTGATGATATTTTACGTTCAGATAGCGGCTTTAAGGTAATATACATGTTACCGGCATTAGAGGTTTTATTACCTCCTGATCCCACAAAAGCAGTGACATGCTGGACACCAGGATCTTCACCCACAAT
>Ga0206926_1175_pt1 | contig 12262 bp, 11 predicted proteins | sample Alteio_BWOrgHeat_59_FD_152955 | JGI IMG/M metagenome (GOLD analysis project Ga0206926, IMG submission 152955) | Enriched cells from forest soil in Barre Woods Harvard Forest LTER site, Petersham, Massachusetts, United States -... | ecosystem: Environmental > Terrestrial > Soil > Temperate forest >... | reverse complement strand
ACAGCCCTGACCTTTCTTGCCGTCAGCGCGCTGCTCATGAGCGCTACGCCGCCCTCCGGACATAAGGCTTTTTCAAAGCCCCGGGTGCTCATTTTCTCTAAAACCAACGGCTATCGCCATGGCAGCATACCCGCAGGTATAGCCGCCATCAGAAAGCTCGGCGAAGAGAACGGGTTCGCCGTGGACACAACCGAGGACTCCACACAGTTCCGTTACAAAAAACTGAAGAAATATGCCGCCCTCATCTTCCTCAGCCCTACCGGCAAGGTCTTTGGCCCCGAAGAAGAAAAGGGATTGCAGGAATATATCCACCATGGCGGCGGCTTCGTAGGCATCCATGCAGCCACCGACTGCGAATACAACTGGCAATGGTACGGTGACCTCGTCGGAGGCTATTTCAAATCCCATCCCAAACAACAACAGGCAAAGCTCATCGTCGTAGCCAAAGACAACCCCGCGACCCAGGGCCTTCCCGACCCCTGGGAACGTTTCGACGAATGGTATAATTTTAAATATCTCAACCCCAATCTCACCGTATTGCTGAAGATAGACGAATCATCCTATACCGGCGGCGCCAACGGAGATAACCATCCAATGGCCTGGGAGCACGAATACGAAGGCGGCAGAGCATTTTATACTGAGCTGGGACATACCAACGAATCCTATTCGGACCCCGCTTATCTCGGACACCTGCTCGCAGGTATCCGGTACGCCATGGGAAAGAAATGAGCAGGTCATAGGTGAAAATATAAAGTGTTTACTTTACATTTATACCCTTATTGCCTGTTGTCATGGAACGAATTATTGCAACGTATTATATAGAGACTCCCCTGCAGGTGTCAGCCGCGGCTGAAATACTTGCAGGGGAGCAGTCTTCAGGGACCTTCGTAAAAGTACCGGGAGAGACCGATGAGCTGAAAGAAAGGTTCGCAGCCCGCGTGGAATCCATCCATCACCTGGAGACCGTCGATACCCCCGGTATACCAGCCCCCGTCACCGGTAAGCACAGCTATCACCGCGCCACCATCAAAGTATCCTGGTCCATAGAGAATTTTGGCTATAACCTGCCGGTAATGATCTCCACCCTCCAGGGTAACCTGTATGAGCTGTCACAATTCACCGGCTTAAAATTAATAGACCTCGAGGTCCCCCCTTCTTTCGCCGATCATTATAAAGGCCCCGCCTTTGGCATCGAAGGCTGCCGTACCCTCACCGGCGTACAAGACAGACCGCTTATCGGCACTATCATAAAACCCAGCATCGGCATGACGCCGCAGCAGACCGCAGCGCTGGTAAAAACCCTGGCCGGCGCAGGCATCGATTTTATAAAGGATGATGAGCTGCTTTCGGCCTCGGCAAACTCCCCCTTCGAAGAACGGGTCGATGCCATCATGGCCGTCATCAATGATCATGCAGACAGAACAGGCAAAAAAGTAATGTATGCATTCAACATCAGCGATGAGACCGATAACATGCTGAGACGCTATGAAAAAATAGTAAAGGCGGGTGGCACCTGCGCAATGATCAGCCTCAACAGCGTGGGCCTTTCCGGTGTAAAGAAGATATGCGATCAGCGGCAGCTGGCCATTCATGGACATCGCAATGGCTGGGGTATGCTGAACAGACATCCGCTGCTGGGCATCGAATTTCCCGCCTACCAAAAATGCTGGCGGCTGGCCGGCGTCGATCAGATCCATGTCAACGGCATTCAAAATAAGTTTTGGGAAACAGATGACTCAGTAGTACGCTCCATAGAAGCCTGTCTTATACCGCTGCTGGGCGGTTATTCCATCCTGCCCGTCGTCTCTTCCGGGCAATGGGGCGGACAGGCTCCGGAAACATACAGGAGAACAAAGACCGTAGATCTCTTATACATGGCAGGAGGCGGCATCATGGCCCATCCGGATGGCCCCGCCGGTGGTGTCCGGGCCTTGCAGGAGGCATGGAAGGCCGCAGTAGAAGGTCTCTCCATCGAAGAAGGCGCAAAAAAATATCCGGCCTTTGCCAGGTCTGTTGAAAAATTCGGCCGGAAATGACCCCCTCCCCTAACCATCTGTTGCTGACCTTTTATGGTGATGACTTCACCGGTTCCACCGATGCACTGGAATTTCTCTATCGCGCAGGAGCAAAAGCTGTTTTATTTATGCGCCCGCCCACACCTGAACAGCTGGAACGCTACAGCGGATTACAGGCTGTCGGTATCGCAGGCATGAGCAGGGCCATGTCGCCTGAAATGATGGAACAGGAACTCAGACCAGCCTTTAAAGCGCTGGGCGCCCTGGGCGCTCCGCATTTACATTACAAAGTCTGCTCTACATTCGACTCCTCCCCCACCATCGGCAGCATTGGAAAAGCCATCGATATAGGGAAGGAGCTCTTTCCCCATAACACATTCGTTCCGGTACTGGGAGGTACACCCGCACTGGGCCGTCACTGTGTTTTTGGTAACCTGTTCGCCCGCATGGGCATCGGCAGCAGCGGCTCCATCCACAGACTGGACCGTCACCCATCTATGAGCAGACATCCTGTTACCCCCTCCGACGAAAGCGATCTGCGTTTGCTCCTTTCCCGTCAGACAAAAAAACAAATAGGGCTGCTGGACATCTTACAGATCGCCCGCCCCCTGGCCGAGACAAAAAAGGCCCTGCGATCCTGCCTGGATGAAGGTGCAGAAGTGTTATTATTAGATGCATTGTATGAGGAACAGATGACGGCCATCGGGGAGCTGATAGATAGTTTCACCATCCCCGGTCAATGTCTTTTTTCAGTAGGCTCCTCAGGTATTGAAATGGCCCTGGGAGCCTGGTTCCAGGAACAAGGCCGGCTGACAAAACCGCAAAGCTGGACATCACCGGGTAAGGCATCCCCCCTACTGGTCATCTCCGGTAGCCGTTCCCCCGTAACGGCCGGGCAAATTGCCTGGGCCGTATCAAATGGATTTACAGAGACAGGCGTGGATACCACACCAGACACCATCATATCCCTGCTCCGCCAGGGGAATAACGTGATCGTACATACGGGGACGGCTTCCGTCGACAGGATCCCGCCCGGTATGACAGCACAGGTGCTGGGAACAGCCCTGGGCCGCATCGCAAGGGACGTCATGGCTCAAATACCTTTACAACGCCTTGTCATCGCAGGAGGTGATACTTCCAGCTTCGCCGCAAGAGCGCTGGACATCGAGGCGGTGGAAATGATCGCCCCCCTGTCTCCGGGAGCCCCCCTGTGCAAGGCCTCCGCTCCCACCTCTCCCGCCGACGGCATAGAGATCAATTTAAAAGGAGGACAGGTGGGCGCAGACAATTATTTCGGAAAAATATTAGAAGGAAAATAAAAGAACCTGTTTATGAACGCAAAGACATTAGGGATCATTCATACTTCCGCTACATTGGTGCCACTGTTCCAACAGCTTTGTCAACAGCTGTTACCAGGCGTCAATACATTCAACATCGTCGACGACAGTCTTATAAAGGACGTAATAGCAAAAGGACAGCTGACGCCGGCTACGGCAAGACGGGTTGTCAATTATGTCGGCTCCGCAGAACAGGCCGGGGCGGATCTGATACTGGTCACCTGTTCATCCATCGGCGCTGCCGTAGAGGCATCGGCAGCCCTCACAAAAGTGCCGGTACTACGCGTCGATCAGCCCATGGCTGACCGCGCCGTACAAACAGGAAAACGCATAGGCGTTATTGCCACCTTGCCTACCACCCTGGCCCCTACCAGCGACCTGGTAAAGAGAAGGGCGGCCATAGCCGGAAAAGAGATCACATTGACGGCCAGACTTTGTGAAGGCGCTTTTGAAGCCTTGATGGGCGGAAACCCTGCCCTACACGATGAAATGATAGCCACCGCTTTAAAAGAATTATCCCGGGAAGTAGATGTGATCGTGCTGGCGCAGGCATCCATGGGCCGTGTCGTAGAAGGGCTGTCCCCGGAAGATAAACGCATCCCCATTCTTGCAAGCCCCACATTGGCCGTTGAACACATTCATTCCATATTATAAATATCCTTCCCATGCAAAAGCTGCGAAAGATCCTGCGGGAATTAAAAGGTTATTATTACACGGCATGGATCATTATAGCAGTGGCAGCCGGCCTCCTCTTCCCGTCAGCCTTTACACACTGGGGACAGTTTGATCTGCGTAATAAATGGCTGATACTTTTTATCGTACAAACAGTGATGTTCGGCATGGGTATTCAAATGAGCCTGCGGGATTTTACAGGGCTTTCACAGACAGGCCGCGGTGTCCTCATAGGCCTGGTCTGTCATTTTTCTATTATGCCGCTGATGGGTCTGCTCTTAACAAAGGTCTTTCATTTCGATCCGGAGATCGCCGCCGGCATTATCCTGATCGGCTCCTGTTCCAGCGGACTCGCCTCTAATGTCATGGTCTACATAGCCCGGGCCAACCTCGTTCTCTCCGTCACCGTCACCGCCATGGCTACATTAGCCGCGCCCTTCCTTACACCACTGCTGATGAAATTACTGGCAGGGACACTTATAAAGATCAAATTCGCCGACATGATGATGGAGATCGTAAAGATCGTCATCGTACCCATCGGCGCAGCGCTTTTACACGACTATCTGAAACGGGCTTCCGGGACAGGCAAAAGAAATGTAGGCATCATGGCGCTCCTGGCTACCATGTGGCTGACAGCCCTGCCCCTTGGCTGGTGGTCCTGGCTGCAAGCCCATCTGTCAGAACCCGCCACACAATCCGCAACGATGTTTGGCTTTTTTGCCGGCGCCATCATCGCCGGTGCTCTTTATCACTGGATAACAGAACGCGTTCCCAGGCTGGATGATTTCATGCCTTATGTCTCTATGTTCGGCATCATTTATTTCACTACTGTTACGACAGCGGCAGGCAGGGAAAATTTATTACACGTGGGACTATTATTGTTCCTTGCATCCGTGATCCATAATGCAGCAGGTTATTTCTTCGGTTATTTACTCAGCCGCATCTGCCGCCTGGATAAAAACTCGGCCCGTACCATTGCATTCGAAGTAGGACTGCAAAACGGAGGGATGGCGTCCGGACTTGCGGGCGGCATGGGTAAACTGGGAACAGTGGGCCTCGCAGCCGCAGTATTCAGCCCCTGGATGAACATCTCAGGGTCCATCCTCGCCAATTATTGGAAACGAAGACCGGTAAGATCAGAAGTGGTGAGCGAATGATAGCCCTATACTACCATTCTGGTAAGTAGGCATCAGCACGCTGCCCGATCCGGAGGATTTACGCTTATCCTTCCCAAACCAATGCTGCATCTTGGGATATAACCAATAAGCCAGTTGTGTGGAAGCGATCCCAAAACCAGCTCCCGCCACGACATCGCTCATCCAGTGTTTGTTATTATATACCCGCAGCATACCCGTAGCCGTAGCCACGGCATACCCCGCCAGCCCATAGAAAGGAGAAACATCTTTATATTCCATCCGCATAAACTCAGCATTGGCGAAAGCCTCTGCCGTATGACCGGAAGGAAAAGATTGATAATCTGAACCATCGGGACGTAGCTCATGGGTCGCGCCTTTCAGCGAAAAAACAGCCCCGTTGGCAAAAAGCTGAGACATCAAAAGGATCATGGTCCTGTCCTTAAAATTATGCTGACCATGGATCCCTGCCGCATTCAGCCCGTATACGGCAAGGGCCGGCACAAACATCAGGTAATTATCCGCATGCATCAGCGGATGAGGATTTTCCATCCACACCTCTTCCCTTACTTTCGAATTGAGATGTTGCAGGTTATTATTATGCAGCGCCGTAAATCCATAAGCTACAAATGCAGCCGGCAGGATAAAAGACTGATAAGGGAAAGGTTTCCTATAGGCGTCGATATGATGCCAGTCCACCCTTGAAGGAATGGTGTCGGCCCGCATTACCGGAAGAGGTGTTACACTCACTTCTCTGATGGTATCCATACTTCCCGTCAAAGGGTGGGAGAGATCCTGGGATCTGGTCGAGAGGCAGACGCCAGTCAGGAGCGTCAACACAGTGGCCAATCTCTTCATATTGGGGCTTTTTATAATTAGGAAACGACAAAAATGCGGATAAATTCTGTGGAAAACTAGGTTTTTTGCCGCATTTGGCCCTTTTTAGGGGGTTTTTAACAATTTACACCCGGGGAAGCTTATAGCCATTATGGTATTCCTTTATCAGGTATTCATCATTGATCTTTTCATCCCCGAACTTGCCCCCTGCCGCGTCCCAGATAAGCCGCTGCCGGCTGCGGAAGCTGATATTCCCCATTTGTGCGACCGTAGCCACATGGGCCCCTTCCTGTATAGAACAATGCAGGTCCTCCATTTTACGGGACCGCACCACCTCCAGGAAATTGGCCATATGCTTGTTCAGCCCATTGTCAGACGATTTGACAAAAGGCTTGCTGACCTTATTTTTTGATTGCTTCTCTTCCATCACCTCCCATCCACCCCTGCTTAAGACCAGGGTGGCATTATTGCCAATATAAGCGATACCATGATCCCGCCCATAAGAACCATTGTCGATCCCCATGGCATGATCCCAGACCAGGTTAAAACCATCAAATTCGTATAAAGTCGTCAACGTGTCCGGCGTCTCTTCATACAGATCAGGATAGGCAAAGTCACCACCCAGCGCAGCAATGGATTTAGGTACGCCCGCCCGCATGCCCAACAAGCCATAATCCAGCAAATGAACGCCCCAGTCCGTCATCAGCCCTCCCGCATAATCCCAAAACCACCTGAAATTGAAATGAAATCTGCTGGAATTGAAGCTACGCTGGGGAGCCGGCCCCAGCCACATGGCAAAATCCACCCCCGGCGGCGGCGCCGTATCCGGGACCACGGGACCAGGTTTCATCCAGCCCTGGTAACACCATACTTTCACCGTACGGATCTTTCCCAGTTGCCCCGATTGCACAAAGTCGACAGCATCCTTAAAGTGCTGCTGACTGCGTTGCCATTGCCCCGCCTGCACCACACGTGCATATTTCTGCTGGGCCGCCATCATCGCCCTGCATTCCCCAATGGAATTGCCCACCGGCTTTTCTACATATACATCCTTTCCTGCCTGACAGGCCTCGATCATGATCAGTGCATGCCAATGGTCCGGCGTCCCGATGATGACAACATCGATGTCCTTTTGTTCCAATAGCTTCCTATAGTCAGTATAGGTCTTAATACGCCCTGTATCGACATTCATCTTTGCAAGATCATTCATCCGCTTATCCAGCACATTCTTATCAACATCACACAAGGCTACAACATTGACACCAGGCACTTTCAGGGCTGCGGAAAGATCCGCCCATCCCATTCCGTTGAGCCCCACAGCCCCTATATTTATCTGATCAGAAGACGGAGTCCATTTACTAAAGATGAGACCGGTAGTAGCGAGAGATGTCTGTTTGAGAAAATGACGACGGGTTGGCATAGCAATTTTTTATTACTATGCCAATATAACAAAAAAATCTTTTAGCACCTGCTATTGCCGCTGGAGCGTCGTTATGGCAGTAGCTTTGTTATTCAGGATAGTCGTATCCCCCGGCACCAGCTCGGTCAGCGTAGAATCCAGCTTCATTGTCATGATCAGCGTATTGCCATTTAAAGTATAGGTAGCCCCGGCAGGAGCAGCAGCAGATATTCCCGAACCACCTATCGAGGAAAGCCCTCCTTAATGACCAGACATGCAAGCATTGCTATCGTACAGGAAAGAAGTCTTTGCATAATATAGAGTTTTTTTATTAATGTATTATTGCCTGTGCAAGGTAGTCACCACCCTCGCAGTATCGCTCGTCGTATAAGTAACACCGCTTTGGGTGCTGCCAACATTAGTTCCTGTGATGGTCGTGATCACCAGCATATCTCCATTTAGCACATAGCCCGATCCGCCGGGTGCAGAAGGCAACGTCCCCACGCTGGTCTGCGCACAAAAAGTCATTATCGGACAATAAATAGAATCCTTCTGTATATAGAGATAACTATTGGAGACATTCCCGGGTGGAATGGTCATTGTATAAGCGCCGGAAACAGAATGGGTTAGCTGGCCATGGTTATAACCAAACTGATAATGTGTGGTTGATACCAGGTAGCCCAGTCCTTTTGTAATAACGGAATCCGCCGTAAAACTGACGCTGCCCGTATTATTGGTGGTGACATAATTGAAGCTGTCCACAGCAAGGGTGTCTACGCCCGGGCCTACCTGCTTGTTCTGGGTGACCTGCTGTATCTGGGAGGAGACAAAGGCCCAGTTACCTTCCAGTTCATTGGTATTGGTTTTATTATTGCTTTTCTGGCAAGATATTACAAATAACAATAAAATGACAGCAGCAAAAAAAAGTAGTTTTTTTGGCATACAATAGGTTTTGTCAGGAGTCATTAGTACGGCTGCAAGATAATAAGTAATTTCCTTGTTCAAAAACCATCACAGCCACTAAACCGATCTTTATGACCACTATCACAGACGAGTTCATGAAACAAATGATCACGACGACAAAAAATTACACCGCCGTGATCCTAAAAAAAGGCCCTGGATATAAAATGCCGGATGTCTTCCCTACCATTTGGGAACATGGCCGCCGTAACTTCGCACTCCGCGCAGATGGCCTGCTCTCCATCGTCTGCCCTACTGCCGGCGAAACAGAAATGGCCGGTATCGGCATCTTTAACGCGAGTGTGGAAGAAACAAAGGAGATCATGGACAAAGACCCCGCAGTCATAGCAGGCGTACTGATCTATGAGCTCCATCCCGTCAGAAGTTTCCCGGGTGACAGCTTGCCCAAATAGACCTTTACCTAAGCAAATCTTTATGTCCGAAACATTTTTCACCTTTCAAAAGTTCAACGACCCTGTCCTCGCAGCTGCCATATGCGCGCAGCTGCAGGCAGAAGGCATCCCCTGTATGGTTGTAAAGGAAGCGCCTGTTTTCGATGTGTCTTTTGCAAACAATGACTTTGAACCGACCACTCATTTGAAGCTGGCTACGGCCGATTTTTCCAGGGCGCATACAGCGTTGGAAAAATACTACCAGTCCCAATTGTCATCAATGGATCCGGATTATTACCTTTTTTTCTTTACTGATGCTGAATTGCTGGAGATTGTACGAAAGCCTGATGAATGGGGCCACCTGGATTACGCCCTGGCTAAGAAGCTGCTTGATGAACATGGCATCGGAGTGACCCCGGCATTAATAGAGGAGTACAGACAACAACGGATAGTGGAGCTCTCTCAGACAGAGACCACCCACCCGCTCCTCATTTTTTTCGGATACTTTTCCGCTGTATTCGGTGGCCTTATCGGATTTCTATTGGGTTATATACTGACTCATCTAAAAAAGACACTGCCCACCGGGGAACGAAGATATATTTATCCATTGGAAGAACGCAAACATGGAAAACGGATGCTGGTGATCTCAGCCATCAGCTTTCCATGCTGGCTTATTTTTTCAATAATGACACACAGGAATATTTTTCCATGGCTTCGCCCTTTTTAATGCCAGGGCTCAGGCTCTCGCCAGCGCCAGCACCCGTTTATCTGAATTGATCAACGCATCTGCAATAGCGCGAAAATAGCTTTTATTTATCCTTAAAAACCTCCTTCACCGCCTCCAAATACGACATCCCATGCGCAACATCAGGCTCCAGGTAGCTGCCTTCCGCCCATTCATTCCAGGCATTTATCGTGATCAGCCGGGGTTGATGAGGATGCTTATCAATATACTCCTTTGCTTTCTCCAGAAACATCTTAAAATATGCAGGCTTGTTATTCACCACCAGGTCCCGTAGTACATCAGGGTATCGCGGGTTACAATCCCACCCTATAGAAACATGCGGGCAATAGGGGATCTTAAAAGCCGTATCCCATTCAGCCCATTTTTGTATGGCCTTTTCACCCCAGGGTATATAATCGCCCTTAGGCTGCACAAAATGGCACCACTGGTAATTGGTCATGCTTTTAAAACCGAAATATTCAAGCGTAGCATCCTGTGTCTGGATCTCATCACCCGGCACATCTTTCAACGTAGAAGGGATATTCCCCCAGAGTATCGCTTGCAGATGCAGACCAGGGAAGCCCGCTTCCCTGGTTTTTTTTCGAAAATAGTCTAGTGCAGCCTTTGCCTTTTCCGATCCCCCGATACCTTTGATAAAAGTAGAAAGCTCGTAAATGCTAAACACCGGCTCTCCGTTGATCTTATAATAATTGGGGCGTTTAAAATAATCTTTGATGATATGATCCACCATCCCTTTGAATATTTCCATACTGACGCCCCCATACCAATAGATCTTGCTCTTATCCGGATCAGCCGGGTTCAGATATGAGCTGTGATCATGATTCGCCCACATCAGGGAAAATCTCATATCATTGCAGTTTTTGGCTTTTAGAAACCCTTTATTTAAAGCATCTTCGAGAAAGGGTTTGTTATCGTACCAGTACCAGTCAAACATCATTACATTCACTCCGTATTGAACAGCCGTTGCTATTTTTTTGCCCATGACCACGGGATCAGATTCATCTTCATAACCCCAAAGCGGCACCTTCGGTACCTCGTGCCCTTCAAATTTCGGTTTTGCCTTATAAATAGCCTCCCACTCCCCTTTCCCATCGGGGAATACATGAATGTCCTTAAACCGGGGATCCGGATGATAAGCAGGCCAATAAAATGCTGCTACATCGTACTTATAGGTCTTCTGTCCCTGAACATTACAGGCAAATAAAACGGTCAATACAATTATAATTCTTTTCATAATACTTGCTGATGATTAGTTATAACCAGGGTTCTCTACCAATTTAGGATTATTGCTGGTCCGCGCAATCGTGAGGGGAAAATAATAATTCTCCTGCCGGAATTGAGGCACATTGGAGGCGCCATCGATATTATTAACTACCTGCAGTTGGTATTTACCGGTTTGCACATCAAGAATATAACGGATACCGGACCAGGACTGTGACAGATCCGTAACGGCCGTCCTCCATCTTCTTACATCCCAATAACGATGTCCTTCAAAAGCCAGCTCAACCCTGCGTTCGTGGTGGATATTATCCCGGGTGACAGCCGACAGGGGAGCGATCCCTGCCCTGTTCCTGATCTGGTTGATAGCATTTAAGGCATCAGCAGACCGGCCCAGCTCAAATGCCGCTTCTGCATAGTTCAACAATACTTCACCATATCGGAATATCTGCCAATCCTGGGAAGAGGTCGGCCATCCGCTGTTTGCTCCGGCCATATTATCATGGGTCTCATCCAGGTATTTAAGGACACCGATACCCGTACCTTCATAATCCTGGTCGCCATTGGCGAGTAGCCCATTTACAGACCCATCCGTTTGAATAGTGCCATCAGCCAAACGAAGCCCCCTGTGAAAATCCAGCTTATTACCTTTCCAAACAGTGTTTTGCGTATAGAATGTAGCAAAGAAACGGGGATCTTTGTTTGCCCATAGGGAATCAGTAGTCCATAATCCCTGTTGAATGGCGTTCCTGTCCAATGTCCCGGGCGTACCGTCTACATGCTCAAAGGTCTCGGCTAATTCCAGGTAGGCCTGATCATAAAGGCCACGACCCCATGCCTGCGGACGCGGACAGTTAAAGAAGTCGATGCTCCACCCATTTCCACCCGTAAATTCATTGACATTATCGTGCTGCTTTACAAAGATGGCCTCACTGTTGCCTTTCACCAGAAAAAGATTTCTAAAATTCGTGACCTTATTGGCGTCGTTATTATACAAGGCATATTTACCGCTGGTCATGATCACATTGGACGCATCATATGCTTCCTGGTAATAAGTATTGGCCTTGTCAGCCGGTATACCGACTACTCCATCTAATTGAACGGAACCAAACTCGGCAATACTTCCGGCATACAATGCAGCCCGGCTTTTTTAAGGCCAAAGCCGCATATTTTGAAGGACGGCCTAAATTGTCAGCTGAAACCACTTCAGGAAGGTCATTGGCAACCGAATCTATTTCGGAAATGATAAAATCATACACCGCCGCCTCCTTATCCCTCACAGGATAAAGCTCGTCCTGCGGGTCTGATAAGCTCTGAACCTTTGTAATGATAGGAACGCCGCCATAACGCTTTACCATCGCAAAATAACAGAACGCTCTTAAAAAACGTGCTTCAGCAATTTTCGCTTTTATTTCATTAGCCGGGAACGGGGTAGTGGGTACACGATCTATGAATTCATTTATAGAGCGGATCGTACTATACCCCCAATATTCCAACAAACCACCGCCGATATTAAGATTCCCGTATTTATACCTGAATGCTACGCTCGGATTC
>Ga0206926_1156_pt2 | contig 12346 bp, 11 predicted proteins | sample Alteio_BWOrgHeat_59_FD_152955 | JGI IMG/M metagenome (GOLD analysis project Ga0206926, IMG submission 152955) | Enriched cells from forest soil in Barre Woods Harvard Forest LTER site, Petersham, Massachusetts, United States -... | ecosystem: Environmental > Terrestrial > Soil > Temperate forest >... | reverse complement strand
AATTGCTCCCTCTCTAATGAAGCTAATTATCTTGTTTACACAAACTATTTAATACTCTCCACTTAAAAAAAATTTGGATGATATTAAGTATCTAACAAATGAAATCACAAATGTAAAAATGAAGTTGATTGCTCTGAAAGCCTCCTTTTTGAAAGACGAAGGTGACTACACAGGAGAAGTTTTAATTGTGTTATCCAAAACGGAACGAAATTTTATCCTTAAAAAGAATGAATCTACTGTGGAGGTACAAAAACTGAGAATTGAATCGGACGAACAATCAAAATTTATGGAGAATATAGCTTCTATTTTCAAAGGAGTAGCTAAGTGATAAGAAAGCACAAATTTTTTTTAAGTGGAGAGTATTAAATAGTTTGTGTAAACAAGATAATTAGCTTCATTAGAGAGGGCGCCATTTTCAACGATAGTTATAAGTTCACCAAAAAAGTGAGAGCGCCATATAAAAGTAAACCTCTGGTGAATCCTATTGTTCAGAATTGATAGCGTCGATAATTTTTGCAGTAAAAGAAGGTCTGATTAAAGACGAATCGAATCGGGAAAAATGTTTGCCAGTATCGCTTCCTGGCAATCCGGCGAACTTACCCAAAAACAATGGTGCTATCAGCAAACGGAGGTTAAAAAGAGGCCGGAGACGTTTGTGACCGAAGAGCAGGTGAAGGTGATCCAGGCGAAGGACTGGCTGACACTGAAGGAGGTGGCGCTGTTGCTTAATGTGTCACCGTTGACGTTGAGGCGATGGACGTTATCCGGGAAGATAGCGTCTCGGAAGATAGGCAGAAAGCACCTTTATGACAGAAGTCAACTGCTTGAAACTGGTCTCTCTTTATAATGATTTCCTCTTTAATTTAGTCTGTGTATGAACTTCTTTAGAAGAATATTTGTCAAAACGAATGAAAGAAAAAAATCAGTAGCAGGTCACCTAGCTGACACTGAAATAAATTCAATAGATGACTTTTCAAGACTACCGGTTGATAATCGGATTATTGCAATTATGAAGCTGGGAAATGGGCCTACTGTCAATTTAATTCATTTTGATATTTTTAAGTTCGCAATTCTCTCCGATCCAAGCGTAAATGTAAAATTTGCAGCTCTGAAAAGAATCCATTTTTTCCAGGAGCACCCCGATCTTATACCGATGATGAATAAATTAAAGGAAGAAGAGCATTATAAAAGCCTGGAACCATATTTTTCGATGGCATTACATCGCCTTGGGCTAATTTCTTTGCAGGAACTAGAGAGGATTCTAAACAAATGATGTTTTGGAGGTGCTTGGCCCGATGTTTCCTATGAATCAGAACGGATGCCCTTGGTGACCTACTTGCCTACAAAAGCGAACCATTTTTGATAAAGCCGCCCCATCAAAGGTAGCGGGGTTTCCTTGTCTTCCATAGCTGCCTTGAAACCCAGGAACCATAATATTAAAAGTGGAATCAAGACAATTAAGGAGGAAAGATCGGCGTAAAAAATGTCCATGCCTAATACCTTGTAAAGAATGTAAAAAAAGAGTCCAGTGACATAAAGGCCAAAGGACTGTCGTAAATGAAATTGATCAACGGAACGTTTCTCGTCACTGGAAGCAAACAACACGGCTGCGACGATAAAGCCGATTGGCGTCAGATAACATTTCGGGGCTATTTTCGTGAACATGACGAAATATAGGGATAATTTTTATCTCTTTGTATATTTCATTTGACGTTATCGGCATTCGCTTATATGAGTTTCTGCAGCAGGGAAGAAGGAATTGGCCGGGCAAAGCTGGATACGGAGGTTAAGAGGAGACCAGGGGCATTTGTGACCGAGGTGCAGGTGAGGGTGATCCAGGCGAAGGAGTGGTTGACGCTTAAGGAGGCGGCACTGCTGCTGAATGTGTCGCCGTTGACGCTGAGGCGATGGGTGCTGGCGGGGAAGGTGAAATCGGAGAAGGTGGGGAGGAAGCATATGTTTATAAGGAAATCGCTGCCGGCAATATTGGAATGATTTATACAGTTGCTTATATTGCGATAGTTGGCAGCTTTAATAGCAATGGGTTATAATTTCAACGTTATAGATGAAAAATTGACGAATGAACGCATATCTTTTTGTATGGAATCCTGGCAAATGGAATTGGATAGAACTTGAGCAAAAAATTGACGAACTGCAAAATAGCGGAAAGACAACTGAGAAATGGAGTTGCGTAAGTTATAAGAAAATAAAGCCAGGAGATAGAGCATTTCTGACAAAAGTTGGTTCAGAGCCAAAAGGAATAATTGGTGCAGGATATGTTATATCTGAACCTTCTCTTTCACCACATTGGAGCGGTGAAGATAAAAGCGTGTATCGCGTTGATATTGAATTTCAGGTCTTACTTAATCCAGAGAAAGAGCCTATACTTACTAACGACATTCTGGCAACAGAAGACTTGTCTCGTCAACATTGGATACCCCAGTCATCAGGAATTTTAATTAAGGATGAGGTAATTAATGGGCTTGAGGCACTTTGGTCTGGTTTTTTGAAGAAACAGAAAATTCACTTCTATTCTTACGATTCAACAGAAAATACAGCACAACAGACTTTTATTGAAGGGGCTGCTATACAAGTAGTTCAAACGAGGTATGAGCGTAATCCGGTTGCGAGAGAAAAGTGTCTAAATCATTATGGATACAAATGTTCTGTTTGTGAATTTACTTTTGCTGACTACTATGGAACGATCGGAAAAGACTTTATTCATGTTCATCACCTTACGCAGATAGCAACAGTAAAAAAGGCCTATTCGGTTGATCCAATTGAGGACCTAAGACCAGTTTGTCCAAATTGTCATGCGATGCTTCACAGACGAGTTCCAGCATTGACAATTGATGAGTTGAAATCAATGATAAGAAGTAAATGACTATAAAATGTATTTTATGCTGTAAATCAGGTGTTTTCACTCTTTCTATGTGTTGATTTTATTCTTTTATTTGCCTTTGACAGTTTTTTTACATTTAACAGTATAATACTGTGTCGAAGACGAACAGTAAATCTATGCTGTCTTTTATGAATCAAATAGTTTTTGAACTTGAACATGATTGTCGTAGGTTCCCAAATTTTGATAGTATTGAGCTGAATTGGCTGGAAGATAGAATGATGGATAGACCGCATCAGACCGGAAAGAGGCAAATAGACTATTTGACTCCTATGGAATATTGGCGGCGAGAGATCGGCGTGGCCCAGTAACTTTGTTACTAATCTGGGACTAAAATCGATGAAACGCCTTGGAACTGGGCGTTTTCATTTTCTGTATTGGGAAGTGACGGAGCGTCCAAAGGGCGGGACGCCGGCCGATAGGACCAGACCGGAGAAACTGTTATGCACGGTTGATGTACGTTATATTCTTAAAGCCTTATCGCTTTTGATCCTTCGCTGATATTGCTTTCGCGGATAATTAAAAAAAAGGGTGAAAAAACGGTGTGGCGAATATTCTGAACTACTTAACTTACGGCGATTAAACATCTATATCAACGTCGGTAACCCTTGACACCATATTGGCAAAGCCAATAAATCTTCTACAAAGCCCGTCTTCTCCTCTCATTCGACAGCCTCGTTGCACCTGGTTTAATGTGGCATATTGATTTAGTAGCAAAGAAATAATGTCCACCATTCAAAAATTACTTTTATGAAAACTTTGGGAACTATCGCCCTCCTTTGTTGCCTGTCAATTGTAAGACTAGAGGCACAAACCCCAACCACGCAGAGCAAATCCGCCTCTTTTATTGCCATTTCAGACATTCATCTCGATACGAGCAACACTCCAACCTGGGAGGCTGCCGCAAAAACCATCACACAGATCGCGCAAGGAAAGAACGGTAATTCAAAGCCCTCCTTCATCCTCTACCTCGGCGACCTCCCCGTCCATTCAGATCCTCGCTCATCCGCGCAAGTCGCCAATGCCATGAGAGAAGCAGGTCTTGCGCTAAAAGGTCTTCGCGGAATTGCCGAACAAGCCAATATTCCCTTGCTATATGTTCCGGGGAATAATGATTCCTACACCGGGGACTACCATTACTTTGATACCACCATCTTCAAGGGTGACACTATGGGTGCGGCTCGCTGGCCCGTCATCCCTGGTAATAAACAAATCTCACATCAGCAGAATCCTTATATAGGCGATCAGTCTTTATCACAGTTGGGATGTTATGCCGCCTTCCCGCTGGGTAAGGATGTTCCGCTCGAGGTCGTCGGCCTGAACACGGCCATGTTCAGTCTCAAAAGTTTGCGTTAACCGACTTCGTCACTTACTATCATCGAAAAACAGATCCGGTGATCCAGTTCGATTCGACGTATTCCTTTAACCAGACGTTTGAAAACACCGATGGGCTTTCTATCCTGGGGCGCATTCAGCAAGTTTACAGCCAGGACAATAGCACCTACCAAAGCCGGCTTTCGGTATACTTGGATAGAATCTATTCGACGAATAATGGTCCTTCTTACTTGATCTCGAACGACTCCCAGGTGACGCTTTATATCAGGCGTTTGGATAGATAGGCTATCACTTGTCGAGCCAGACTACTTTTTGTTCTGAAACATTTGGTTGGCCGATAATATCTTTATACAATTCCGGTTTCCGGGCCTTCCTGTATCGGTATCCTCCTGCGTTGTGAAGTTTTTCGGGGGTGAGGTTCGCAATGACAAAATCGTTATCAAGGGTGCGGCATTCGGCGATGATGTCCCCAAATGGATCGAGGATCATGGAACAGCCGTTCTTTAACTGGTCGTCATCCATGCCGATGGCGTTGGAGAATATAGCGTAGATGCCGTTGTCGTAGGCTCGGGCGGGTAGCCATTTCATCAACCATTGTCTTCCTTTTAACCCATCGAACTCGATGCGCAGCGAGGTGGGGTCATTGTGTCTGTTATCCCATAATGCGGGATCGACAAATCCGGCGCCTGGACGGGTAGAGGGTGTGCACATGGTTACATGAGGCATGAAGATGATGTCAGCTCCCAGAAGTGCAGTGGCTCTTACATTTTCAATGATGTTGTTGTCATAACAGATCAACATACCGCACTTCCATCCCAATAGATCAAAGACGACATATTCATTCCCGGGTGTGATATGGGGATTGATAAAGGGATGGATCTTTCTGAACTTTGCTTTCAGTCCATCCTTTTCTACGCATACATATGCTTTATAGATCTTTCCTGTCGCATCTTTTTCGAACAAGCCGGCCAGAATGACCATTTGATGTTGCTGCGCTATTGCTGTCAGTCTTTTTATACTGGACCCATCCGGAATAAATTCTGCGATGTCGTGGAGTGCTGTATAGGACAGATCTCTTGCAAAGGCATAGCCGGTTATCGAACATTCATGAAAGGCGATGACCTGCGCACCGGCCTGTGCGGCCTTCTCTGTGAGGGATTCGATGGTGGATAGGTTCTGCTGTTTATTGCCACTGGCGTGCTCGAACTGGGCGGTGGCTATTTTGATGGGTTCCATATGGATATAAAGGTACGAAAGTGTATTTATTCCATCTTTATGAGAGTGGCCCCTGATTATCAGTGGTTTTTGGTTTGTGTATTTGGAAATAATAAATTTACCCTTTAACTTATGTTTCGATCAGGAACGGTATTCTACACCCTAACCCAATATGTATGCATTCATCTTTTTTACGCTGTCTTACAGTGATCGTTCTCTTGCTGACAGCGAACGGATTACGCGCCCAGTATACTCTGGTCGTCCAGGAAGAGAATAAAACCATCACCTTTACTACGGCCCATGGCACTACGAGCCAGCCGGATACGATAACTATGGAGACGACCAGGTATAGCGGGCGCTATAGGATCTTCTTCGACGGGGCCGGAAGCCACTTTTTTAAGGTGATAGAGCCCACGGACAAATGGATCAAGATGGCGAAACATTCTATGGTAAAGCTCCTTGTTGTATTTTCACCGCCTGATTCATTTAAAGGGGTAACATTAGCCGATCTGAGAATAGATGCGCCTGCGGGGAATAGAGCTGTAGTTCATTTAAAGGGGACGAGTACCGAATAAAAACGGGAAATAATGAGAACGGGGGATTCTGTGATGCGCTATATGCTATAAGTAGTTGATTGTCAGTTATTCTATTTAATCAACAGGATGCAACAGGACAGTCATCAAAGCAGTTTTGACTAAGTTGCAAGACCATTGCGACATTTAATCGCTAACGATTGTAAACCATTTGACTTTGCTGGTCAGTTTTATCGATATAGGGGGAAATAAATTGAGCAAAAGATTACTGATCTTTCTGGCTGGTTCTTTATTGCTTTCGCTTTTTTGCTCGCCAATTTATGCGCAGCATAGATTCAACGTTGTTCATTATTCAACAAAGGAAGGATTATCACATGACGGCGTTTTGTGTATAACGCGTGATCGCGAGGGATTTATGTGGTTTGGCACCTTTGACGGGATCAATCGTTTTGACGGTCACAATTTCGTGGTATACAAAAGCCGTCCAGGCGACCGGTCACCGCTAAAAACCAATAAGATCCGCTACATCATAGAAGATCAGAAGGGTTATTTATGGATCCAGACCTTTGATTATAAGATCTATCATTTTGATAAAAAAACGGAACAGTTTTTCGCTATAGCCGATAGCACCAATAAGAAGCTATTTCCACCGCATGTGATCATAGATCGTATCATTGTTGATCCGGTTGATGGGGTTTGGCTGCTTACCAAGAATGAGGGCATGTACTATGCCTATACCGACACTTATGGCCATCCTGGCGTAGAATATTTCAGCTCCAACAAAGACGGTTCCGAAAGTTTAAAAGGTAAATCCGTAAACTTTATTGACTTTGACCCTGATAACCGGATATGGGTAGGTACGAATGAAGGTTTAAGCATCCTTAAAAGGGGCGGCAATCCAAACCGGCCTGCATTTACAAACGATGTGACGACTGAACGCCTTTTTCCAGGATGCGGATTCACCAGTGAAACGATGGAAGGACGCTGTTTATATTTCGGCACCCAAAATGGCCTGCTTTTGAAGTTTGACTATATCCGGCAGCAGATAAGCACCATCCATATTACAGACGCCTGCGTAAACGATATTTGCCAATCGCAAAACGGCAGTTTATACTTATCCACAGAAGGTAAAGGCGTCTATTATTTTGATACTGCTCTGCTAAAACCAGCATTGATACTGGAAAGCGCTAATAATGCTTACTTGTCTGCGACCGAAGACAAAAACGGTAATATATGGATTGAACCAAAGGAAAACGGGGTAGCCAGGTACAACCGGCGAACAAAGACCTGGAAGTACTATGAACAAGAGCGTGATTTTTCCAGCACCAGTCGTCAGTTTAAAGTGCGGACCGATGCCGAAGGAACCGTATGGGTAAGTATGAAAGGCGGTGGTTTCGGGTATTATAATGATGTTGATGACAGGATCGAATACCTGTTTGATAAACCCAACAGCTCTGAACAAAAATTCTCCAACGTAGTCAATTACTTTTATGTTGACAAAACCGGCGTTATCTGGGTAAGCGGAAAAGACGGCGGTGTCAATAAAATAATTTCGTTAAGCGATAAATTTAAGCTGACAGCTTTAACAGCCAATTCCGGTAACCGATCTGCAAACGAGGTCAGAGCGATGATGAAAGACCATGAGGGCCGGTTATGGGCTTGTACGAAGGCAGGTAAGTTGTATGTATACGATCATGCAAAACGGGTGAATGTTTTCGCCGGTCATGACGATCTGATCGGGAATGTTTACACTATCCTGGAGGACAGTCGTGGCAATATCTGGCTGGGAACAAAGACAAACGGATTGTTTAAAGCTACTCCGAAAGACAGTGCAAGAAAAAGTTATATTCTTCAGAATTACAGGCATAATAATAATGATATAAACAGTCTGAGCAATGACGAGGTTTACGCTGTTATTGAGGACCATAAACAGCGGATCTGGATTGCGACCCTGGGAGGCGGTCTTAACCTTCTTACCCAATCAGGGAATAATGTTGTTTTCAATAACCACAATAACACATTTCATGACTACCCCTATAACTGGGCAAAATGCGTAAGACACCTTTGCGAGGACAGAAGCGGCAATATATGGGCCGCCACCAATTCGGGATTGCTGATAGTCAATGACGGCGGCAGTATAAATGGAAACTTTCGATTTGTCGGTTACCAAAAAAAGCCCGGCGATCTTTATAGTCTGTCCAGCAACAGTGTGCAGCATATTTACCTGGATCATAAAGGACGTATGTGGATAGGAACTTTCGGAGGCGGTTTAGACCTCGCCAGTACATCGAATGATGATATTACCAGGGTGAGATTTAAGTCCTATACCGTCGATAATGGCTTGTCAAATGATGTCGTGCTGGGCATGACCGGTGATGATGACGGTAATCTTTGGATAGCAACTGCAGGCGGACTGTCAAAGTTCAATCCCGTAGAGCAGTCATTCCAGAATTATGATTCCTTTGACGGTCTTCCGGATGCACAGTTTTCTGAATCAACCTGTTTCACCGCAGATGACGGAACGCTTTACTTTGGCTGCAATGCCGGGTATATGTTTTTTAAACCACGGGATATTACCCGTCGGAAGGTAGATGCAAACATGGTATTGACCCATTTGCAGCTGTATTACAAAGAAATGTTGCCCGGCGACGAGCACTCCCCTCTACAATCCGCTATAAATGCAACCCAAACGCTTATATTGAACCATGATCAAAATGTGATCAGTATAGATTATGCGGTGCTTGATTATCGTGCTGAGAAAGAAGTTTCGTATTCATACAAGCTGGCTGGTTTTGACACAGGCTGGCATAACGTAAACGATCAGCAAAAAGCAACTTATACGAATATTCCACCCGGTACCTATACTTTTTATGTCAAAGGCGTTAATGACGATCTCTTTAGCGATCAACCACAAAAAAGCCTTCAGATTGTTGTCAGACCACCGTTTTATTTGACCATATGGGCTAAGATCTCTTATCTTATTCTGGCGATCATCATTGGTTTTATAACCCGGAACATTATTGTAACGATGATCAGGTTGCGGAATAAAGTAGAGATAGAACGCAAGCTGACGGAAATAAAGCTGGCTTTTTTTACCAATGTTTCGCATGAATTACGAACGCCCTTAACGCTTATTACAGGCCCGTTGCAGGAATTGGCTGAGGTTGAAGGATTGTCGGAAAAAAACAGGCAATATTTTAACGTTATCAACCGCAATGTAAGCCGGTTGATACGTTTCACCAACCAACTGCTCGACTTTAGAAAAGTACAAAGCGGGAAGATCCAGTTAAGAATAGCAGAAGGTGATGTGGTGGCGCTTGCTCATAATGCAGGCGCCTGTTTTGCGACAATGGCCGCTGAAAAAAATATTTTATTCGATGTTTCCAGTAACCATCCGGTTGTAAATGCCTGGTTTGACGAGGAGAAACTCGAAATTATACTGTATAACCTGCTTTCGAATGCCTTTAAGTTTTCGCCATCAGGAAAATCAGTACATGTTGATATAATTTCTTCTGCAACCGAAGTCGAAGTCAGGGTGATCGACCAGGGTAAAGGGGTGCCCCCCGAGAAATTAAAAGAAATATTTGAAATATATCACGAAGACAATCATAATAAAGAAAACCATCTGAAAGGCTCCGGGATCGGTCTTGCACTGGCCAAAGGTCTGGCGTTAAGTCATCATGGCAGCCTGCATGCTGAACTAAATAAATATGGCGGATTGACGGTGGTTTTGAGGCTTAAAGCCGGTTATGCGCATTACAACCAGGACAGGTTTATGTATTCTCATACACCAGGTATTGCCAAATCCGCCCCTGCTGAAACTGCCCAGTCATCTTTAGACATCAGGACCAATCATTCAACTGCGCTTCCGCTGCTATTGATCGTGGAAGACAACCCCGATCTAAGGTCGTTTCTTAGCATGAAGCTCAGTGACAGCTATCGTATTCAAATCGCACAGGATGGACTGGAAGGATTGGCAATGGCGAGAGCATCATTCCCCGACCTCATTATCAGTGACGTCCTGATGCCACGAATGGACGGTATACAGATGCTGGATGAGCTTAAAAATGATCCGCTTACCAGCCATGTCCCTGTCATACTGCTTACCGCAAAGTCATCTATTGAGAGCCGTATCGAGGGTCTGCAATACGGAGCCGATATCTATATGACCAAACCCTTCCATAACGGGGAACTGGTGGCCTCAATCGATAATTTGCTCAGGTCCAGAAAGCGGTTATTCGAAAAAGTCGCCGGTATATCCGGCCAGGCAGCTTTTAGCTATCAGCCGGAGAGCCTGGTCACCACCTCAAAAGACGAGGAATTTTTGAAAGATGTGATCAAGCTGGTAGAGGACAAGATAACCGACCCGCACTTTAATATTGATGAAGTAGCGGCTGGAATTGCTATGGGCAGAACCACCTTTTACAAGAAGCTAAAAAGTCTTACTTCTTTAAGCCCCGTTGAATTTATACGTGAATTGCGTCTCAAACGCAGTAAGGAATTGCTGGATACCGGAACCTATAACATATCCGAGGCCGGCTATCTGGCCGGATTTAATAGCCAGGCTTATTTCAGCACCTGCTTCAAAGAAAAATATGGGGTGTCACCTTCCGCGTATCTAAAAAGCTTGAAAGAGACAAGTTTGTAGACCTTTTAGGATTAAATCTCCATTTTTACCAAATAATGAAAGGTTTTCGTCAATTTTTGAAACCCTCCGGGGCGCCTTTTTAATAGGTTTGCCATTCACAAACGATTGCCGAATATATGAAGCATATATATGTAATTTTAGCATGTATCCTCTTCTCAACCGCCGTTCTTAGCCAACAATTGTCCTTTCCCGGCGCCGAAGGTTTCGGCCGCTTTGCCTCCGGAGGCCGCGGTGGTACCATCTACAAAGTAACTAATCTCAATGATTCCGGCAGCGGCTCCTTCCGTGATGCCGTCAGCCAGCCCGGGCGTACCGTCATTTTCGATGTTTCCGGCGTTATTAAGATAAACGATAAGGTAAAAGTTGCACCGGATATTACCATAGCCGGGCAAACGGCTCCAGGCGCCGGCATTACCGTTTTTGGCAATAGTGTCTCTTTTGGCAGCAACAGTATCGTCCGTTACATGCGTTTCCGCGGCAGCGATGATATGCCACGGGGAGCCTGTATAGTGGTAGCGGATAGCCTTGATAAGCTGATCCTGGATCATGTTTCTATCGAGTGGGGGCGCTGGGACGATCTTCATATAAAAAATAGTACTAATGTTACGTTGCAGTATTGCCTGGTAGCTGACGGAATAGACCCGCAACGGTTCGGCGCATTGATAGAGAACCCCGAGTTTGTTACCATCCATCATTGTTTGTGGGCCGACAACCAGAGCCGGAACCCCAAGGCCAAGGCGAAAATTGAGTACGTAAACAACGTCATCTATAACTGGGGGGTAAGTGGTCTTGTAGGCGGTCACTCGGCTGCAGATCATTACCAGGACATTGTAGGCAACTATTTTATAGCCGGACCCAATTCGAATGAACACTTTCTTGCCATGTTTACGGCAACTGATCACGTTTACCAACGTGATAATATGGTGGACCTGAATAAAGATGGGATCCTGAACGGTCGTGCTGTTACCACGGAAGAATTTGCAAAAGAAAAGCCCACGCTGCTCAGCCAGCCAACTTTACTGGCAAAAAACGATGTAAAGATCACCACCCCCGAAGCTGCTTATAAAGTCGTAATTGCACAAGCCGGCGCGTCGTTAAACCGTGACGCCATTGATGATCGTATCGTTGGCTATGTGACCAGCCTGGGGAAAGCCGGTAGGATAATTTTCAGCGTGGCTGAGGCCGGTGGCCAGCCAGGGGTTCCTGAAGTACACGCCACCAGGAAAGATCAGGATGGAGATGGTATTCCTGATGATTGGGAAACCTCCCATCATCTCAATCCTACTGATGCTGTTGATGCTCAGGCTGTGGGGACCACCGGATATAGTAATCTTGAGCTTTATTTGAATAGTCTTTTAAGAATGTGATTGTCCGATCTTAAACCAAATTAATTTAATTTTTATGAGGAGGCTGTATCTATTAATTATTGTGGTCCTGGCCTGTTTGCCTGGTATCGGCAATGCGCAGACCAGGACAGTTACAGGGACCGTATCCGAAAAGGGATCGGGCCCCCTGACCGGTGTATCCGTACACGTGAAAGGTGGCGCCGGTGGTACCCAAACAGATGCCCAAGGTAAGTATGCGCTTAATCTCTCCACGTCAGGTCATGTTGTGCTTACCTTCAGCTCGGTCGGGCATAAAACCGTAGAATTGCCCGTACCCGACAACCTGATATTAAATGTGCAATTAGAAGTTGTGGCCAATACGCTGAATGAA
>Ga0206926_1173_pt1 | contig 12409 bp, 7 predicted proteins | sample Alteio_BWOrgHeat_59_FD_152955 | JGI IMG/M metagenome (GOLD analysis project Ga0206926, IMG submission 152955) | Enriched cells from forest soil in Barre Woods Harvard Forest LTER site, Petersham, Massachusetts, United States -... | ecosystem: Environmental > Terrestrial > Soil > Temperate forest > O... | reverse complement strand
CCAAAACCGCTCCCGTGAAGCCATTGCCGACAGTGATGTAGTGTTCCTCGTGCTCGATGCGCTGGAAGGTGTGACCAAGCAGGACAAGGTACTCGCAGGGGATGTCATTGATCAGGGCCGCGGGCTCGTTATCGTCGTCAATAAATGGGACATCGCCCGTGCGCGGTTTGAGAAAAAGCCCATGGAGGGCTACGCCAACGAGCGCGAGTTCCGCGAACACTTTGCCCGCGCCATTCAGGGCCACATGTTTTTCCTGCCGAAGTCGCCGATTCTATTTACTTCGGCAACGGAGGGCCTGAATGTGCCCGATATTCTGAAGGTCGCGCGCTCGGTGGTGACGACCATGAACAAGCCGCTGCCGACCGGCCCGCTCAACCGCGTGCTGAAGGATTATCTGGAAGTGCAGCCACCCAAGCGCATCGGTGGTCGACGGTTCAAGTGCTATTATGCGGTGCAGGTCGCGCGCCAGCCGTTTACGATTCGGATGTACTGCAACAGCGCGGAGAAACTCGACGACAGCTACTCGCGCCATCTGTCCGCCGGTGTGCAGGAAGCTTTTAAACTTTATGGCTGTCCAATGCGGTTCGACCTCGTGGGCAAACCTCCGCGCAAGGAAGGCACCAAGTTTACCAGCGCCAAACCCGGCGAAGGCGGCAAATATGTGCGTGGACGGAATCAGACGCGCCATACCCCGCATAAGCCATATATAAAACTTAATCCGCGGTCGAAGAAGCGGTTGAGTAGCGATTAAGCTTGTTGTTGGGGAGCGCTACCGGCTTGGGCATGGCCTCAATGAGTCCATCCTTGTCCAACCCGCCACGTTCGGAATATAAGAGGCTATGGGTTTGTCCTTTGGCGTGGTGGTGCAGGCGCTGTTGCTCGCCACCGGCATCGTGTGGTGCTTGGAGATGTTTTCCCGGTTGCGCGAGCACCTTCAGGATGTTCGTACTAGCGATTGGTCCAAGCGCATTGCGCTAATCATCCTGTGGGTACTCACGCTATTTATTCTCTATTATTGCCTGCGATTTATTTACGTCATCGGGGCGAGAATCTGGCAAGGGCTCCAGCATTTCCGATAATTTTATCAATAACCTGAAAGTAATTGTGAAATCGTTCAGGTATAGCGTGGTCAGCCTTTTACATTGCCGCAATCGGCCGCAGTTCTGCGCATAAAAATTTGCTTAAGCCAAAGATTTTTGTGCGTTTTATTGGTTTGAGAGACGTCATATCAGTATTAGTGTGTTCTTTGCTTGCCATGACAGCCAACTTTCAGGCTGGTTTTTGCCGCCCATAATCCATCGCAACTCATTGCCCTGGAATATAATAACGTTTTCTGTCTTTTGCTAGACAGCAAAAAAGCGGTGAATTCACTGTCTGCAGCATTGGGGGGCCGTCACGGGCCATGATTATAATATAATCTTACGCAAAATCAAATATCTTGGAACTTGCCGTGACTAATAAGGGTTTTATACTTTCGTTATGACTATATCCCTGCTTACCCCAGGTTACTATCGCGCAGTATTTCTGCGCCGCGCCAGTTGTTTCATGATTGCCATCGCCGGTCTGTGTTCAATCGCGCGCGCGGATGTCACCGCCACCGTCGACAAAGGCCAAAGTTCCACCATGCATAAGGCCACCGATCCCACCATGAAGAATGGCAAGGAGGTCGGCGGCGCCACGAGCACCGATACGGTCAGCGGCAGTCTCTTTTACACCATCACGGTGCGCAATCTCGCGGAAGCACCCGTCAAGGGCGTAACCATCGAATACCATTTTTTTAATAAAACACTCACCACTGCCAGTAACGCCCCGTCCACCGTTTCGTTGGATGATATCACCAGCTCGAGCACCATCGACCTCGATGCCAATGGCAGGAAGACCATTGAATCTTTGGATATTCCTAAAAATATCACCAATTCCTCCAAAGCCGCCAACACCAGCAAGAAGGGCGTCAGCACTCCCGGCTATTCCAGCAGCAGCGTAACCTCCGTCATGGGTTGGGTGGTCTACATCAAAAAGGGCGACAAGGTCGTCCACACCATCACCTCTTCGGACAATGTTCTCGATGATGTGGCCAAAATCAGGAAGTCGAGCGGTGGCTGAGTTGGCCACGCCCCTCGGTTAGGGACGAGCTGTCGCGGTGCGGGGCGATTCAGCCTCCATCCGATAAATCTTTTCGTACGGCCCGCCCAGTTGTTCCGTCAATTTCACTCCAATCGGCCACTGGTAGATTGCCTCGTCCCCGCCCAACGGCGGTGATTGAAAAATGACGGGACCGCGCGCCAACAAATAATCCCGGGGCACCCCCTGGCCGCGCACGTTTTCGTAGTGTTTGAGAAAATTGTCATAAAAGAAAACCCGGTCGCTGTCCGGCACCAACAGATTCAGCACCGGCGCATAAGTCCACCCGCTGAAATTATTGCCAAAATGCCACGCGTAATAAGGCGAGGATGAACCATAGCCGAACACCCGCCGCGGCTGGCCGGGGAAATCCTGGCCCGCGTTATAGACTTTTAGGTTCTCGCTGGTTCGCTGGTTTAACTTGACGAGGCCGCCCACCGCCATGGCGGCACTGGCCAAACCCAAAACCGTCACCACGGCCTTGAGCCAGCGGTGGGTATATTCAAAGTCGTGCGACCCCAGCAGCAACAGCAAGTTCAATCCAGTCAGGCCGAGGCCGGGCACCAGGTAGCGACTGAGCTGAAATTTACTGGCGATCAGAAACTGGAGTAGCTCGCAGGCCGAGACCGCGAGCAAGATGCCCGCCGGATTCGCCAAAACCGTCTGACTGTCATTTGCTCCAACTGTCTTTCGAGCGCGGTACAAACTGTGCAGTGCAAAAATTAAACTGACGATGACCAAAAGGAAATAGGGCAGGTTGTTGACCGCCATCTCAACGGCATTGCGCAAGTAGGCCGAGGTGTCGATCAGGCCCAATGAACCGGTGCCATATCGTCCCGTAAAGGTGGCCAGTCCTTCCCACCAATCGGTCATCTGCCCCAGCTGGCCATAATCCGGAATCAACCAAAGCGCCAGGATGACCAGCGTGAAAAATATATAGGCCAGTTTGTTCTTCTTTCCCCGAATCAAAACCAGCGGCAACAGCGCCAGTGGAGCAAAGTTGATTTTGGCGGCCAATCCCGTCGCCACCAGACCAGACGCCAATAAGGGAAAAACCAGGGGCGACTGGCTCCGAATTGGCGTGGCCGTAGCGGGAGATGGATTTTGCTTCAAGCAGCACTGACAATAAATCGTCAGTCCCAACAAAAATGAAATGAGCAATAAAAAGGGTTCCGGATTATACCGGCCCAGGCAATAGACATCGGTTCCTAAAAAAAGCAACCCGGCGGCGGGCAAGAGAGCCGGCCGGGCTTTTTGCGTCCGACCAAAGATTAAAAATCCGGCGGCGGTCACCGCGCCGAGCAGGAGCAGAAAAATCAGGAGGTTTAACTGCGCCAGGCGGTCCTCGCTGTTGAGGATGGTGTTCACCGCCGTTTCGCCGGTGGACGCACCCACGTTATGCAGCCTGATCCACGCGCCACCCAGCAGTTGCAAGGGCGTGCCGGGATGGTCCGTGTGCACGGGCGCGTGGCCGAGCGCGATATTCAACCCATTAAACAAATAAACATAATCCGGGTCAAAATTGGGCGACAGGAAAAAAGGCCCGGTGACGCGGATGACCGCAAGGTAAACTATAATGAGAACCGACGGCGGTAATAGTAACCGCCATGAAAATCGCTTTGCTGGAACTGGATTAGCGGAGGGTGAGGTCACGAATGGAAATGTCCCAGGTGAACGGACAGTGTGCTGGGTGTTCGTAATGAAGACCTTTCATTGACGCGGTGCAACTCATCCTTGGCTGACTTAGTTATATTAGGATGCTCAATTTATTCTTGTCCAGTCGGCTTGCCAGACTTGGCGGTCTTCTCCGCCCGGTCACTCAGTTCATTGCGCGCCAGGGTGGCGTACCCAGGTTGGGCCAACGGGGCCTGCTCCACTTTCCGCAACAAGTCATCCGGCATCTGGTGAGATTCCAGCATGTCCCAGATGACGTTGGGTTGGCCTTGGGTGGCTTTCTCCAATTGATCGTCAAATACCGCTCGCATGACCCTCTCGGAAAATGTCTCAAAGCGGGCGTTTTTAGGTGAACGCTGAATAATTATAATCTTGAGGTCATCGGGCATCTGGGGGGCGCGAGCCATCTGGATGATGGTCCAGTGATCACCTTGGTCACTTTTGCGCAAGACCTCTTCAAACGCGGCCCGGATCAGGGCTTCGGAAGGGTCATGATCAAATAAAAGAGATATATATTTTGGCGCTCTCCGCAGCACCTCGAATTTGAGGTCGTCCGGGAAATTTCGATTGCTGATAATATTGTAGAGGGCATTGGGCTCCCCGCGTGCCTCTTTGCTCATTTCGCCTTCAAAAGCAGCGCGAATGAGGTCTGTCGACGCGTCGCGTTCAAATAAGCGATCAGTATATTTGGGTGCGTACCGCAAAACCTCGAACTTTAAATCATCGGGGAATTTAGGATTGTCGATCATGGAGAAGAGGGCGCTCGGCTGGTGCAGGGTCTCCTTGCGCAATTCGTCCTCAAATGCGAGGCGGATGAGTGCAACTGAAGCCGTGTAATGACCATCAATGCCTTCGCGCTTCGAAAACACGTAATTATTATTTTTGGACGAACTTCGCACAATCTCCAGCAGCAGATCGTCCGGCATGTTTGGGTTATAAATCATGGCGCTTATCGCCGAGGGCTGGCTCAGTGCGTCTTTGCGTAATTCTTCTGCGAAATCCGCTCGAATAAATGCCGTCGACACCGCCGGACTGGCATAGACGACGTCGCGCAGCGGCGGTGATTTCCGAATGATCTCCCGCAATAAATCGTCGGTAAAAGCTGGCCAATTGTTTTTGAGCGCCTGGGTGAGGGCCGCCTTCCTGGGGGTTTTCTCCGTAGTCGCCAAATCCCAGGTCAGAACCACCGCCGGGTCTTTATTGATAGCCGCGAGCGCTTCATCTTGGTTGGCCGCAAACTGTTTGTCCGAATGATTTCGGGCGGCTTCATCAATTCCTCCCGCCAATAAAAAGGGTGCTTGGATCGGAAAAGTGATAACGTCCAGCGCTGCCGCTTTCATGACTCTATTCTTCGAAGGCTGTACTGAGTTCAAATTCATGTTGGTAATCGCAGAGAAGCACGAGCTTTCCAGTAGCGCGGTGAGCCCAAGTAGTACGAGAGTGGCCGAGTGTAAGATGGAACAACGTGTTTTCATAAGTAGAAACTTGTCTGGGTTATTATGATTTATGGCAGAAGGCGCCGTGGGGTATTGTTGTTAAGTCATGTCCTTATCATTCCCCGTGCCAGATCGGTCTCGGCTTAAGTAAGTTCCTATCAACCAACAACAAACATAAAATATATAAATTTAAATTAAGTACCCGCTCGGCATAAAATGTAGGGGCCTTACATAAAATGTCATGAGTTGGTTTTTTGCCGAAGAACGTAAAGAAAGTGTATGCGCAGATTCGGTTTCAATCGTAGTGGCTTATCGAATAGTCATCGGACCTCATTCACCCATTCACTCTGACTTTAATAAGACAACGCAAGATTAGGCTGTAACCGAAGCAATGGATTTAACCGACGGGAAACAGTTTTTTTCGATGTTGCTTGAACAGAACAGAGAGCGTTAGGTAATGGGTCACGTCAGCAGTTGATCACCTTATGTCTTTTGCCAATTTCGCCCGTCTGGCCTGGCGTCCGCAGTTTCCGCGCTTTCCCTTTCTGGGTGAATTGCGTCATTACACGCGCAACGATTTCCACCGTGACTTGATCGCGGCCATCACCCTCACGCTTGTTTCCATTCCGCAGGCGGTTGGTTTTGCCCTCATTCTCGGCCTGCCGCCGATGAGCGTTATCACGTCGGTGATTGTCGGCGGCTTCGTTAGCGCCTGGTTCTTTTCTTCCCACCATCACGTTTTTGGGCCGACCACCTCCGTCTCTCTCGTTACCGCGACCACCATCGCTGCCAATCCTGACTTGGGCCTGCACCCTTTGCAGCTCGCTGCCTATCTGGCCGTGGTCATTGGCATCGTTCAGTTCATTGCCGGACTGTGCAATTTCGGGGAAGTGACGAAATTTATCTCCCGTTCAGTCGTCGTCGGCTACACCACGGCCATTGGCGTACTTCTCATGGCCAGCCAATTGCACAATTGGGCCGGTTTCGCCAGCCCCCCGGGCCAGGGTTTTCTGGCTGATTTGCAGGACACTGTTTACGCCACCATCAGCGGTGGCATTTCCTGGTGGGGCATCGGCATCGGATGTGCCACGCTGTTAATTTTCCACCTGGTCCAGCGCTATCGTCCACACTGGCCGGAGGCCCTCATCGGTCTGGCCCTGCTCGGTATCGCTGCACGGGTCTTTGCCTGGGTGCACCCGGAGGTTCCCTTTCTCCTGGTTAAGGACGAAGGCGCGCTTTCGGCTGCGCTGCCCGTGCTAACGCATCTACCCTCCTTCGCGGTCCAAAGGGCCATCTTGCCGCGTCTCATCAATACCGCCATCGCCATTGCCATCATCGGCATGTTGGAAGCCACCGCCATCACCAAGTCCCTCGCGGCCAAGAGCGGCCAGCACCTCGACCCGAACCAGGAACTGATGGGCATGGGCGCGGGCAATATAGCGGTGGGCTTGTTCGGTGTGCCGCCGGGTTCTTCCTCGTTCACGCGCTCCGCAGTGAATTACCAATGCAATGCGGCGTCCCAACTGGCCTCGATGCTCAGCAGCGCGGTGGTGCTCGTCATACTGCTGTTCTTTACGCCCATCTTTAATTACATCCCGTTGGCCGCGCTGGCCGCGCACCTGGTTCGGGTAGGCTATAAACTTATCCAGCGTCCGCAAATTCGGATCGCCACGCGTGCCACTGGTTCCGACGCAGTTGTGTTTTTCGTCACGCTCGGTACTGCCCTTTTTCTCAGGCTCGACACGGCCATCTATGTCGGCATCGGCGTTGCCCTCGCGCTTTTCCTGCAAAAATCCAGCATGCCCCACCTCGCGGAATACACCTTCAATGCCGGCGGCCATCTTACCGAACTGCGCAATCCCGCCGACCGCCTCAATCCGCAAATCACCATCATCCACGTCGAAGGGGCGCTTTATTTCGGGGCGGCCGACCTTTTTCAGAACCAAATGCGCCATCTGGCCGGGGATGAAAATATCCGCATTTTTATCCTCCGTATGCGCAGCGCCCGCCACCTCGATGCCTCCACCGTCATGGCGCTCGATGCCTTTCACGACTACCTGCATAAAACCGGTCGCCATCTCTTCATCAGCGGCTGCAATCGCGATGTCGTCCGCGTCTTGCGCAACAGCGGCCTCCTTGCGCATATCGGCGAGGAAAATATCTTTCCGGTCGAAGAAAACCCCACGGTTTCCACTCGTCGCGCCCTCCAGCGTGCCCGTACCCTGCTCGCGGGCAAGGCTGATATCCGGCTCTTTTACGACCAGCCTCAGCAGGAAAACACGCCAACCGCCGACGCACCCGCAATTTCATACGAGATTTAGATCACGGAAAAAGCAGACTCTCAATAAGGTCTATCGAAGTAAAAATAAGTTTCCCACCTTGGGTTTTACGGTCAAACTGCGGCTACCCCATGAACCCCTCTATACCTGCCTCGTCATCTGGTCTGAGCCCCCGCCGCACCTTCTTAAAGCAAACTGCCGTCGCCACGGCCGCCATCGCCGGTTCGCGTTATTTGCGCTTCTCCGAGGCCTCCGCCGCCACCGCGCCAGCCTCTGCGACCAAGCCATGGTTCTTGCGCGCCACCCGCTGGATGCAGACCAATATCGCGGAACTCGACAACACACGTTACGATATCCCGTGGTGGCGTGCGCAATGGGCCCGCACCAAGACCCAGGGGATCGTCGTCAACGCCGGCGGCATCGTCGCCTTTTATCCAACGCAGATTCCCTTCCACCCCAAGGCGCAGTTTCTCGGCGACCGCGATTTGTTTGGCGATTTATCGAAAGCTGCCCGCGCAGACGGCGTCGCGGTATTCGCCCGCATGGACTCCAATGGCGCGCCCGAGGAAACCTACCAGGCTCACCCCGAGTGGTTTACATTGAACACGCAGACGGGCCGGCCTTTCGCCGACCGCGGCCTCAGTATTCCCTGCATTAACGGCGCCTATTACCGTGAGCACATTCCGGCCATTCTCAAGGAAATTGCCGAAAAATATAAGCCCGAAGGCTTCACCGACAACATCTGGAGCGGCCTGCCGCGCGCCAATATTTGCTACTGCGACAACTGCGTCAAAAAATTCCGTGCTGACCGTGGGCTCGACCTGCCGCAACAGGCGAATTGGGACGAGCCCGCCTACCGTGCGTGGATTGAATGGGGCTACGCCTGCCGTCTCGAAATTTGGGATTTGTTCAACAAAACCACCCGCACCGCCGGTGGGCCGGATTGCCTCTGGGTCGGTATGAATGGCGTGAGCATCGCCGGTGCGGCGGGTGAATTCCGCGACTACCGCGAAATTTGCAAACGCACGGAAATTCTGATGATCGACAACCAGCGCCGCGTCGACACCACCGGCTTTCAGTCCAACGGCGTCGGTGGCCGCCTCGTCCATGGACTGCTTGGTTGGGACAAACTCGCGCCCGAAAGCATGGCGCTCTACCAAACTGCGTCCGAAAATTTCCGCGTCGCCAGCAAACCCGAGCCCGAAGTGCGCCTGTGGGCGCTCGATGGCATCGCCGCGGGCATCCAACCCTGGTGGCACTACATCAATGCCTACCAGGAAGACCGCCGCATGTACGAAACCCCGGTTCCGCTGGGCCAATGGCACCAGCAGCACGAGGAATTTCTGGTCAACCGCACGCCCGTGGCCACCGTCGGTATCGTTTATTCCCAGCGCAACAACGACTTTTTTGGCCGGCAGGACGCCGAAGCGCAGGTCAATTCACCCCAGCGCGGCTTTACCGAGGCTCTGCTCCATGCACGCATTCCGTACATTCTCGTTCATGCGGACGACCTTGACCGCGACGCCGCGCAGTTGAAGCTGCTGATCCTGCCCAACCTTGGCACGATGACCGACGCCCACATCGCCAGCGTGCGCAAGTTTGTCCAAAACGGCGGTGGTCTCATCGCCAGTGGCGCCACGAGCCTCTGCGACCAATGGGGCGACCCGCGCGCAGACCTCGCCCTCGGGGATTTGTTCGGCGTACATTTGCCCGCGAATCATTACTTGCGCAACGAAGCCTCCCGCCGCCAATCGGCCGCCCAAAGCACGCAGACGTATTTGCGCCTTACGCCGGAATTGCGCGCGCAGGTCGACGGCCCGCATCCCGCGGGTGAACCCGCCGCGGTTGGCACGCGCCACGAAGTCCTGCGCGGCTTTGAGCATACCGATATCATTCCCTTCGGCGGTTCCGTCGCGGAACTTTCGCTGGACCCGACCGTCCAGGTTCTCCTGACCCTCGTCCCGAATCGCCCCACCGCGCCGCCGGAAATGATCTGGACGCAAAACGACCACACGAGTCTCCCCGGCCTCATTTTAAACGAGCGCGCTGGTTTTGGCCGCGTCGTCTATCTCGCCGCCGACCTCGACCGCCGTTACGCACGCGACAATATTGCCGACACGGAACACCTCCTCATCAATCTGGTCCGTTGGGCTGCCAAAGACGACATTCCCCTCAAAATCGACGGCCCCGGTTTGCTCGACAGCCATTTATACCAGCAGCCCGGCCGCGCGCTCGTGCATCTGGTTAATTTGTCGAACACCAACGCCTGGCGCGGCCCGGTGGAAGAATTAATCCCCGTCGGCCCGTTGAAAATCTCCGTGCGTTTGCCCAATGGTGTATCGGGCAAAAGCCTGCGCCTCCTTGTTTCGAATCAAAAACCGGCGCTCTCCCTCGCCAACGGCTGGGCCAGTTTCGAACTACCTTCCATCCTCGACCACGAACTTGCGGTGATTGAATAATCTTTTTACGGCTGCGTCCGCAATTTCGGCTTCTCGCGTTCTTTTTCGAGGGCGTCTTTTTCGCAGGAAGCCGCCTCGATGGCTTGAGCGAGGAAATACTCCTGCGCGGAAAACTGTTTTTCCTGCGCGGTGCGCGGGATGGGGATGTACGCGCCGTTGGAGTGCAGTTCGGTCGCAAACATATTGTCGCGCAAATAGGCAGGCAGCACGTCCTCGATTATGCGTTTCCGCAGCGCCGGGTCGTACACCGGGAACACCACTTCGATGCGCCGGTAGAAATTGCGCGGCATCCAGTCCGCACTGCCCAAGTACAGCTCCGGTTGCTCGCCGCCGGAATTCTCAAAATACAATATGCGGCTGTGCTCGAGGAATTGGCCGACAATGCTCGTGACGCGGATATTTTCCGACAAGCCCTTGAGCCCCGGCACCAGCCCGCAAATGCCGCGCACGATGACGTGGACCTTCACTCCCGCCTGCGAGGCGCGGTACAGGTTGTCCATCGTCTCCTGGTCAATGAGGCTGTTGATTTTCGCGATGATTTTCGCCGGTTTGCCCGCGGCGGCGTTGGCGGCTTCGCGCAAAATCTTCTTCTGAATTTCCTCGTGTAAATTAAACGGCGCCACCAGCAGATGTTTAAATTTCGGTGACAGCGCAAATCCCGTCAGCGCGTTAAACACATTCGCGACTTCCTCCGTCAGCTTCGGATGCGCGGTAAAAAGACTGAAGTCGGTGTAAATTTTCGCCGTCTTCGGATTGTAATTGCCGGTGCCGAGGTGCGCATAACGTTTGAGCGATCCCTTTTCGCGCCGCACCACGAGGCAGCATTTGCAGTGGGTCTTGAGGCCCGCCAGCCCATACACCACGTGCACGCCTTCTTCTTCGAGCTGCCTCGCCCACTGGATGTTGTTCATTTCGTCAAACCGCGCCTTGAGTTCCACCAGCGCCGTCACCTGCTTGCCCTGGCGCGTGGCGTCAATCAGCGCCTCAATAATCGGCGAGTCGCCGCTCGTGCGGTACAGGGTTTGTTTGATGGCGACGACCTGCGGGTCGCGCCCGGCCTGGCGGATAAAGTCCACCACCGGGTCGAACGACTGGTACGGGTGGTGCAGCAGCACGTCGTGGGCGGCGATTTCGCCAAATAGATTTTCCGCCGTCAACGCCGCCGGCCGATACGGCTGGTACGCCGGGTACAGCAGGTCCGGGTGGTCCTGGCCGATGTCGCCGATGATTTCAAAAAACCGCAGCAGGTTCAGCGGTCCGTTCAGGCGGACGACGTTGTCCTCCGATAAATTGATGCCCGTGAGAAATTTCGCGAGAATGGTGTCCTCGACGTCTTCACGGATTTCCAGCCGCACCGCCGCGCCCTTGCGCAGGTTGTGCAGTTGCTGTTCGATTTTCGTGATGAGGTTTTCCGCCTCTTCCTCGTCGATGTATAAATCGCTGTTGCGCGTGATGCGGAAGGGCCACGCGCCGTTGACCTTGTAGCCCGGAAACAGCCCGCCCGCAAAATGCCGGATGATCGAGCTTTGAAAAACGTAGGTCTGGATGTTGCGCGGCCCGGTGCCGATACGCACCAGGCGCGGCAGCACGCGCGGCACGGGCACAATCGCCATCATCTTGTCGTCCCCCTCGGTGCGCGGGTTGTCGAGCGACAGCAGCACGTACAGCGCCTTGTTCGTCAGTTGTGGAAACGGGTGCGACGGGTCAATCGCCATCGGCGTTAGCACCGGGTACACGTGCTCGTGGTAATACGCGTCGAGCCAGTTCAGCTCCTCTTTGCTCCAGTCGTCTTCGTGTTTGAAAATAATGTTGTCCGCCGCCAGCGCGGGGCGCAGTTGCTCATGCCACGTGCGGTATTGTTCGTCGACCAGTCCGCCCGCCACGTGGTGGATGCGCCGCAGTTGCTCCTTCGGCCCCAGCCCGTCGATGCCGACTTCGACGACGCCGGAGTCCACTTGCTGCACGAGCCCCGCCACGCGGATTTCAAAAAATTCATCGAGATTGGAACTGACAATCGCCAGAAACCGCAACCGTTCCAGCAATGGCACCCGCGGGTTTTGCGCGAGGTCGAGCACGCGGCGGTTGAAGGCGAGCCAGCTCAGCTCGCGGTTGAAATAGGCCACTTTTTTCAGCGGCGGCAATTTGCGGGACATGGCGAAGGGGTGTCAACTGTCGCGGACAATGACGCTCTTGATGTTCACAAATTCCCGCGGGCCAAACAAGCCCAGTTCGCGCCCGTAACCGGATTGTTTCACACCGCCAAACGGCAGCCGCGGGTCGCTTTTCACGAAGTCATTGACCACGCAGGTGCCCGCCTCCAGCTCCTCGCGCGCGATGCGCCGACCCCGTGCCAAATCGCGCGTAAACACCCCCGCGCCCAGCCCGTAGCGGTGCGCATTGGCCAGCGCGATGGCCTCGGCCTCATCCTTCACCGGCACAA
>Ga0206926_1172_pt1 | contig 12558 bp, 13 predicted proteins | sample Alteio_BWOrgHeat_59_FD_152955 | JGI IMG/M metagenome (GOLD analysis project Ga0206926, IMG submission 152955) | Enriched cells from forest soil in Barre Woods Harvard Forest LTER site, Petersham, Massachusetts, United States -... | ecosystem: Environmental > Terrestrial > Soil > Temperate forest >... | reverse complement strand
CATACTTTATCATTTCGTATCCCCTCGCCCGCTTCGCGGGAGAGGGTGCCCGAAGGGCGGGTGAGGGTTCTGCGGGTGAACGCCTTAAATCAATCCGCACAAAATTTCCATCCGAATCGATGCCATCCATTGCACCATAAAATGCACATTATGTACTGAAGCAAGACTTGCTGCCGAGGGTTCATTGGCTTTAAATAAATGATGCAAATAAGCGCGCGTGTAATGGCGACAAGTTGCGCACAAGCAATGTTCTTCCAGAGGAAAAAATTCTCTTTCATGGATTTTTCGTGTCATTTTTAAAGCGCCCTGCTGGGTAAATACCATGCCATGACGTGCCACCTTCGTGGGGTAGCAACTATCAAACGTATCAATACCGTGCGGAATACATTGGGGAATAGAAATTAAATCGCCGATCCCTAATAAATGCACGGGTTTATCATCAGGTATATATTGCGTGGTTGCTGCCACTGTTTGAAATAATTGCGCATGATCGCAGCCTAAACTGCCACCGATCGCAAAACCATCAAACGCATGTTCGCGTAAAATTTCACAACTTTGTTGACGTAATTTTAGATCGGTGCCGCCATGGATTACGGCATACATTGCCTGTTTTTGTGGCCGTTGTAAATGTGTTTGTAACGAACGTAATCCCCAACGATGCGTTCTATCAAACGAAGCTTTTAATTTGGCTTCATCGACGTGAAAAGGCAACAACTCATCTAATGGAATAATAATATCGGCGCCCAGATCTTTTTGTGCAGCCACCGAAGTTTCAGGAGAAAGAAAAATTTTTGTGCCATCACGATAAGAACGAAAAGTCACGCCTTCTTCAGTAATTTTAAGCACCGAGCCCGAATGCTTTTTTCCGCCTTGACCTTTCAGTTCTTTGGCAACATCGCCATAAGCCAAACTAAACACTTGGAAACCGCCCGAATCGGTAATAATCGGTTGCTGACGCGAAATAAATTGATGTAAACCCCCCGCGTTTTTAATCACTTCCGTACCCGGTTGAACCATCAAATGATAGGTGTTACAAAACATCAGTTGTAAATCATCTAACTGATGGTTATGTAATGTTTTGAGCGATCCATTGGTACCCACAGCGACAAAATTGGGGGTATCGATGATCCCATGCGGGGTATGAATTCTGCCGACGCGTGCGCGTGAACGTTTAGATTGATAGAGAATTTCAAACCGAAGGGCATGCGTTTGAGTTTGGGGGGCGGCGATCATTTACTGAACAACCTTTGCGTAGCTAAAGACCACGGCACCGTATTTGCGATCACCAATAATTTAATCCCAAAACTGATGAGCATGATTTCTAGAATCGCTTCGACGACCCCATACAATCCTAACAAGCTAAACAACACCGTATCCAGGGATTGGCTTAAACACAAGGTTAAAGCGCTCACCCATATCATCGATAAGTGCGGGAGTTTTTGGCGAAACCATTGGTATAAAACCCGATCGCATTGATCGACAATTAAAAAGCTGGCTAATGAGGCAAATAAAATGCGTGGTGCGGGATTCAGGAGTAATTCATAGGCACTTTGCGATTGATCGTAAATGCTGGGTTCATAAAGTAAATGCAGTTGTGAGATCACGGCAAAAAATAATAAAGCACTAAAGCTGGTCCAGATCGCTTGTTGGGTGGCTTTGGCACCAAATTTTTCTTGTAATAAATTTAAGCTCAGTAAACTTCCGACAGCAAACACATCGCTTGCGGTGGCATTTAAGCCGAGAAAATCAATTTGTTTTAATACAAACAAATTTGCTAACAAACTTAATATGGCAATCCACGCGGTTAAAGCGCTTTGGCCTAAACGTAAAAAATACCAAGAAAATCCAGCAACGATGCCAGAACTGGCCATAAATAACAGCAAATTTACCATACGTTACGCGAACCTACCCTCACTATGAAGGGCGATCATACCGCTAAGGCTCAGCTAAGTAAATTAGATCTTACCAATGATTTGGACGATTTGGATTTTGGTGCATGAATGAACAGAATCGGGAGCAAAATACACGTAATGCCAATGATTAAATACGTTTCATACAGCACCACATCGCCTAAATCGACTTTTGAGCTCGGCGGCACAAAACCCAGCGCGACGACACTGATGCTAATGAGAAGGCCTAAGCTGGCACATAACCACATTCCCCAGTTTTTGCCAGGAATTTTGAAGGGACGTGGCACATCTTTATGGCTATAGCGCAAACTAATCGCTGCCGCAAAGATAATCACATACATCAGCAAGGATAATTGCGCGACCATCGCTGAGAGTAAAAAGTAAGCGCCTTCAATGGTCGGTAATAAGACATACACTAACGTTAATAAGGTACATACTCCGCCTTGAGTTAAGAGCATGGCATAAGGCACACCATAGCGATTCGTTTTCGCGAGAAAGGGTGGCAAAATGCCATCGTCAGCTGCAGCAAACAATCCTTTGGTAGGTCCGATGATCCAGGTAGCCACGGCACAAATACCGCCGATTAAAATAGCGCCTGCGACCAAAGGGCCGAGCCAAGGAACACGAAATTCTTCCGAAAACAGGCTAAAAACTTGAATTAACCCGGTAAGATTGCTGAGCTTACTTTGCGGGATCACAACAGCCACGGCTAAAGAAGCTAAGACTAAACTCACCAAAATAATGATAGTGGAAATCAGGAGCGCGACCGGATAATCCTTTTTCGGATTTTTTACTTCCAAGGCGTGCACCGAAGACATTTCCAAGCCAATTAAACTAAATACGATCTGTGAGAAAAAAACCAATTCGGAAATATTTTTCACTGGCGGCATTAAGCCTGACCAGGTCAACGGGATCTCCGGCAGATTGCCGCGTTTCACCCAGACCAGAGTGAGTAAAATAATGATTGCCATGGGGCCCAGCGTGCCGACAATGGAGCCAAAGGTGCTCACTGCACTGGAAAGTTTCATCCCAAAGCAATTCATTAAGGTACAGCCCCAGAACGTGATTAATACGACACAAGTCATGAAGGCGGCATTTTTGACGAGTGAGGGATCATATAAATAAGCAATCGTACTGGCGATGAGCGTTAAAATAGTGGGATACCACACTACGTTGTAGATCCATTGCAAATAAACCACGCATAGTCCCCATTTAGGGCCAAACGCCGTTTTCACCCAAGCATAAATCCCGCCTTTCTCTGGCCAGGTCGTGGCCAATTCTGCAGTAATCAGGGCCAAGGGAATAAAAAAGGACAAAGCCGCAATCAGATAAAGCGTAATAAGGGAAAATCCATAACTGGCTGCCATTGGCAAGGTGCGGATGCTATCGACCGCAATCACATTGATCATCACTAAGGAGAAAACGCTAAGTACGCGTGGCGGAGCAAATTTTTTCATAAGTTAACCAACTAGTATGTAGTAATGCGTTAATACAATGTAACATAATCGGTTTGGGCTGAACTTGCAAGGTGCAAGGCGGTTAAAATGACGAGCGGTAGCAACGCTAAGCTTGGAGCTTATCTTTTTTGTGGTTATGGCCGATAGAGTGCATTATCAGCCTATCGAGATAGCACGATGGAAGATTACTGTCAGTACCAACAGCGCCTCTTATTGCTTTCGCCACCTTTGATGAATGATCATGCGCCCTTAATGGAAAAATTGAATCCATTTTTTTCGCTCATCGGTTTAAAATCGCTTTGGGGGAAAACATTTTATGGGATCAAAATGCAAGTGGCACAACTGTGTCGACAAGGAGAGCGCAATGAAGCACTGAATATATTAATTAAAGGGTTAAGTGACAATGTATTTTGGGGAAATTCCGTTGAAAAGTGGTGGCATTTGATGCACAAAGCTATCACTATAGTGCAGCATTTTCCGATCAATGCGCCTGAAAGTACGCAGCCTTTGCAACGCTTAATTAAGCTTATCAGCCGTGCACCGCAACCTTGGCAAGGCTATAAAGTGGCGTATTGTTTTGCGGCGATGAGTTTGTGGTCTTTTCAGCTGGGTAAACATCAGAAAGCCATTGATTTTGTTAATATTGCTTTACATGCCGATCCTTCCTGGGGCTATCCTGAATATTTATTGGGTTGGTATGGTTTGATGGTGGAAGGGATCGATCCTATTCCGCATTTAGTGCGTGCAATTCAAACCAATTGGAGCTTTTTACAACGGTTAAAACAAGATCCATTATTCCAGCGATTTCCTGAAATTCAACAAGCAGTTAGACATATCATTCTCGTTAAACCGAAGGGTGAATCTTAATTTTTTGAAGAAACTGAGGTAGACTAAGGAGAATAAGAGAGGACACACATGAACCTATCCCTATTAATTAAGCGCATATGCACTTTGTTCATTTTATTCATGCTTCCTACCCTCGTCTGGGCAGGTAGCTCATCAACGGGTTCCATTGGCGATGTTGCAGAAACATTAATGGGTCCGACGGAAATTATGACCAAATTAATTCTCGTTGCTTGTTATATTATTGGGATCGCCTTACTGCTTGTTGCGATGGCGCAATATAAAATTCATTTACAAAGCCCGAAATTGGTTCCCTTAACCACACCTATCGCCTTAGTCATATTAGGTGTTGTGGCTTTACTCATTCCTTACGTGACCAATAAATTTGAAACCGGCAATGCGGAAAAGCAAAGCACAAAAGAGGCTGCCCCCAATTTGTTACCCACACCAGATATTTCTGGGAATAAAGGACCTGCTTTACCGCCACCGCCATCAAGTAACCAACCGAGTAATGATCAATATAATACTGCACCAGCGAATCCAAACCCCAGCCCCAGTCCTGCGCCCAACCCAGGCGGCGGCAGTTGGACAGATGAGCCGAAATATAATCAATAAATATTCGGGTGATGCATCAACCTCTCTCCCTAATTGGATCCGTGAGCTGCTGTAGCAGCGCCGGAGCGCGGGATCTGTCTACGAGGTTATTTTCGCTTGCACTTCTTTGAGTTCAGTATCAATCTGCTGTTTATCTTGCGTTGATAACGACGTGATTTTTTTCGCAAGTGTTAATTGTGTTGCGGCACCTTTAAAATCCCCTACCCGTTTAAGATATTGGGCTTGCGCAAGATGGGCTTTTGCGGGTTCATTGGCTCTGGCGTAAGCAGCGGAGAGTAAATGCCACACTTCATTATGCGTTGTTTTATGTGAGGTATGTTGTTTTAGCAATAAAATGGCTTTGCGCGGCTCGCCTAATTTAATTAACCATTCGCTATAAATGGCCATTAACGGATAATTACTGGGATGATTCTTTAGCGTATTTGCTAAGCGATTTAAGGCTTGCTGCGGTTGTTGTGTATTCAGTTCCATTTGTGCGTATGCTAAATGGAATAATGGTTGATTGGGGGCAGCCTGGAGCAATTCATCCAAATAAGGTTTGGCTTGATGCGCTTTGCCTTCTTCAATCAAACTCAAACTGTAGCCATATAATACGCCTAAGCGATTACGGTAATTGCCATGCGCCAGTAATTTTGCAAAATAAGTACTGGCCTCACTCGGGGTAGAAAAACTGTGCAAGCGAACTCGGGCTTGGATCAGATGATATTGTAAGCTATCTGGAACTTGTTTGTACGGAAAACTCTGGGCGCGACTATGCGCAGCCATCAGTCGATTTTCGGTTAAAGGGTGAGTTTGTAAATATTCAGGAATACGATTACCGTAGTTTCGGTTATCTTGCGACATTCTATGAAAAAAGGCGGGCATACCCATGGGATCATATCCTGCGCTGGTAAGAGAGTGGATCCCGACATAATCTGCTTCTTTTTCATGATCGCGGGTAAAATTAATTAATGCTTGTTGTGAACTTGCTAACGCCGCTGCCATCGCGCCAGTACCGGCTTGGGCATTTTGGGTTGAAAGAATAATCGCCGCAATCATGCCGGCGATGGTGGAAAGGCGCAATCGCCCCATGTGCTCGTACATGCGCGCGATATGCTTTTGTTGCACGTGGCCAACTTCGTGAGCAAGCACACCGGCCAATTCACTTTCAGATTCTGTGGCAAGTATTAATCCGGTGTTAACGCCAATAAATCCACCGGGAAGCGCAAACGCATTAATCGTGTTGTCATTAACGGTAAAGAATTGATAATTGGCTTGTACATGCCCGTGCGTTGCCACCAGACGATAACCCACGCTTTGTAAATATTCATTCACAATCATATCGTTCGAGATCATTAATGCAGCTTGCAGTTCTTTGACAACGGTATGACCCAATTCATATTCTTGTTGGGGAGTTAGGATGGCGCTAGCAGAGTTGCCAAGATCGGGAAGCTCTGCGCTCATGGCGCGGTAATGAGCGCAAAAAAATATCAGTAACGCACAAATAATTTGACTGAAGCGAAGAACATACTTGAACCACTCGTGTCGTGGGGAAATTATATCGTATAATCTTTTCATGTTATCAAGTATTTTAACCCACAAACCGGTAAAGTGCTTGGGCATTCATCTTTTTTATAAGATTAACTAACTATCTATTTGCCATTTTCTCAGGAGGAGCTGTGCTTAGCGTTTTCAAACAATGGGTACAACGCTATCTCTCTGATCCCCAAGCGATATTACTCATCGTATTGTTAGGGGGGAGCTTGTTGCTGTTCATGTGTATGGGAAGAATTCTTGCCCCGATGATTGCCAGTGTTGTCATTGCTTATTTGTTAGAATGGTTTGCCAATCTGTTGGTGAAATTACGTATACCCCGTAATGCGGCCATGGTTATTTCGTACGGTACATTTTTAGGATTATTTTTAAGTGCGATTTTTATTTTGTGGCCGATCATTTGGCAACAATTATTGCGCTTATATGAAGAGATCCCTTCGATGATTTTAGGGATCCAGCATTTCTTTACGCTCTTGCCGGAAAAGTTTCCTGAATTTCTCACCAAAGAAACCGTAGAAGGGTGGGTGTCAAGTTTTCTCGTACAAGTGAAGCAATCGGGTAAAGTATTATTTACGGTATCGATTGCCACCTTACCTGCGGTCATTGCGTTAATTGTTTATCTGGTTTTAGTGCCATTGATGGTATTCTTTTTTCTGAAAGATCGTTATGTCATCACGCGCTGGCTATCTAATTTTTTACCCAATGATAGGCGTTTGCTGGTGAAAGTGTGGAAAGAAGTGGATGAACAAATTGGGAATTATATTCGCGGCAAAGTAGCAGAAGTCGTCATTGTAGGCATGGCTACGTATATTCTTTTTTATTTTTTTGAGCTGCGGTATGCCATTTTAATGGCAGTGCTTGTTGGGTTTTCAGTGTTAATTCCTTATATTGGTGCAGCGTTAGTCACCATTCCTGTGGTGTTAGTTGCTTTTTTTCAGTGGGGATTAGGACATGAGTTCGCTTATCTTATTTTATGTTATGGAATACTCATGACATTAGATGGGATCATTTTAGTACCTTTGCTTTTCTCTGAAGCGGTGAGTTTGCATCCGGTAGCGATTATTATTGCGGTATTAGTTTTTGGTGGCTGGTGGGGATTTTGGGGCGTGTTTTTTGCTATTCCGTTAGCCACGTTAGTGAAAGCATTGATAGATGCTTGGCCGCGGGGCAAGCCTATTAAACATAAATCTTGAAAAATCAGGTTTTTTATTTTAACTTAGCGGTGCATTGACTTTTAGCAATGACACCTAGTTTTTTTTGTAAATTTTTTATGTAAAGGAATTGATCATGAGACAGTTACCTTCCTGTATCTATTTTTGTTTGGCTATTTTGTTATTTTCCCTCAATCACTCAGGCTATAGCGCTAACATTTTAGAATTCGATTTTCCAGAAGTGCAAATCGGCAGTGCCGACAATCCGCAAGGCCCCACCGGTGTAACCTTATTTTATTTTCCCCAAGGCGCGCAAGCGGCAGTCGATATTCGTGGCGGTTCGGTGGGAACTTTTTTTACGCAAGAGAAAATGTATCAAGGCGAAGCTTTCATTGATGGCATTGTTTTTAGTGGGGGCGGTATTTTAGGCATGGAAGCCATGGCCGGCATTGTTTCTGGATTATTTGCACAACACAATCAAACCAGTTTCACTAAAATGCCGTTGATATCCGGTGCGGTAATTTTTGATTACACGCCAAGAAAAAATGCGATTTATCCAGATAAAACCCTCGGACAAAAAGCGTTAGCAAATCTTAAGGCTGGGCAATTTACGCAAGGAAAATCGGGAGTAGGCATTGCTGCAACCCATGCCAAACTGTTAGGGGATAGTTTTGAGCATGCCGGCCAAGGCGGTGCATTTGCGCAAATTGGCGCCACTAAAATCGCGGTATTTACGGTAGTGAATGCCGTGGGGGTTATCTTAGATAAAAATGGCGAGATCCAAAATTCACAATCTAAAATAAAAAAATCTGATCTGCACAAAAAAACGCAAGCGTTATTACAGCAAGAAAAGTTAGCATTTAATCCCGGTGGCAATACCACATTAACCATTGTTATTATCAATGAAAAATTATCGCCGCGACATTTACAACAATTGGGCCGACAAGTACAACATGCTATTTCACAAGTCATTTATCCCTATGCTACGATTTTGGATGGTGATGTATTGTATACGGTTAGCACGCGCAGTATTGAAAGTGATCTGTATGCACCGGGCGCGGATATTGATGTTGATCTCAATGCCAAACTGATTTATTTAGGCATGGTCGCAGGTGAACTTGCTAAACGAGCCGTGTGGTCGGCCGTTAGTTAGTTTTTTGTCGTAAAGGATTATTTTTTCTCGTCATTGGTCGCAAACGACAGAGCTCCCTCTCTGACGTTTTGCTAAAGCGAACATCCCTGTTCGCTTTCCCAATGACTTTAAAAAACAAAACCTTTACGACTACATAAGCTTTTTCACTTGTGCTAACACTTCTTCCACATGCCCTTTGGCGCTAATTTTGCGCCAAACGTGACGCACGATACCTTTCTCATCCACCAGAAATGTACTTCTTTGCACGCCAAAAATATTCATACCAAACAGATTTTTTTCGGCTAATACTTGAAAGGCTTTGCACACTTTTTCATCGGTATCGGCGATTAACGGATAAGGCAAACCGAGTTTACTAATAAATTTTTGATGTGAAGATAAAGTATCGCGCGAAACACCAATAATTTTGGTGTTAAGTTGTGTGAATTGTTTAAAGGAGGTTTTAAAATCTTTGCCTTCTAAAGTGCAACCGGGAGTGTTGTCTTTTGGATAAAAATAAATCACCAGATTGTGTCCTTTAAAATCTTGGAAAGATTTTAGGGAAGGATCAGTTGCGGTAAAGGTGATGGCAGGTAAAGTTTGATCTATTTCCATAAGTTGTCCATCATTTAATTTTTAAAAGGTTCCATGATCGCATCGAGATTTCTGTCTTCACAATACGCTATAAAGCGTTCGCGGATGGTTGCTACATGCGATTTAGCCGGTATATTGATCAAAAAGACGATACTCGTCAATGGGGTATGATTTTTGGCGGTATAGGTCTCACATTCCATTTTCTCAACTCGGATCCCTTGTTGTGCGAAAAACAGGGAAAGTTCATTTAAAATGCCACTTCTATCTTGCGCTACCACTTGCACATGATAAGGCAAAGCGTTTTCCAGGGGGCGAGCAAACGTGCGTTTCGTTTGAATATTGTAGCCAAATTGTTGGGCTAATTGCGGTATGGTAGCTTCTAATTTTGCAATGGCATTCCAGGTGCCGGTGAGATGTGCTAAGAAAACACATTCTGCCCCCATGGTTGTTAGCTTACTTTCTAAAATATTGCTTCCACATTGCTTGCTGGCTTTCGTAAAAGCCTCTAATACACCGATTTTGTCACTCCCTAACCCGGTCACAACGAGAAAATGTTGATTATTCATAGACATAGTACTTCGATCCGAAAAAAGACTGGGTTTAGCAAAAGAAATCATTTTAACATAAAATTTTTGCCTAAAAGTGCTATTCCTCAAGTCTTGTTATTGTCATTCTAAAAGTCTCATGCTAGTTTGCTCGTGTTACCGAGGAGGGTTTATGTTTGCAGGAAGTTGCGTTGCTCTAGTCACTCCAATGACAGCACAAGGAAGCCTCGATGAGCGTGGTTTGATCGATTTAGTAAATTGGCATATTGAGGCAGGAACGGCGGCAATTGTGATTGCCGGATCAACCGGTGAGGGTGCGACGCTCACTGCTAATGAGCATCAGCAAGCATTAGCCCTTGTCATTAAAACAGCCAACAAGCGTATTCCGGTGATTGCAGGAACGGGCACGAATTCAACGCAAACCACCATAGAAAAAACGCAACAAGCTCAAGCTTTAGGTGCAGATGCATGTTTAATTGTGACCCCTTATTACAACAAGCCCACCCAGCACGGGCTGCTCGCGCATTTTTCTGCAGTGGCACAAGCCGTTAATTTGCCCATTTTGTTGTATAATGTGCCTTCGCGTACGGGATGCGATATGAGCAATGATACCGTGGCTACTTTAAGCAAAATACCCAACATTGTTGGTGTGAAGGAAGCAACGGGCGATCTGACCAGGTTGCAAGCGCTACAAGCAAAATGTCGGCAAGGATTTCACTTTTATAGTGGGGATGATCCTACGGCGTTGGACTTTATCCAACAAGGGGGGCACGGCGTGATATCAATCACGGCGAATGTGGCACCAAATCAAATGCAAAAAATGTGTCATTTCGCGTTAACGCGACAACACGACAAAGCGTTAAGTATGGATAAAACATTGCAGAATTTGCACCGTTTAATGATGGTCGAATCTAACCCCATTCCTGTGAAATGGGCGTTACATTATTTAGGTAAAATAGAAAATGCCATCCGTTTACCCTTAACGCCCTTATCGCTGGAACATCACGATAAAATAAAGAACGCTTTACAAAGCGCAGGAATATTAGCACAACAGACGCATTTTTGAGGAAAAAAATGAAAGGTACAAAGTTAAAATTGATAGGATTAATGCTAATCGTGTTTACACTAGGTGCCTGTCAGCAACTCAGTGATAAAAGAACACAGTATATTCGCAATCGTGCGCAGGATTATTTAAAAAGTTCAATGATACCGCCTTTACGTGTGCCAGAAAATTTATCGCATCCCTATCCCACCGATAACTATCCGATCCCACGTAATATTCCGTTAGCAAGTGCGGTGCCACCCGTATCTTTAGTGCCACCAGGGTTCGGGCAATTATTGTAATTTTTTGCATTAATGACGAGGTATGACCATGAGTCAAAAATTATTGTACACCGGTAAAGCAAAATCACTTTATACCACGGAAAATGACGATCAATTATTGTGCGTTTTCCGCAATGACACGTCTGCGTTTGATGGTGAAAGAATAGAACAACTTGAACGCAAAGGCATGGTGAATAATCATTTTAATGCTTTTATCATGCAAAAGTTACAGCAAGCGGGTGTTCCAAATCATTTTGTCAAACTTGAAAGTGACACTGCTTCGATTGTGAAACGTTTAAAAATGATCCCCGTCGAGTGTGTGGTACGCAATTATGCTGCAGGCAGTATCTGCCGACGCTTAGGGATTGAATCAGGTCTGAAATTAGAACCGCCAACCTTTGAATTTTTCTTAAAAAATGATGCGCTCCACGATCCCATGATCAATGAATCGCATATCATGACGTTTAAGTGGGCCACGCCTGAAGATGTGGCTTTAATGAAGCAACAAGCCTTTGCAGTGAACAAGGTATTAATCGAACTATTTCAACAAGCGGGATTAATCCTGGTCGATTACAAATTAGAATTTGGTCGCCATGGTCATGGCTTGATGTTAGGCGATGAATTTACGCCTGATGGCTGTCGGATTTGGGATGCTGAAACGAAAAAAGTGTTAGATAAAGACAGGTTCCGCAAAAATATGGGCGATGTGGTTGAAGCTTACGAAGAAGTGGCGTTACGCTTAGGGATCCACTTACCACAAGTATCCAGCCCGGCGTAGTCTGGCATAATCCCTGAAAATATCAGGATATACACCATTTTTTTGCTTTACACTTTTATTTTTATCAGGTAACCTACTTTTTTTTGATAAACAGTAGGTTACAGCAGATGGGTAATAAAGCAAAAGGGCAAACGCTTTTCGGAAAACCACAACCCAAATTCAATGTTCAAGCAACCGAGCAGTTGAAAGCCTACTTAATTCAAGTAGAATCATGGCACGTTGTGCCACCAACCATGCAATATGAAGTGCAGAATTATCTTGCAGTCGGTGCCAACCCCAATGTGACAACGCCAAGCGGTAAACCCCTGTTACATTTGCTCATCGAGCACGACGCCATTGAGACGGTAAATTTGATCATTAAGCATGGTGCCAATGTGGCAGCATCGGATCTTTCCGGTAAAAATGCGACTTTAGTTGCCTTAGAATCCGATCAATTTTCATTCGCTAAACAATTTATTAGTAAAGGGGTAAAGTTAGATCCCAAAACATTAACCGATCCTTTTATTCATGATGCTTATATCTTATTTACCCAAAATAAAAATCCCTGTGCACATTTAATTGATATCAATATTAAAAATGCTGCAGGATTTTCTTTATTGCACGTAGCGATTTTAGGTAATGACTGTGCCGTTGCCCAAAAACTCATGCAAGGCGGCATTAATCCTTTACTCAAGGATGAT
>Ga0206926_1171_pt1 | contig 12703 bp, 12 predicted proteins | sample Alteio_BWOrgHeat_59_FD_152955 | JGI IMG/M metagenome (GOLD analysis project Ga0206926, IMG submission 152955) | Enriched cells from forest soil in Barre Woods Harvard Forest LTER site, Petersham, Massachusetts, United States -... | ecosystem: Environmental > Terrestrial > Soil > Temperate forest >... | reverse complement strand
AAAGCGAAGGTCTGATCATAATATCCTTTTCCCATACCTAAACGGTGACCCTGCGCATCAAACGCAACCAGCGGTAATATCACCAAATCTAAAGCTTGCGGTGCCAAGATGGCGTTATGCGGCATTTGCGGTTCAAAGATCCCAAAACGATTTTTGACGAGCTTACTGTTTGATTCCACTTTAACAAATTGCAAGTGATTGCTATTCGATAACACGGGAAAATAACACGATTTATATTTGAGTGCTTGATCCAGAATTGGCAGCGTGGACACTTCGCCAACAAACGCGTGGTAAAGCGCAATCGTGTGCGCTTGTTGAAAATAAGTAGTCTGAAATAAGTGGTGAGCAATCAACAGCGCAGCGCGAGATTGTTGGATGGGATCAAGATGTAATCTTTGCTGGCGCAAACGTTGACGAACTTGTTGTTTCAACCAGCGCATAAAAATTAGCCTTACAAATTCAACCTGTAGGGGCGGACCTCTGTGTCCGCCCTGAAAATAGACAAATTAAGGAGGCTTTTTCCAGCTTGCCGCTACACCAGTTAGCCTTGAACCCTTTAAGTTCAAGTGGGCACCTCAGTCTCGTTTCAGGCTTACCAACCTGTGGTCATGCACAACAACAAGAACATTCCGGTTCCCAAGTTTTTTGATATCGGCTCAAAAGACATTGGGCGCTGGCAAACAAGCCAGGAAAAGCCAATTTTTTAAACACTTTCTTCGAGCGCTTCCAACTCTTCTTGTAAAGCGCCTTCATTTTCATCCCATTGCGGTGTTTTTTCTTTACGCCGTAAATCTTGCGCTAATACGCAATCGATTTTTTCTTGTAACACACGCAATCTTTCAGAAAAAATTTCTTCTTCCGGCGGTGTATTTTTTAATTGCAGCATTTGATGCGTAATATTTAATGCTGCCATTACCGCGATACGTTCCACACCAATCACTCTACCAGTTTTGCGAATTTGTCGCATTTGTTTATCAAGATATTGAGCAGCATCACGTAACGCTTGTTCCTGATCTTTTGGGCATGCGACACGAAATTCCTTATCTAGTATTCTAACACACAACCCCTTTTCACCCATACTCATTACGGCAATGCTCCACCTTTCTGTAAAAACCTGGTATTTATCATAGGGAGTGCAACGCATGGGGTCAATACAGCGAATATGCTAATCTAGCAATTCCTTTCGTTGGAGATGGTGTATATGAGCGAAAATGAAACAAACTGGCCCGATTTTGAAACTTTAACCTTGATTGCAGCAGGTACACCTTTTTCAGGGGCGTATATTCATGGAATGATGGTGGCTTTGCTTTGTATGGAGACAGCCACAACGGATTCAATCTGGAAAAAACTACTCAAGGAAACGCCTTCTTTAAATAATCCCGCAGGATTTAACAATAGGTTATTTGAATCACTTTTCAGAATGACCGCCACACATTTAGAAGAAAATAAAAATAGCGTGTTCTTAATGTTGCCCGATGATGAATATCCCATGAATGAGCGTTTAGACGCGCTAGCAAATTGGTGCGAAGGCTTTTTGTACGGGGCAAAGTTAGCTAGTATTCCGAGAGAGGTGCTGTTGCAAATGCCTTCGGTTTTAGAAGTATTGGAAGACATGTTAAAAATTGTCGATATTTCTACCGATGAGCAAGATTGCGAAGACAATGAAAGAGATTATTATGAAATGGTACAGTTTGTCAGTGTTGGGGTGTTATTGATCCATGAGGAATGCCAAGGAGAGCAAGACGTCATCATGATAAAAAAGCATGAAAAGATAACATTACATTAAGGAAAACCCAATGGTACCCATGGCAGAATTTCAACGCCGCCGCCAACGTGTGTTTGAACAAATGACTGACAATAGCATTGCTGTTTTTGCTGCGGCACCTGTCGTACACCGTAATAGCGATACTGAATATCCCTTTAGACAAGAAAGTTATTTCTATTATTTAACCGGTTTTGAGGAAAGTTTTGCGATTGCTGTGTTGGTTAAAAAAGACGGCCAGCAGCGTTATGTGTTATTTTGCCAGGAAAGAGATCCCGAAGCCGAACGTTGGACCGGTTCACGCGTTGGCATTCAAGGCGCCTGTCAAGACTATTTGGCAGATGAGGCGTATTCCATTTCTGAAACCACGTTACGGTTGCCCAATGTTTTTAGCGGAATTAATTGTGTTTACTATTTAGTGAATAGTAATCCGGGTTTGGATAAAAAATTATTTTCCTGGATTGACACCTTACGTAAAAAATCGCGGCAAGGGGTAAAAGCGCCCAGTAAATATATTGATTTACGCGCTATTGTCGATGATTTGCGTTTAATTAAAACGCCAGAAGAAATTAAATTAATGCGCAAGGTGTGCGCTATTTCTGCCAGTGCGCATGTGAAAGCCATGCATCATGCCAGAGTGGGCATGAACGAAAGTGAGCTCGAAGGCTTAATATTGTATGAATTTATGCAGCAAGGTTGTCGTAACGTAGCTTACTCATCTATTGTCGCTTCTGGCAACAATGCTTGTACCTTACATTACACCCGCAATAATACCATCATAGAAAAAGATGCTTTGGTGTTGATTGATGCCGGTGCTGAATTAGAAAATTATGCGGCAGATATTACCCGCACTTTTCCAGTGAGTGGCAAATTTACTTTGCAGCAACAAGCGATTTACGAATTAGTGCTGGCGGCACAAAAAGCCGCTATCGCACTCATTAAACCCGGATTGGCATTCGAAGATTTGCAAAAGACGATTGTGAATGTCATTGTCGCGGGATTAGTTGAATTGAAAATATTAAAAGGGGATATTAACACGTTAGTGGAAGAAAAAGCTTATTTGCCATTTTATATGCATAACAGCAGTCATTGGTTAGGCTTGGATGTGCATGATGTGGGCGATTATAAAGTCGACAATCAATCGCGTCGCTTAGCGCAAGGCATGGTATTTACCGTTGAGCCAGGGCTGTATTTAGATGCCAATGATACGCATATTCCTGAGCAGTGGCGTGGGATTGGTGTGCGGATCGAAGATGATGTGCTCGTGAACACCGTCGGGTGTGAAGTGCTAACCGCAGATGCGCCAAAAACAGTTCATGATATTGAAACCTTGATGGCTTATCGACGGGATTAGTGTGCTATGAATTATGATGGTGTGATTCAAGGGGGAGGCATTGTTGGCGCATCGCTTGCCTTAATGTTAGCGCAACAAAAATATCGGGTGTTATTGCTAGAAAAAAATCTGCCCATCGCGCCAGATAATGATCTTGCAGCGCGTACGTTGGCTTTATCTTATGCCAGTTGTCAGATCTTTGCAGCGCTAGGGGTGTGGGATAATTTGTTACCCGCTGCTGTGCCCATTGAGCAAGTGAAAGTTTCGGTGCAAGGTCAATATGGTTGCGCCCGCTTAAAATCTCCCGATCAATCTCAACCACTCGGTTATGTGGTGGGATTTCATGCCTTGGAAAATGCGCTTTATACAGCACTCTCGTCTTTAGCATCTTTAGCAGAAGTGGATGTCATCCGACCGGGAACGATGATCTCTTGTGATAGTCATCCTGAATATTGGCAAGGCACACTCGATAACGCGCAAACCTTCAACACGCGTTTGTTAGTGGCTGCCGATGGTGCGAATTCGCGTTTAGGTCAACAACAAAGTATTGTAACGCATGAAACGGTGTACGGACATGTGGCACTGATGACCAATGTTGAACTTAAAACCACGCGCAATATTGCTATTGAGCGTTTTTTACCGCAAGGCGCACTCGCTTTATTACCTTGGCAGGGAGATTATGCAACCTTAGTATGGACGATGCCAGAACACCATAAAATCACTTTTGAAACAATGTCAGATAACGATTTTCTATACCAGTGTCAGCAAGTGTTAGGTCAACGTATTGGCAAGCTAGTACGCTGTGGCAAGCGCTATTATTTTCCATTAACGATGCAACTTGCCGCCACACAGCACAGTTGTCGTTTTTTATTGTTAGGCAACGCGGCTCATCAATTACATCCAATTGCGGCACAAGGGCTGAATTTAAGTTTGCGTGATATTTGGCAACTGCGTGCGCAACTGTTGCATCAACCGTGGTGCGATATTGGCAGTCAAACCTTTCTTGCAACTTATGTAAAAGCCAGAGAACAAGATCAAGCCAAAGCTGTGTTTAGCACCGACAAAATTGCCAAATTTCTCTCCGGTGGCCCCTTGCCTTATTGGTTACGCGCGGTAGGGATCACTTTATTCGATGCTTGCGCGCCGCTAAAACAACGGTTTACACGCTTGAATATGGGTCTTGCTTGAGGGGCGATGAGATGGATGTCATTGTCGTAGGTGGAGGTATTGTCGGTTTATCCTGCGCTTTAGCATTAGGCAACGCGGGGTTTCAATGTGCCCTGATTGAATCTCAAACCTGTGTTAATAAAATCCCAGAACGGGATGCACTATTCGATCCGAAAGTAGTAGCGATTACCCGCGCTTCCGAGCTATTTTTTAAACAGCTTGGTGTGTGGGATCTCATCGAACAAAGTCAACGATGCTGTCCTTATTCGCGTATGCAAGTGTGGGATAGTGAAAGCGATGGTTTGATTGAATTTCGTGCGGATGAATTTTTTGAAGCCAATTTAGGCCATATTATTGAACAGCAGGTGATTATTGCCGCGTTGTGGCAAAAATTGCAACAGCAAGTGGCAGTCACTATTTTTTCTCAAGCCTCGATACAGGAGATGCATTTACGTGCCGAAGAGGTTACGGTTAGATTACACAGCGGACAAAGCTTATCCGCGCGCCTGATTATTGGTGCCGATGGCGCTAATTCACAGATCAGAAAATTATCAAACATTGAATCTGTGCCCACCGCGTATCAACAATCCGCGCTCGTGGCGATCATAACGCATGAAAAACCTCACCAATTCACGGCGTATCAACAATTTAATCCCGGGGGGCCGTTGGCATTATTGCCCTTGGCAAATATTGATCAAAGTGCGTTAGTGTGGACATTACCTACATTACGTGCGCGCGAAATGCTAGAACAAGATAATCACGATTTTTCTGCACAGTTAGCGCAAACGTGCCAGTATTTTTTGGGAAAAATGCAGGTGCTTAGCAACCGCGCGCTGTTTAATTTACAATCTCATCACAGTACGCAGTATGTAAAAACACGTTGCGCACTGATTGGCGATGCGGCACATACCTTACATCCATTGGCTGGGCAAGGCGTGAATTTGGGATTATTGGATGTGATTGCTTTAGTTAATGTATTAACACCAGTGCGGCAAAAAAATAAAGATTACGGGGAATTGTCGATTTTGCAGCGTTATGAACGCCAACGTCGGTTACATAATCACGCCATGATCAAAGCGATGGAAGGGTTTAATGCTCTGTTTGGTAGCCGATCGAATTTACTACGTCGATTGCGTAATTCCGGTTTACATTGGGTTAATCAAAATCGTGTGTTAAAGCGCTGGTTTGTCAATATCGCTTTAGGGAAAGGGATGAGGTTAAGGGATGTTAAAGAAAACCAAGCTGTATGACGAACATCTGGCGTTGGGCGCAACTTTTTTCGAATTTGCGAATTGGAATATGCCATTACACTATGGCTCCCAAGTTGAAGAACATCAACGGGTAAGAAACCGCGCCGGTGTGTTTGATGTATCGCATATGTTATCGATTGATATTCATGGATCAGATGCCGCCACCTTCTTGCGCCGGATCTTAGCCAATGATGTGCAAAAATTAACGTCTGGAAAAGCCTTGTATAGTTGCATGTTAAATCCGCATGCGGGCATTATGGATGATTTAATTGTTTATCGCTTAAGTGAAGATAGTTTTAGAATTGTAGTGAATGCAGCAACGGCGCAAAAAGATCTGGGTTGGATCCAAAATCATGCCAAGCAATATTCAGTCACGGTACGCGCGCGATCCGATTTGGCCATGCTTGCGGTGCAAGGCCCACAAGCGATCCCCTTATTACAAGCGGTATTCCCAGAGCAGCTTTACAAAGCTATCACTGAATTAAAACATTTTCATGTGCTTTATCAAAATGATTTGTTAATCGCCCGCACGGGGTACACCGGTGAAGATGGTTTAGAAATTATATTGCCGCAAGATAAAGTGGTGGCGTTATGGAAAGCGATTGTCGCGCAAGGAATTGTACCTGCGGGTTTAGGTGCGCGGGATAGTTTGCGTTTAGAAGCAGGATTAAATTTATATGGGGTGGATATGGATGAAACCGTTTCACCTTTGGAATCTAATCTTGCCTGGACGATTGATTGGCAAGACACCCAACGCGATTTTATTGGCAAAGAAGGCTTGTTAAAGCAACAAAATAAAGGGGTGAAGCATCAGTTGGTGGGCGTGGTATTGCTGGCCAAGGGCGTATGTCGGCAGGGAATGAGCGTGTTTATTCCCATCCCAGGTAAAGAAGATATGTTGCGCGGAAAATTAACCAGTGGCGGATTTTCACCCACACTCGCTTGCAGTATAGGGCTAGCGCGGATCCCGGCCGGTAATTTTTCAGCGCTGGAAGTGGATATTCGAGGAAAAAGAGTGCCAGCAAAAATCATTAAGCCGCCATTTGTAAGCAAAGGAAAGGGGACACTGGTATGACAAACATTCCAAGTGAGTTTAAGTATACCAAAACACATGAATGGGCATATCGTGATGAAGACGAGGATTTCATTACTGTAGGCGTCACGCATCATGCTCAACAGCGTTTAGGCGATATCGTTTTTATTGAATTGCCCGAAGTGGGTATTCGAGTGCATGAAGGCGAAGAATTTGGGGTGATTGAATCCGTCAAAGCGGCCTCTGATCTGTATTGTCCCATTTCAGGTCAAGTGATTGCGGTGAATTCGGCGCTTAATGCTAATCCAGCTTTAATTAATCAACATCCCTTTGACGCAGGCTGGTTGATTAAACTGAAGCCTGATGATATCGCAGATTTAGACGAGCTATTGGATGCGGATGATTATGCTGCAGCCGTGGAAGAGGAAGACAGCGACTAGGAAACCGTTATGCCCTATATTCCGCATACCGATGAGGATACTGCTGCCATGTTACAGACGATTGGCATATCTTCCATCGATGAATTATTTAGCGACATTCCCAGGGATGTCAGCATTTCCTCTTTAACCGGGATCCCCGCGGGCTTAAATGAAATGGCGGTGGGACAACTCATGACACAACGGGCAAGTCACGTTGAAAAAATGCAATGTTTTCTCGGCGCGGGCGCTTACGAACATCATATTCCGGCGCTGATATGGGATATTGCCATGCGCGGGGAAAATTTAACGGCGTATACACCGTATCAAGCCGAAGCGAGTCAGGGCACATTGCAGCTTTTATGGGAATATCAAACGATGATGGCCTCATTGATGGCGATGGAAGTTTCTAATGGATCGCTTTACGATGGCGCAAGCGCGTTAGCAGAAGCCGTATTGATGGCCGTGCGTTTAAAACACAAATCCAATCACCCTGTCATTTTTGTGCCAACCACGCTGCATCCTTTATATCGCCGTGTCTTAACAACCCTCTTACAACCGCAAACCATTACTATCGTAGAGATCCCTTATGATGAAACACAAGGGATCATCACCCTTGAAATGTTAGATGAAATCGCGCGTGCTCATCCTGAACTAACGGCTTTAATTATTCCGCAACCGAATTTTTTTGGGCGTTTAGAACAAGTTGATGCGTTAACGCGTTGGGCACATGCACATCAAGCGTTAGTCATCGGCGTGGTGAATCCGCTTGCCATGGCGTGGTTAAAACCACCAGGACAATGGGGCGACAAGGGTGCGGATATTGCTTGTGGCGAAGGACAACCGTTAGGTATTCCTTTGGCGGGAGGTGGGCCTTATTTTGGATTTTTATGTTGTCGGTTGCAAAACGTGCGGCAATTGCCTGGCAGATTGGTGGGTCGCACGCAAGATAAAGCAGGTAATGTAGGATTTACTTTAACCTTACAAGCCAGAGAGCAACATATCCGGCGCGGTAAAGCGACATCGAATATTTGTACCAATCAAGGTTTGATGGTGACCGCGGCAACAATGTATATGAGTTTGCTCGGACCGCTGGGCTTAAAACAATTAGCGCAAACTTGTTATCAGCAATGTCAATTTTTATTAACGCAATTAACCGCTGTCTCGGGCGTTAAGCCGTTATTTGTGGGGCCCCATTTTCATGAAGTGGTTTTGCAATTACCCCAAGCCCCCCAAAAAGTGATTGCTTTAATGCGTGCACAAGGCATATTTCCCGGATTAGATTTAGAAAAATGGTATCCTGCTTTAAAAAATACCTTATTAGTTTGTGTGACCGAGACTAAATCGGAAGCAGATATCCTGACGTATGTTCGTTTATTATCTCAAAGTTTAGCGTGAGATGAGTATGGTGATATTTGAAAAAAGCCAATCCGGACGGTGTGCCACTGCGCAAGTGCCAGCACCAAACAGCACTACAGAAACATTAGATCCAGTTTGGTTACGTCAAGATAAACCCGTCTTACCGGAAATGTCTGAACTCGATGTGATCCGTCATTTTACCCAATTATCGCAAAAGAATTTTTGTGTTGATACGCAATTTTATCCGTTAGGATCTTGTACCATGAAGTACAATCCGCGCGGCGTGCAACATTTTGCGATGCAATCAGCTTTTTTGCAGCATCATCCGTTATTCCCTACAGACAGTGCACAAGGGATCTTAGCGTGTTTGTATGAATTACAAGAATATCTCAAAATCATCACCGGCATGCCGTTTGTGTCATTAACGCCGATGGCTGGCGCACAAGGGGAATTTGCTGGGTGCGCCATGATCCGCGCTTATCATCAGGCACGCAAGGATAATGCGCGTGTTGAAATGTTGGTATCCGATGCGGCACATGGTACGAATCCAGCCTCCGCTGCAATGACAGGATTTGTCGTCAAAGAAATTCCAACCACCCAAGACGGTGATATTGATTTAACCGCCTTGCAACAATTAGTCGGCCCGCACACCGCTGGCGTCATGTTAACGAATCCTTCTACCTTAGGTGTTTTTGATCGTTCTATTATTGAGGTTGCGCGCATCGTGCATGCTGCTGGGGGGTTATTATATTACGATGGTGCGAATATGAATGCGATCTTAGGCAGAGTGCGGCCCGCGGAAATGGGATTTGATGTGGTGCATATCAATACGCATAAAACCTTTGCCACGCCGCATGGCGGCGGAGGGCCTGGCAGTGGTCCAGTTGCGGTCAATGATAAATTACGTGCGTTTTTGCCTATTCCTATCGTGGCAAAGAAAATCGTGGCAGAAAAAACGGAATATTATTTATGGGAAGAAGAAGATTGTCCGGAGAGCATAGGTCGCTTATCAACTTTCATGGGGAATGTGGGTGTGTTGTTGCGCGCCTATATTTATATTCGCCTCTTAGGGGAAGTGGGATTAAAACGGGTAGCCAATTATGCCACGTTAAACGCCAACTATTTACAACAAAAATTACAAGAGATTGGATTCACAATTGCTTTTCCGCAACGCCGTGTTGCCCACGAATTTATTATCACCCTAGCCAAAGAAGCTAAAACCCAACAAGTCACGGCACTGGATGTTGGTAAAAGAATTTTAGATTTCGGGTTTTACGCACCGACTATGTATTTTCCTTTATTGATCCCCGAGTGCTTATTGATTGAACCTACGGAAACGGAATCCAAGCAAACCTTGGATGCCTTTATTGCCGCGTTAAAAATAATTTGGCATGAAATCCAACATTCTCCTGAAAAAGTTTGCACTGCACCAAGTCGATTGGCTTGCAAAAGATTGGACGAGGTAAATGCGGCTCGCAACCTAGATTTAGTGTGGCATGAAAAAAAATTGTGATGCATCTATTTGGCATTGGTTTTATTTTCGGTTAATATGGCTTGCAGACCTTTAATAGGCTCATAGAGTATTTTATTAATAATAAACTTGATAACTTAAATAAAAGGTTTCATGGTTATTAAGGATGATTTCCCATGTATATGAAATCCGTTTTGGCAATTTCTGTTTTAACTGCAGCAACGCTTTTTGGTAGTGTAGGTTATGCTGCTGATCCACTTGCTGATGCAGGGCCTGATTCTGCGCAGCAGTTAGATCCGGTGGCTGAGGATCATCCTCATCATAAACACCATAAGCATCATCGTCATCACCGGCATCATCGCCATCATCATCACCACCATCGTGCGCCACAACTTTTTGTGGACGGTTGGTACCCGGATGAAGTTGAAAGCAACTTCTTATTGGGTGGTGAAATAGGCTATGTTCGGCAAAAAGAAGACTTTATCACGCGCTTTGTTGGGCCCCACTTAACACCTCCTTTTAGTACCTATGCTTCGCATAGCGAAAACATCAGTGATGGTGGCGTGTTATTTGGAATCCTCGCTGGCTGGCAGTGGCGTTATAACCGCTTACTGTTAGGCGTTGAAGCGAACGTGGACTTTGACGATACCCAAACAACGCATAATTTTAGTTTCACCGATGATCTCACTTGGAGACACGGTATGAGTGGCACTGCGCTTTATAAGCGTGGTGATATCTATGCTTTATCCTTTAGAGGCGGTTACTTTGTAACACCTTTCTTCTTACCGTATCTGCGCGCAGGGGTACAAGTAAGTCATGATGAAGCTAGCTATCAAGTCTTCATTACAGATTCGGTATTAGTAGATGGCGATCCCTTTCAAGTCGTCAGACCTGATTTCAGCTCTAGATCGAAAAGTATTTGGGGATTTGTCTTGGGGATTGGTGCAGAATTTCCTACTTATATTGGTTCCTCAACCTTACGGTTTGAATATAACTTTACCCGTACGGAAAGTTTATTAATTGAAGATAATCAATTACCACTTATCGGCAATAATAAATTCCGTTATCCACAAAGCCATATCGGCAAAGTGGCCTGGGTATGGAACTTCATGTAAGAAGTTTGATCAATGCATAGTTCTTGGCGCCAAGTTGTTTAATCGACTTGGCGCTTTTTTATATATATTGTATTTTAAGGTTCCATGAAAACTAAAGTCATATTCCTCTCTTGTTGTGCTTTGTTAGGATTATCAATCACTGCTCAAGCTCAGTGGCAGGGAGAATGGGTCATTGGCTTTTCAGGTGACTTAGCAGAACGTAAAGGTAATCTGAATGTTAACTTAGCTTATAGTGGGCTCCCAACATTACCTCGTACTGATCTTATCGAAGAACATACGGATAGAGGTTATCTCGGGGAAATTTTTGGTGGCTACCAAGTGACCTGTGATAATTGGCTCATTGGTGGTGAAGTGAATGTTGAGCTCAATGACATTGATGAACCGATCCATTTTGCTTTTACTGATATATTTCATGCCGTTGGCTGGAGCGCATCCGGACATTTTAAGACCAAACCGGTGGTAGGCGTTACTGGTAGATTGGGCTATCAAATGGCCTCTTTTTTGCTTGCTTATCTGCGCTTAGGTGTTGAAGGAAGCAAAGATACCATTGATCTTACTTTTACAGCGGATCCCGCGGTGCTGCCTGTGGCTATCACCTTAAATGATGCACGGTGGCGAGCGCAATATATTGCGGGTTTTGGTTTTGAAATTCCGTTACCGCTTTATAGTTGTCCTTCTGTGAGATTGGAATATATCTACCGTAGCTATTTCAATGATAGAGGTGTAGAAGATAACGGCTTCATTCAAACTGGTTTTTTAAATCCCTTCTTTAGTGTGAGTACCCATCCCAGAACACAAACAGGCAAATTGTCTGTGGTGTGGAATTTTTGACAATAACCCAATTAAAACCTAATCCATTATATAGGGCGCTAGATTTTTTCTAGACGTATGCATTCATTCTAAGGTTAAGAATGGTAAATAAATTTAGTTTAACTGCTTTCTTTTTTTTATGCTTGTTGGTTTTTTCCAGGCAAGTTCATGCGCAGTGGGAAACCAATTTTTTGCTGGGTGTTTCTGGCAGCTTAAATGAACGCCTTGGCAACGAAGATATCACTTTACTCTATACCAATCCGGTAGCCATTCATGCGGGATTTCCCTCGTCTTTTATTATTGAAGGATATACAGATAGAGGCTGGATGTTGGGCGCGTTTGGCGGTTTCCAAGCAAGATGCTGGCAGTGGTTATTCGGAGGAGAAGTCAATGTTGATTGGGATGATATCGATTCAGCTCATCCTTTTGCTTTTGATGATGCTTTTGGTCAAGCTGGCGTCGCGCGAGGATTAGGCTGGAATGCGACCACACGTTACAAACGAAAAGTGACGATAGGATTAACCGGTCGTATTGGTTATGCGGTGACACGGTGTTTTATGCCTTATCTACGGTTAGGTGCAGAAACCAGTATTGATCAACTCATTACCACTTATAGTGGAAACAGCAATGTTTATCCGTTGAGCTTAAGAACGTTTGGCAGTGTACGCCAATACCGATTTTTAGGCGGTGTGGGCGTTGAAATTCCGGTGCCAAAAATATCGCCGCTGTCTTTTAGAATTGAATATGATTTTCATTCCAAAGGAAAAGCTGTGCAATCGATCGGTCTGATTGAAGATACGCTAGGCTATAGTCCCGAATTTTTTACGACAATGAAACCTCGAATGCACTCCGGTAAAGTCTCGCTGGTGTGGAACTTTTGATTAAGAGTTGCGCATGAAAAAATGGCAAATTCTTGTATGTTTTTTGGGAGCATGGATAAGCTGCTCTCAAGCCCAACCCTTATGGAATATCGGTTGGCGTGACAAC
>Ga0206926_1170_pt1 | contig 12721 bp, 11 predicted proteins | sample Alteio_BWOrgHeat_59_FD_152955 | JGI IMG/M metagenome (GOLD analysis project Ga0206926, IMG submission 152955) | Enriched cells from forest soil in Barre Woods Harvard Forest LTER site, Petersham, Massachusetts, United States -... | ecosystem: Environmental > Terrestrial > Soil > Temperate forest >... | reverse complement strand
CCGGATGGCAGCTGGGCGGGCAATAATGATATCGCTGGTCTGGAAGGTGGTCCCAACCCCGTCCATATCGCACAGGACCGGTATACATTAAACAATACCCTGCAGGCATTGGGGGATGCTTATTTCACCATCCATCTTACAAAGGACCTCGACTTTAAGTCGGACTTCGGCTATGATCTCAGCGGGCAAAAAAACAATTTTTATTCTTCCCAGGACCTTCCGCATCTTTCGCAGGACCAGAGCGGGGAAGCGCATATCAATGCCTATTACACCTATTTCTGGCAGTCGGAGAACTATCTCACCTGGACCAAACAGCTCAACAGCCGGCAGAAGATGACCGCCCTGCTGGGTGCATCCTGGCAGAAATACAAGCAGGAATGGGTGGATGCAGAATCACAGGACTTCATCGACGACTTCTTCCAGTATAATTACCTCGCGGCCGGCGCCGTGCGCAGCAATACGCAATCCCAGGACTTCCCCTGGTCAATGAACTCCTATTATGCGCGCGTGACCTATAACATCGATGAGAAATATCTGTTCACAGCAACGGGACGTTATGATGGTTCCTCCAAGTTTGGCATCAATAACAAATATGCTTTCTTTCCTTCTATAGGCGCCGCCTGGCGGATGTCTGAGGAAGAGTTCCTGAAACACAGCAATACCATCAGCTATATGAAGCTGCGTGGCAGCTATGGTTTCACAGGCAACCAGGAAATAGGCTTTGGTCAATCCCTGGGACAGGTGTCTGCCAGCAGTGTTGTGCTTGGTGGCGCCAATCAGACCCAGCTATTGCCCAGCTATCTCGGCAATCCCAACCTGAAATGGGAGAAGTCGCTGCAGGGGGATGCAGGACTGGAGCTGGGATAACCGTACGACAAAGGACCTGTTGTTGCAAACGCCCATCCCCTGGTCAGCCGGTGAAACCAATGCCGATGTTTATGAGAATGTGGGCTCCGTGCGCAATTCCGGGATAGAGATCAATCTTCAGACCGTGAATGTAAAGAATGCGGACTTTACCTGGAGCACCAGCTTTATTTTCTCTTCCAACAGGAACAGGGTGCTGAAGCTGAATGACGGCAATGCGGACATCTTCCCCGGTCCCAATTTCCTTGGGCAGACCAATGTCATCCGTGTCGGAGCGCCCATCGGCTCTTTCTATGGGATGACCCGTGTCGGCACCTACAGTACAGATGAAGCAGCCGACGCAGCCACACAGGGGCTCAAACCGGGTGACCGTAAATTTATCTACAACAAGGATGGCAGTCCCTATTACAGCATCATTGGAAGGGCGTATCCCAAGTGGACAGGCACTTTCTCCACGGAGCTTAAATACAGGAGCTGGGACCTGGGCGTGGACATCCGATTTGTTGAAGGGGTGAACACTGCCGCCACTTTCAAACATTCCAGCGAAGACCGCCAGACCATTGCCAACAGCCTGGCCACGGTGCTGGGCGCCTGGACGCCGACGCATCAAAATACCATGATCTCACAGGTGAGGAATTATAAGTTCGCACAAAACTCCCATTTCGATACCTGGTGGGTAGAGGATGGCTCCTTTATACGTGGACAGAATGCCGTGCTGGGCTATACCATACCGGAAGCTACCGTAAAAAGAATGAAGCTGACGCATGTGCGGATCTATGCCAGCGTACAAAATTTCTTCCTCCAAACTAAATATACAGGCTACGATCCCGAAGTAGATACTTTCAATTCCACCTATGGGAATAACAGCGGCTTCTCCCAGAACCTGGACTTTTTCTCCTATCCCCGTCCACGCACCTGGAACCTCGGCCTGTCTGTAGGATTCTAATATAAAAATTTAAAAAAGATACTGATGAAACGTATTCAATACACCTACCTGCTAATCGTCCTTATTATACTGGGTCTGGGTTCCTGTAAGAAGTTTTTGGAGGAGCATCCCACTAATTTCCTTAGTCCCGGCTTCACCATCACCAATACCAAGGAGGCCCGGGCCCTGGCCAATGGTTGTTATGCCCAGATGCAGGGGCTGTTGGCCGGGCAGCCCGCTTCCTACGGTGGCAACGTCTGGAACCTTATGGAGTTCATGACAGGGAAGTCCAACAGTGATCTGGGGCAGACTGGTTTTGTCAACTTCCAGACCCTTACTTATAACAATACTTCTTTTTATGTGGACACCTGGTGGCAGCAAATGTACCTGGGCATCGGCGCCTGCAACCTGGCCATTGAAAGTCTCGAACCGGTGAGTGCCGGTGTGCTGGCAGACTCTGTAAAACAGAATATGCTGGCCGAAGCGCATACCATGAGGGCCTTTTATTATTTCTTTCTTGTAAGGATGTATGGCGCTGTGCCGAAAGTGACAGCCACCCCTACGGATCTTAATCTGAAGCTTTCCCGCACTCCTGCAAAAGCCATCTATGACAGCATTATCATTCCGGACCTGCTGCTGGCGGAACAATCAAGCCTTCCCTGGCAGGATCATACGGGGCTGGTGTCCATGGGGGCCGTCGAGTCCATATTGGCGGATGTATATCTTACCTATGCGGGCTACCCCCTCCAGGGTGGCGATCAATATTATACAGAATCGGCCAAACGATCAAAGGCCGTCATCGACAACGGAGGGTATAACCTGTTCCCCAACTATTCCGACATGGTGCTGCCTGCCAATAAAAATTCACAGGAGTTCATTTTCCAGGTGCAATATGCAGCGGCCGTTCCTTCGACCAATCCGCTTACGCCGCTGACCATTCCCAACTATTCCGGCATCTCACAATACTCCGATGAATATGGCTCCGTACATCCTACAGAACAGTTCATCAATTCTTTTCCTGCAGGGGATAAACGGGTGGAAGAGCGGCAGTTCTTTTATACTTCCTATCCCAGCATCAAGAGCAGCGCCATCGTCACTTTCCAGGGACATTATATCTATAAATGGTTCGATTCCGTGGCAGTGCGCAATACCGTTAAATCAGACCTGAACTATACGGTCTATCGGCTGGCGGACGTCTATCTTATGTATGCAGAAGCGTCCAACCGGTCCGGAGGCGGGCCCAATAGCGATGCCACTAACTATGTGAACCTGATCAGACAGCGTGCGAACCTGGCCCCTGTCGGCAGTCTTTCACAAGCTGATTTTGAGCACGAGGTCTGGTTGGAGCGTTATTATGAGCTTTGTTTTGAGAACAAGATGTGGTTTGACATGCTGCGTACCCGTAAAGTGCACAATGATGTGACGGGTAGCTGGGATGATTTTGTAGGGCACAAAACAGTGTGGAATGCCAGTTTTACCAATAGTCAGCTGCTTTTCCCGGTGCCAAAGCAGGAGACGGATGTCAATCCTAATCTGCTGCCGAACAACCCGGGGTTCTGATATTACACGTGGGATACTGCACAGGGCGGCTGCCGTAGCCGCCCATTTTTATTTATTCAGTGTCACCACCTGCCAGATCTTTTTTGGCTTATAGGATGCGCCGTTACCACCACCACCGCCGCCGCCAAAACTCCTGCCGAGGGAAAGGCCAAGCCCCACTCCACTCCCACCCAATCCGCCAAAGCCCATTCCTCCGCCGACACCTACCCCTACGCCTGAACCACCGATGCCGCCACCCCTGCCTCCACGGGGAGCGGGGATGCCTTCGATGAAGATACCGACGGCAATATCCTTACCCTGATAATAGTGCTGGTTATTCCTGGGAAAAACGTTCTTAAGCGGGATCATCGACTCATAGATCAATTCTCCGGTGGCATTGTAGTTAAGGGCGACTTTTATTCCTTCGTTATTGTCCTGTCCCAGATCATAATGTTCAATGGGGTTTTCCCGGCTGAAGCCATACAGCTCATACGATTTTACATCCTGTAATGAACCCGCCTGTGGCCTGTAGCGATCAGGCCGGGCCTGGGACATCAGCTGTTGTTCCCGGTTATTACGCAGATCGGTCGGGAAACCTATTCCGATGGCATCGTCATTGTTCTTTTCAGCCTGGCTGTTCACCCATACGGTGATCCCACCGGATATGATCTTTTCCTGTTCAACCGGGTCCTTTGTGGAAAGCAGGACATACAGGTTGTCTGCGTCATGGGTAATAGCATAGGCCAGCTTTTCCGAACTTTCCACATAAGGCAGGGGCTTTTTCCAATCGCTGTCAGAACCATCGATCACCAGGGGTTGCGTCTGCCAGTTGGAATACCCAGCGGCGGACGAGGAATGATCAGCCTTTGAAGAACGACAGGCCCCGATGGACAGGCTCAATAAAAGGACAGCGATCATATATATTCCATATCTCATATAACTCCTTTTTGCTTTATTTCAAATACGATGGTTCCCCGGCAAAGGTAGCCATTGCTTTTGTTAAGAATTTTCAAATGATGGAATCCGAGGTTTTTGGCTATTAATTTTCCTGTTAATTGAATTATTATAGCCCTGATTAACCCTATCCTCCTTATTTGCAAAGAGATTGCTAAAACTACTTTGATGAAAAAAACAACAAGATTGCTCTTTGCCGCTGTCCTCTTTTTATTCTCCTGCTGTTCAAAAAAAAATCATTCGGCTCCTTCTACTTCCAACCCGCCAAAGCCACCGACACAATCTCTGCCGGGAGATGTTGTCGGCAAAGTAACGGTGGGTTACCAGGGCTGGTTTGCCGCCAATGGGGATGGCTCCCCGATCAATGCCTGGTGGCATTGGGCGACAGACTGGTCACAGGCGCCCTCTCCCACCAATAATGGGATCAGGGCATGGCCGGATATCCGGGATTATACAACCACCTATCCTACTTCTTTTTCCAATCTTGGCAATGGTCAGCCAGCAACGCTCTATTCTGATTACAATGATCAGACTGTGAATATACAGTTCAGCTGGATGCAGCAGAACGGCATCGACGGGGCCGCGCTCCAGCGATTTAACCCCAATGGAGTGGAAGGTCCGATCAGGGATGCCGTCACCGCCAGGGTAAAGACGGCAGCGGAGACTTACGGACGTAAGTTCTATATTATGTATGACGTCAGCGGGTGGACGAATATGCAGTCGGAGGTCAAAACTGACTGGACCAGCAAGATGTCAGCTTATACCTCCTCGTCTGCCTATGCCCATCAGAACGGCAAGCCCGTTGTCTGCATCTGGGGATTTGGGTTCAATGATGACAACCACAACTTCTCCGCCAGCGTCTGTCTCGATGTGATCAACTGGTTTAAGAGCCAGGGCTGTTATGTCATCGGAGGTGTACCCCGTGAATGGCGGACAGGCGTCGGAGGGTCCCGTGCAGGCTATATCGATGTTTATCATGCTTTCAATATGCTGTCTCCATGGCTCATTGGCGCCGTCGGCAATATCTCAGATGCGGATGGCATCTACAACAACTTTATGATTGGAGATGAAGCAGACTGTAAAGCAAACGGGGTTGATTACCAGCCCTGTGTATTGCCCGGCGATCTGTCGCTGCATCAGCGCATCCATGGCGATCTCATGTGGCATATGTTCTATAACGCAGTAAAAGCGGGAGTCCAGGGCATTTATATCTCCATGTTCGACGAATACAACGAAGGCAACCAGATAGCCAAAACGGCGGAAAATGCATCTATGATCCCTGCAGGATCGGGTTTCCCCGGACTGGATGAAGATGGCACGGCCTGTTCTTCCGACTATTATCTCCGGCTTACGGGTGATGGAGGAAAGATGCTGAAAGGACAGATCACCCTTACGGCCACACGACCTACCCAGCCCAATCCATAGCGCACTATTACCCATTCATTATAAAACCACTTTTATGAAAAAAGCAACAAGATTGCTCTTAGCTGCCATCATTTTTCTATTTTCTCAATGTGCTAAAAAAAATCTCTCTGACCAAACAGCTGCTGATACCCGGCCAAGGGCAGCGACGGCCTCTGCGCCGGGGGACGTTGTCGGCAAGGTAACGGTGGGTTACCAGGGCTGGTTTGCCGCCATCGGGGATGGCTCCCCGATCAATGCCTGGTGGCATTGGGCCAATGACTGGTCCCAGGCCCCTTCTCCCACCAATAATGGGATCAAGGCCTGGCCTGATGTCAGGGATTACGCGACCACGTTCCCTACTTCTTTCTCCAACCTGGGAAATGGGCAGCAGGCCAGGCTCTATTCTGACTTCACTGACCAGACCGTCAATGTCCAGTTCAGCTGGATGCAGCAGAACGGCATCGATGGAGCTGCCCTGCAACGATTTGATCCCAACGGAACGGAAGGGCCGATCCGGGATGCCGTTACGGCCAAAGTGAAAACAGCGGCGGAGACCTATGGCCGTAAGTTCTATATTATGTATGACGTTACCGGCTGGACGAATATGGAGTCGGAGATCAAGACGGACTGGACCAGCAAGATGTCGGCCTATACTTCCTCCACGGCTTACGCCAAACAGAACGGTAAGCCCGTCGTCTGTATCTGGGGATTTGGCTTTAGTGACAATAATCATAATTTCACGACGACCGCCTGTCTGGATGTGATCAATTTTTTTAAAGGCCAGGGCTGTTATGTCATCGGTGGTGTGCCGCGTGAATGGAGGACAGGTGTAGGAGGGTCCCGTGCAGGCTATATAGGTGTTTATCATGCCTTCAATATGCTGTCTCCCTGGCTGATCGGCGCCGTCGGCAATGTCACCGATGCGGATAATATCTATAACAATTTCATGCTGGGGGACCAGGCCGATTGTAACAGCAATGGCATCGATTACCAGCCCTGCGTATTACCCGGCGATCTCTCTGCACACCAGCGCGTCCATGGCGACCTCATGTGGCATATGTTCTACAATGCGGTACGGACGGGTGTTCAGGGGATCTACATCTCCATGTACGATGAATACAACGAAGGCAACCAGATAGCCAAAACGGCGGAAAATGCATCCATGATCCCTGCAGGATCGGGTTTCCCCGGACTGGATGAAGATGGCACGGCCTGTTCTTCCGACTATTATCTCCGGCTTACGGGTGATGGAGGAAAAATGCTGAAGGGGCAAATAGCCCTCACGGCTACCCGGCCAACGCAACCCGTCGTGGGTGGTGGCGGATCGACACCTCCTATAGGCCAGGTCATTACGCTGAAAGGATCAAATAACCTTTATGTCAGTAGTGAGGATGGCACACAGGCAATGAATTGCAACCGGACAACGGCGCAGGGCTGGGAGCATTTTACTGTTGTCGATGCGGGTAACGGTAAAGTAGCCTTGCAGAACTCGGGTTTTTATGTATCCTCGGAGAATGGTACCCAGGCCATCACCTGTAACCGGACGGCTATCGGCGCCTGGGAGTCTTTTGACTGGGTGGCCAACACCGACGGTACCATTTCGTTGAGAGGGAATAATGGTCTTTATGTCAGTAGTGAGAATGGCACACAGGCAATGACCTGTAACCGGACCGCCATCGGTCCATGGGAGTCATTCAGGGTGAATCAATAGCGTAATGGGCGGACTTCAGTCCCTATATTTGCGTATAAACGCATCCCATGATCAGCTATAACCCGAAAGAATGGTTCTCCTTCCTGTTTCGTTTTCACAGGGCGGATACGTTCAGAAAGCTTTTCTGGCTGATATTGGCTATCTGTGCGTATTCCGCCCTTGTGACTTTTTTTGAGCTAAGGGTCTTCGGGCTGACGGCGGAAAGCCACCTGAAGAATATTCCGCTCATACATGGTCTCCTGGGTTTTGTCATTTCATTGCTGCTGGTGTTCCGTACCAATACGGCCTATGACCGGTGGTGGGAGGGTCGCAAACAATGGGGCGCTCTTGTCAACAACAGCCGTAACCTGGCCATAAAGCTGGCGGCCATATTGGAAAAGGAGGCAGCTGAGGACAGACAGTTCTTTCGCAATACGATCCCGGCTTATGCCGCGGCATTGAGGGATCATCTGCGGGATGAAACAACGAGGATAGAGCTCTTTGATCTTCAGCCTGCGCTCGCTGAGCAAATAGATCATAAAAAACATGTGCCCAATCAAATAGCCGGAATAATGATGCAGCGTGTCATGCAGCTGCACAAGGCAGGGCGGATCAGCGGTGATCAGCTGATCATCCTGAATGGAGAGCTGCAATCCTTTACGGAGGTCTGCGGGGCCTGTGAGCGGATCAAGAACACGCCCATCCCTTTTTCCTACACGGTGTTCATTAAGAAGTTTGTGTTCTTTTATGTGATGACCTTACCCTTTGGGTATGCATTCAGCCTGGGCTATCTTGTGGCGCCGCTGGTGGGATTTGTCTTTTATGTGCTGGCCAGTCTCGAGCTGATTGCCGAAGAGATAGAAGACCCCTTTGGCGGTGATCCCAATGATGTGCCTACGGAAAAGATCGCGGGCAATATCCAGCGTCATATTCATGAATTATTGTAATGCAGGATATGGCAAATCGCAAAGGTATTCATGACAATTCGGTTTGAATTTTATAAATTTACAGCATGATCAAGACCGAAACCATTGAAGCGTTCTACCAATCGCGCCCTTATGCCAATCCCAGGGGCCTTTCTATGAACAATGCCGGTCCGGGGCATATCAATGTATTTTCCCGCAGTTCCTGCTTTAAGGATGGGACACCCAGCTACAGCCGGCGGGATTTCTATAAGGTGTCCCTGGTGATAGGGACGGGCAAAATAAATTATGCGGATAAGTGGATCAGCATCGACCGGCCTGCGCTTGTCTTTTCCAATCCCCTGGTGCCTTATTCCTGGGAAGCCTTGTCCGTGGTACAGGAAGGCTGGTTCTGTCTGTTCACGGAGGCCTTTATCCAGAGCAGGGAGAACAGGGAAACATTGCATGACTCGCCGCTGTTCAAGGTAGGCGGCAATCATATTTTCTTTCTGACACAGGAACAGGTGGCGGAGACTTCGTCCATCTTCAGGAAGATGACAGCGGAGCTGGACTCAGACTATGCGCACAAATATGATCTGCTCAGGAACTACCTGCTCCTGATCATCCACGAAGCCATTAAGATGCAGCCGGCGGATACGTATAACAAAAATGCCAATGCGGCCTCCCGTACCACCACCCTGTTCCTGGAGCTGCTGGAAAGGCAATTTCCCATTGACAATCCCCAAAACTATCTGCGGCTCCGGTCCGCCAATGACTACGCCCATCACCTTTCCGTACATACCAATCATCTCAACAGGAGTGTAAAACAGGTGACCGGCAAGACCACCACCAGCCATATTGCCAATCGGATCATCCGGGAAGCGGAGGCATTGCTGCAGCATACGAATTGGGATATTGCCCAGATAGCCTACAGTCTGGGCTTTGAGGAGCCGGCCTATTTTACCAACTTCTTTAAAAAGCACACCCGGAGCACCCCCGGAGGGATCCGGCAAAAAGCTGTTTGAAATTTATAGGCATTGGTTTGATTACTATAATGGCCCCCTGCCCTGACCTGCTTAATTTTGGTTTATTAAAGCAACATTTATGAAATACAGGAATTTGGGACGGACCAATGAAAAACTGTCTGCGATCGGACTGGGTTGTATGGGCATGAGCTGGGCTTACGGATCGACAGACGAAACAGAAAGTATCGCCACCCTAAACCGCGCCCTGGAGCTGGGTGTTAATTTTTGGGACACAGCCGATATGTATGGCAATGGAGAGAATGAAAAGCTTATCTCCAAAGTACTGGCGCCCAATCGCAAAAAAATATTCATCGCCACCAAATTCGGCTTTCGCTTCAGGGATGGCATCGTCGCCTCCAGCGCAAGCCCTACTACTTATTTTGATGGTTCTCCCGCCTGGATAAAGCAGGCGGTCGAGCTCAGCCTCCAACGTTTAAAAACAGATGTCATCGATCTCTATTATGCGCACCGGGTGGATCCGAACGTGCCGATTGAAGAAACGGTGGGCGCTATGGCCCAGCTGGTAAAGGAAGGAAAGGTCCGTTATCTCGGCCTCAGCGAGGCATCTGCTGCTTCTATCCGCAAGGCTCATGCGGTGCATCCTATTTCCGCTCTTCAGTCTGAATACTCCCTGATGACGAGGGACCCTGAAGGAGAGATCCTTTCCACGTTGCGGGAGCTGGGCATTTCACTCGTGCCTTATTCTCCGCTGGGGCGTGGGCTGATCTCCAATACCCTTGATGTCAAGACCCTCGGTGAGAATGATTTCCGGAAGAACCTGCCCCGTTTCTCCGGGGAGAACCTGGAAAACAACCAGGACCTGATCCGGGCATTTGCCGCCATCGCCGCCGACAAACATTGTACGCCTTCGCAGCTGGCCCTTGCCTGGGTATTAAGCCGCGGTGAGGACCTGATCCCCATCCCGGGCACCAAGCGAAGGAAATACCTGGAAGAGAATGCCGGTGCGGCTGATATAGTATTATCCGCGGCGGACCTTTCCGCCATCGATGGATTATTCAGCCGGGACGCTATCAAGGGGCCGCGTTATCTTGAAGGTGGTTTGAAAATGGTGAACCGGTAGCGGAACTCTTCCGGAGAAGAGCCGGTGTATTTCTTAAAGAACCTGGAGAAATAAGAATTGTCGTTAAAGTTGAGCTTATAGGAGACTTCTGTAATGGAAAGATCAAGATTGACAAGCATCCTTTTGGCTTCGAGAATAATATGATCGCGGATCACTTCTCCGGCGGACTTATCCAGCATTTGGTTACAGAGGGCATTCAGGTGATTAGGAGTGATGAACAGGAGCCCGGCATATTCTTTTGGCAGCTTTAGGGTGGCGTAATTCTTTTCGATCAGCTTCAGGAATTTGCGCAGCAGGGTATAATTGTATGCGGTGCCTGTACGGCCCTTGTCGTCAAAGCCCAATCGTCCGATGAGGATAAAAAGCTGTACCAGTAAAGACCTTACCATATCCAGGCTGAGCCGGTCAGCCGACTCCGCCTCCTGTATGATGTTCTCCAGTAAATGGTTTATCGCAGGTTGTAAATGTTCCGGTAAATTGATCACCGCGTTCTCCAGCACACCGCTGAAAAAGGGGAACTGTTCCAGATAGTCCTGCTTCAGCAGGAAAGATTGAAAAAAAGGAACGGAGAAATTGATGACATAGCCGTCTACTTCTCCTTCAAAATTCCAGGCATGCACCTGGCCAGGCACCATAAAATAGATCTGCCAGGGCTGTACGGAGAACTGTTGAAAATCGATGGAGACGGCGACTGCCGAGGTCTTCCTGACTGCGGCTATCTCTTTCACCTTGTCCACCACATCATAGCCTTTCTCCCTGTCAAAGAGACCCAGGTCAAAGCTGTTCAGCCGGCTATCCGCAGGCGCAGGATTCTCCCTGGTGTATTTTCCCGTGAGAAAACCGCTGCTTAAAGGACTCCATACCATCATGCCCAGTCCATGATGCAGACTCATGGGGATGAATTCATGTTCCACTTCCCGGTTCAGCAGGGAGTAGTGCATCTGCGAAGCGACAAGCCGGTGATAGCCCAGGTCCTTTTGCAGCTGGACGAGGGTGGCCGCTTTCCATGCCTGAAAATTAGACAGACCGATGTACCGCACCTTCCCGCTTTGCACAAGGGATTCCAGGGCGCGGGCGACTTCATCCACCGGCGTCAGCGGATCGTCATTGTGCAGGAGCAGCAAGTCGATATAGTCAGTATTAAGCCGGGTAAGACTCTCTTCAGTCGAAGCTATCAGGTGTTGAAGGTTGATACCTGCCCTGAAAGGCAGCTCGCTGCTCCTAAAGGCTATCTTGGTAGCGATGAGGTTATCTTTTCTCTTTTTCCCCAGGGCCTTTCCTAATATCAGCTCGGATTCTCCTTTCGCATAAGAAACGGCCGTATCAAAAAAATTCACCCCACGGTCCGTCACTTTGGCTATCATTTCATTGGCCTCCTGTTGCCCTACTGTATATTTAAAACCGTAATAGTCACCGGAGCCAAAGGTCATGGCGCCCAGACAAAGCTCTGATACGATCAATCCTGAATTTCCCAATTGTTTGTATTTCATATATAAAAGTTTATAAATTGTATCCTGGCTGCGGTATGTTCTTGCCGGTAGCTCAAATTTATGGGTTTCAGGAGAATTTCCTCATGGTAAGAGATTTGCATAATCACATATTCATCATTAAACCTCTTTTTTTATGTTCAGCTACGACAAAACATTCAGCAGCTTTTCCGTAAATGATCTGGCTAAAGCAAAAGAATTTTACCAAAAGACATTGGGACTGGACGTGCAGCAAACACCCGAAGGTCTTTCCGTAAAAGTGTCTGCCGATAATACGGTGTTCATTTACCCTAAACCCAACCACGCACCTGCCTCCTTTACCATCCTCAACTTCCAGGTACATGATATAGAAAGATCAGTGAGCGATCTGACGGCTGCCGGCGTGAAGTTTCTGCAATATGAAGGGGAGATAAAAACAGATCCAAAAGGCATTCACCGGAGCGATGGCAGAGGACCCGACATCGCCTGGTTTACAGACCCTGCAGGCAATATCCTTTCCATAATACAAAGCTCCGGCTCATAACCGTGATTTCACAGTCTCCGGTCCGCTTCAGAAATAGCGAGATCATTGATGCTGGCAAATCTTTTTCTCATGAGACCCCGCTCGTCAAATTCCCAATTCTCATTCCCATAAGCCCGGAACCACTGCCCTTTTTCATCATGGTATTCGTATTCAAATCGGACAGCAATACGGTCACCCATCCGTATCCACCGTATAGGCGAGAGATACCCTCTCCGGGTCTTTGCTGTTCCAGGCATCTTCCGCTAAGGATCAACCACTATCCCGAAGGAGTTTGCTACCTTTATTCCCCAGCCATGAAGCATGATTTTCCCATATACGATATATGCA
>Ga0206926_1169_pt1 | contig 12734 bp, 10 predicted proteins | sample Alteio_BWOrgHeat_59_FD_152955 | JGI IMG/M metagenome (GOLD analysis project Ga0206926, IMG submission 152955) | Enriched cells from forest soil in Barre Woods Harvard Forest LTER site, Petersham, Massachusetts, United States -... | ecosystem: Environmental > Terrestrial > Soil > Temperate forest >... | reverse complement strand
AAACGCATCAGGTTAGTCCAGACCACCATCGAGAGCGTCGCTCCGGCATAGCCTGCCTGAATCATTCGCGACTCGAATTCGTTATCGAGCTCGATGGTGAAAGCGACGAGGACCTGGGAAAGCAAGGCGTGCAACGGACGCATATTTCATCAGCGTAATGGACCCCGCTCTGGATTGACAATAGAGACTATGCCTGCAACGGATTGGGGTTGGCTCATTACGCCGGAGGAACTGCGCGGCTGGATTCTCGACGAAACTCCCGAGTTCCTCATCCTCAATAAACCAGCGCACGTCGTTTGTCACCGGTCGCGTCACGGTCCGTGGTCCAGTCTCATCGGCGCGTGCCGGGAATATCTTGGCGCCGAGGTCCTGCGCATGCCGTTCCGTCTGGACCGCGAGAGCAGCGGCGTGCTGGTGCTCGGCAGAACCAAAGAGGCGGGCACGCGGCTTCAGCGCGCTGTGCAGGTCCGCGGCTACCGGAAGACATATCACGCGATTCTCACCGGCCATCTGGAATCGCCGATCACTGTCACGGCCAACATCGGGCCGGAGGTGGGCGCCGAATTTTACTCGCGGCAAACGGTTGTTGCGGAGGGTGGCGATCCGGCCGAAACGGAGTTCATCCCTGTAGCTCACGGTGGCGGATACACGTTGGCCCGGGTTCATCCACACAGCGGAAGGCGGCACCAGATTCGAGTGCATGCGGCATCGCTTGGGCTGCCGCTCGTGGGAGACAAACTCTACGGTCCGGACCCCGCTCTCATGATTCGTTTCATGAACGAAGGAATGTCCCCGGAGTTGCTCGAACGGCTTTCTCTGGATCGTCACGGGCTTCATTGCACCCAGGTGGAGTTCGAAACCGACAAAGGCTTAGAGGTGTTTTCCGCTCCCGCGCCCGCTGACCTTGCAGAATTTGTACTGAACCACATGGGGTGGCAGTGGTCCTGATCGGGACAAAATCGAGTCTTTAGCGGTAAACTGAAACTCAGGGTTGCAGTCATCCACACGTCCGTGAAAACCAAAATCTTTCAATTGTCTTACAGACTTCCGGTGGTGTGCGTTCTCACCGCCGCTATCTTTCTTTCCGCCTGCAGCAGCAAGACGGATCCGCCTGCAGCAGCGGCCGGCGGCGGAGCGGGGGGTGGCATGCCGCCCATGCCGGTGACAACGGGCGTCGCCACGCTCGAATCGGCTCCGCAAGAGGTCGATGTGGTCGGCACGCTGGAGGCATCGTCGCGCGTCGAAATCAAATCGCAGGTCGCCGGGCAAATCGAGAGCATCAAGTTCACGGAAGGCCAGGATGTGACCGACGGGCAGTTGCTGGTGGTGATCGATAAACATCCGTACGAGGACGCTCTGCATCAGGCGCAGGCAGCGGTTGACCGCGATCAGGCGCAGATCACGCAGGCTCAGGCCGCCACACAGCGGGACGATGCGCAGGCGCGTTCAGCCGCGACCGATGCCAAGCGCTACCGTGCAGGCCGATCAGGCAGCGGTGGCGACGGCCCGTGCCGCGCTCAAGGTGGATCAGGCGGCTGTCGAGCGGGCGCAGCTCGACATTACTTATTGCGAAATCAAGGCGCCGATGGCGGGACGCACCGGTAACCTGCTTGTTCACGCTGGAAATCTGGTGAAGGTGAACGATGTGGCGCTGGTCGTGATCAACCGCATCGATCCGATCTTTGTGAATTTCAATGCGCCGGAGCGGTATCTGGCGACGATTCAGCGCGAGAACGGGGCTCGTAAGTTGCCGGTTGAGATTGAATCGCGCGACGGCGCTGAGGCGAAGACGACTGGCGAACTCAGCGTGGTCGATAACACGGTTGACACGCAAACCGGTACGATCCATCTGAAGGCTACGGTGACGAATTCGAAGCGGCAATGGTGGCCGGGGCAATTTGTGAACGCGCGGCTGGTGCTCAATCCCCAGGGCCACGCTACTGTGGCTCCCGCCGAAGCGGTACAGAACGGACAGAACGGTACTTTCATTTATGTAGTGAAGGCCGATCAGACCGTTGAGGCGCGCAACGTTACGGTTTCCCGAACGATGGAGCATCGCGCGATTATCGAAAGCGGATTGCAGCCGGGTGAAGTTGTGGTGACTGACGGACAGATGATGCTGGCGCCGGGGTCGCGTGTGATGGTGGCGCCGGGTGGACGTGGCTCTACAGACAAGCCCGGCGCGGCTGGCGCCAGCGGACAGAAATAGACGGGAACCAACGCCATGAATATTTCCCGCGGATTCATTGAACGCCCGGTCATGACCACGCTTGCCGCGATGGCGGTACTGCTGGGTGGCGTGCTTGGTTACCGCTTGCTACCCGTGGCCGCGCTGCCGAGCGTGGACTACCCCACGATTTCGGTGAATGCGGGCCTGCCAGGCGCCGATCCGGAAACGATGGCCTCCGCAGTGGCAACGCCGCTGGAGCGCGAATTCTCCACCATCGCGGGCGTCAAGCAGATGAGTTCGTCGAACGCCCAGAGTTCGACCACGGTCACCGTGCAGTTCGATCTGAGCCGCAAGATCGATGAAGCGGCGCAGGATATTCAGGCGGCTATCGCGCGCGCCGGTGGGCAGTTGCCGCCGGGGATGCCGAGTCCGCCGTCGTACCAAAAGGTGAATCCGGCCGAACAGCCGATCGTTTACCTGGCTCTCACCTCGACTACGCTGCCTTTCTATACGCTGGATGAATATGCGGAGACGCTGCTTGGGCGGCGCATTTCCACGCTGAACGGTGTGTCTCGCGTACAGGTTTATGGCGCGCAAAAATATGCCGTGCGCGTGCAGGTGGATCCGGAAAAGATGGCGGCGTACGGCGTTGGTATCGACGATGTGCAGCACGCCATTGCACAGGGCAATACGAATTTGCCCGCGGGCCGCGTGGAAGGCTCGAACCAGGCGTTCACTTTGAAATCGAACGGGCAGTTGCTGGATGCGGCGGCTTATCGTCCGCTGATTGTGAGCTACAAGGGCGGCGTGCCAGTACGCCTCGATCAGGTCGGAAACGCGATTGACGATGTGGAGAATAACAAGTCGGCGGCCTGGTTCGACGGCACTCGCGGCATTATGCTGGCGATTCAGAAACAGCCGGGCACGAACACGATGGATGTGGCGGGGCGCATTGCCGCTTTGATGCCTGACCTGCAGCGTAATCTGCCGCCTTCCGTGAAACTCGTGACGGCGTACGACGCCTCGGGGCAGATCGGACGCCAGATCGGCGATGTGAAGTTCACGCTGATGCTGACGATCGGCCTGGTGGTCATGGTCATCTTCGTTTTCCTGCGCAACATTTCGGCGACGATCATTCCGGGTGTGGCTGTGCCGCTCTCGATTGTTGGCACGTTTGGCGCGATGTATTTGCTGGGCTACAGTCTCAACAACCTTTCTTTGATGGCGCTGACGCTATCGGTCGGCTTCGTGGTGGATGACGCGATCGTCATGCTGGAAAATATCGTCCGTCACATGGAGATGGGTGAGACTCGCATGCGGGCAGCGATTCTGGCGTCGAGGGAAATCGGCTTCACGATTGTCTCGATGACGATTTCGCTGGTGGCGGTGTTCATTCCGGTGCTGTTCATGGGCGGCATCGTGGGGCGACTGCTGCATGAGTTCTCGGTGACGATTGCGCTGGCGATTCTGATTTCCGGTATCGTTTCACTCACAGTGACGCCGATGCTGGGCAGCCGTTTCCTGCGCATGGATCACAACCAGAAGCATGGCTGGCTGTTTAATTTTTTCGAAGGCGGCTTCAATCTGATGGCCAGCGCCTACGAGAACACGCTGCGGATCGCGCTGCGTTTCCGGCTTGCGACGGTTGGCCTTGCGGTGCTCATGCTGGCAGGCACGCATTATCTGTTTAAGGAGATGCCAACCGGCTTTATCCCCAGCCAGGACAGCGGCTTCTTTTTCGCGTTTACGATGGCGGGGCAGGACGTGTCGTACGAATCGATGGCTCGTCATGAAATCGCGGTCAGCGAGATTGCGCGGCACGATCCGAACGTGCAGGATGTTGGTGTGTTTTTGATGGGCGGCAACCAGGGCGGGTTCTTTGCTCTGATGAAGCCGCGCGCGGATCGGGCGCTGTCCGTGGACCAGACGATCGCGGGTCTGCGCGGCAAGTTCTTCATGGTGCCCGGAATTTTGGCGTTTCCACAGAATCCACCGCCGATCACAGTGAGCGGGCAGTTCACGGCGAGCGCATACCAGTTGACGCTGCAAAGCACGGATCTGAAACAGCTTTACGACTGGACGCCGAAGCTGGTGCAGGCGATGACGGGGCTGCCGGGGTTTGTCGACGTCACCAGCGATTTGCAAATTGCGAGTCCACAGGCGACGCTGAATATCGATCGCGATCGCGCGCTTTCGCTGGGAGTGTCACCGCAGCAGATTCAGGATGCGCTGCAGAGTTCGTTCGGTGATCGGCAGGTTTCGTTGATTTACCGGCCTGCGAATGAGTATCAAGTGATTCTGGAAGTGGATCCGAAATACCAGAGATCGCCCGATGCCCTCCATAAGCTTTACGTGCATTCGTCGCAAGGTAGCCTGATTCCGATTGATTCGCTGGTGAGCATGGCGCGTACAGTTGGGCCGCTGAGCGTAAACCATTTCGGGCAGCTGCCCGCAACGACGGTTTCGTTCAATCTCACGCCGGGATATCCGCTCGGGCAGGCGTCGGGCGATGTGAATGGCATGATCCGGAAGATCGGCATGCCGCTTTCGGTGACTGCGAGTTTCCAGGGGACGGTGAAGGAGTTCGAGGAATCGTTCCGGAATCTGACGACGCTGCTGATTGTGGCGGTCCTGGTGATTTATATCGTGCTGGGAATTTTGTACGAGAGCTTCATCCATCCGATCACGATTCTGTCTGGTCTGCCCGCAGCGGTTTTCGGCGCTCTGCTGACGCTGAAGGTGTTCCATCGGGAGTTGGATCTGTATGCGTTCGTCGGGCTCATCATGCTGTTCGGCGTGGTGAAGAAAAACGCTATCATGATGATCGATTTCGCGATTGAGGAGCGGCGTCACGGGGCGAACCCGCACGACGCGATATTCAAGGGTTGCCTCATGCGGTTCCGTCCGATCATGATGACGACGGTGGCGGCGCTGGCGGGAACGCTGCCGATTGCATTCGGTTATGGCGAAGGCGGAGATGCGAGGCAGCCGTTAGGACTGGCGGTGGTGGGTGGTTTAGTGGTATCGCAGTTTCTGACGCTGTATATCACGCCGGCGATTTATATTTACATGGAGAAGCTGCAGCCCGCGGCGGTAGCCTTGGAGACCGTGCCCCAGTAGGCCAATCTCAACGACCATGGATATCACCTTGCTCTTGTTCCACAAACGGCGAGTCGAGGCCGTCTGGCCAGGCGGAGATGCTTGACACCGGACGATAGTAGTTTTGTTCATTGTCTGCGCCGAACGACATGTCCCGGCTGAACTGGAACTCTCTCAATTGTCCGGGCCGCATGGGATTCAAGTACGTCCCCTCACCGAATACTATGCGCACAGGCGCCTTCGGCAAGAACATGGACTGCCCTTTCTGAAAGTTTACTATTGACCGTAACCGGCATACCGGCACGGCGACAATAATCGTATCGCCGCGGCCCAAGCTTTCAGAATGAATTCGAACTTCGGGAGCAAGTGAATACTTTGCCGGCATGACGATGACTTTTTTCGCGTGGCTCTTCTTGTCCGTATATGAAAGGTTACCTTGCATAACCGTCCCCGCGAGGCGTTCCCCTGCCACGAGTCGCGCATCGACGCCCGTGACCTCTGAAATCTGGGATGCCCCGACGAAGGTATTGCCCGGAGACTGAACGTAGACCGTTAAATCCTTGATGTCGACCTGGGATACATTTGTCAGAACAACCCGGAGATCGGTATAGTATTGAGCCATCCACTTTACGCCAAAAATCTGCTGCGAGTCACCGAGGTCAGAAGGTCCCAGTGAAGTATCCGCGATAATCCTGTTTTCGTCATTCGACTGGAGTGTGTCGTCCGGATGCTCGGCGGCATACTGCCGCGTTATCGGCCCATAGATGAGCCAGATCATGCTCGCAACCGTGATAAACGACGCGAGAATCTTTCGCGGCCAGTTATGTTTCGATGTACCCTCCCAGAACCAGATCGCGAGAAGCGTTCCCAATCCGACCATCGAAAAAGAAATGGTAGCGAAAACCCAACTAGTCGGATTCCCAATCGAAGTGCAGCCTTGCTGTACTGAGAACAGAAGCAAGGGATAGAGGTATCCAAGAGTGGTTCCGCCGAACTTCAATCCGCCACCCCGGCTGGTCATAATGATGGATTTTATCAGGAGAGCGGTTTCTTTTTGTACAAAGTGCCATGATGAATGGTTTTGCGATTGAGTAGCGGGTCGCGGAGCGAACCCGCACAGCGCGATTTTCAAGGGCTGTCTCATGCGGTTCCGTGCGATCATGATGACGATGGTGGCGGCGCTGGCGGGAACCATGCCGATTGCTTTCGGTTATGGCGAGTTACATGGAAAAGCTGCTGGATGCATGGACGGAAGTACGCCGATCTCCGCTTTATCGCCTTAATACAACGACGAGTTTGTCGGATGCGGCCCCGTGACCGTGACGCGGCGGCTTCACCGGATGCGTCGCTGATCAGAGTTCGGGCAGTGCCACTGGCGGCTGGCTGTATCGAGATGTTCGCGCCCGGTACCGCTGCTCCGCTGGGATCGTGAACCGAAATCAATAGAGTGGCTGCCGTGAGAGGAATTACCGCAAAGCAGAGGGCAACGAGGAGTGCGATAAAACGATGTTTGCGCATCTTTTTAATTCGACTTGTAATTTCAGGAGGATAGCACATATAAAGACGAAATTAGGACTGCAATCCATGGATCATTTTGTGGATTTGCTGTGTGGGAACGGTGATGGCGGAGGTGCCGGGTGGACCATCCTGCCGTCTCACCATAACTGCGCAGTTAAGATTGGAGACAGGCGGGGATTTCCCTTCTTCTGCGTCCTGACGACGATTTCCATTCATGACGCGGACGAAAAACGCCCACTCCTCCATCGGTATCGATTTCGGAACCACCAACAGTTCAATCGCGCTTGCCCGTGAGTCCGGCGGGGTGCAGCTTGCGAACTACCCTTTTGCCGGCGAGTTGACCGATTCCTATCGTTCGCTGCTGTATCTGGAGCAGGCGCGGGAAGCGGGACGCGACACATTGAAATCGTGGACGGGCCCGGCGGGCATTGAGCGCTACCTCGAAGCGGAGAACAAGGGCCGCCTTATTCAATCGCTCAAGTCATTTCTAAGCAGCCGCACGCTCAAGACTACCGAAGTTTTCGGTCGGCGGAGAACACTCGAAGAACTCATTGCGCGCATTCTGAAAGATCTGCGAGGGCATGCCGAGCGGCAGTTTGGCGTGCAGGTAAAGTCCGCGGTGGTCGGTCGGCCTGTGCGGTTTGTTGGCGCCGAAAACGCGGGCGATGACGAATATGCCGAAACCCGTCTGCGTGAGGCTTTTCGGGTGGCTGGTTTCGAGACGGTCGAGTTTGAGATGGAACCCGTGGCGGCGGCTTACTACTACGAGTCCACGCTGGAACACGACGAACTGATCCTGATCGGCGATTTCGGCGGTGGCACCAGCGACTTTTCGCTCATTCACGTTGGCCCTACAATCCGGCGTCGCGGACGAAAACCTCAGGATCTGCTGGGCAATTCGGGCGTTGGCATTGCGGGCGATGCGTTCGACGCGAAGATCGTGCGGAAGCTGGTGTCTCCTGTGCTGGGCGCCGGAACGCAGTTGCGGTCAATGGACAAGATATTGCCCGTTCCGGTCTGGATGTACGCGAAGGTGGAAAAGTGGCACCATCTGTCGTTCCTGCGAACGAAGGAGACGATGAACATGCTGCGGAGCGTCGAGGCACAGGCGGTTGAGCCGGAGAAGATCGCGGCTCTGGTGCATTTGATTCGCGAAGATCTTGGGTACCAGTTACATCGGTCGGTGCAGGCGGTGAAGTGTGAACTGTCGGAACAGCCTGCCGGGACATTTCGTTTCTCGGATGGCGTGCTGGAACTGGAGGAGAAGGTGGAGCGCCAGGCATTTGAAACGTGGATCGGCGAGGAGCTCAGCCAGATCGGCGAATGTGTCGACGGTCTGCTTAAAGATTGCGGCGTGTGCGCAGGTCAAGTGGACAAAGTGTTTTTGACCGGCGGCTCGTCTTTTGTACCCGCAGTCCGACGGATCTTCGAGACGCGGTTTGGCACGGACCGGATTCGCGCAGGAAACGAATTCACGTCAGTCGCGCGCGGGCTGGCACTGAAAGCTCGCGACTTAAATCGGTGAGCCGTCCGGTGGATCGGCGGGTTTGCTGATTGTGATCTGTTTGGGGTCGTCCTGAAACCGCTTGATCTGGGCGGCAGCGTAGACGGAATGGGCGCGCTCGGCTATGTCGGCTGTCTGCCGGGCCAGTAGCCACTTTCGAAGATCGTCGAGTTTCAGGAAAGCGATCGCGCGTGTTTGTTCGGATGCCAGGGCATTCTGCGCCAGCATCATTAACCGATACAGCACGACATTGCCGATTGTGCGCTGCGTTTCCGCTTCGCGTAGAGCAGTTCGCGGCGTTTTCCAATTCGACGTGATCAATCGGTCGATCACTTCATCGAGCCCCGGATTCTTCGCGTCGCGCGAATGGTAGTCGACAAGTCGAGTCGCCCTCTCGGCGTTCAGCAGCATAGAAACCGTCATATCGGCCGCGGCTTCGACGGGCGCCATGGAGTCGAAGGTAATCTGCGTGCGGGAATGAAAGTCTTCGCGGGTTGCTTCAAACTCCGGGGGATGCGGCGGGAGGAGCTTCAGAATTCGTTCCGGAACCGTGAGCGCTGCAGGTTCGATCGTCTTCAGTAACGCATCCAGAGCCTTGCGCTGCTCCGTAGCAGGAACCATTTCGGCAACGGTCTCTCCGTCTCCGCGAACCGCGTAAGTGTAGTTGAGGCCGCCGACGACTTTCGCTGCTGCCTCCAACTGGTAGCGATGGAAGAGATATACTGGCGCCAGCACTTCTTCGAGCGTGCTCATCGGAACGCCGAACCGGATCTTCTGTTCGGAAAAACCCTCCAACGCCTTCGCGCGAACCTGCATCACGCGGTTCAGATCGTCGGCTGCATTCGCGCCGGTGTCCCAAAGGTGTGCCAGCGGATGAGCGCCACCGGCAGCGCGCGCATCGCGATCCGAAATGAAGATCATCCCCTTGTCGCGGGCTTCATTGAGAATCGCGTTGAGCGAAGTTCGCTGGGCTTCGGGTGACGTGCCCGGCGCAAATTGCGTGTAGCCGTAGCGGATCGCGATCTTGTCCCATTCGCCGATGCCGGTCGCGTAAGCGTTGCTGAGGTCGATGTCTCCGGCGGCGTTCAGGGCGACGAAGGGCGGCGGGTAATCCATGACAGATGCGCGGTCGTGCGCACTAGCCGCGAAGTTATGTTCCAGGCCCAGCGTGTGGCCGACTTCATGCGCTGCCAATTGACGCAACCGCGCTAGTCCCATTTGCTCCATCCGCGGATCGACCGGCTGTCCCAGTTCGTACTTCGCGATTAAACCCTGCGCGATCAGGAAATCCTGGCGGACACGCAGTGAACCGAGCGAAACCTGGCCCTTGATGATTTCGCCCGTGCGCGGATCGGTAATGGCCTCGCCGTAAGACCACCCGCGCGTGGAACGGTGAATCCACTCGATCAGGTTGTATCGGATATCCATCGGATCGGCGTCGGCAGGGAGCATCTCGACGCGGAAGGCGTTGCGGAAACCAGCCGCTTCGAAGGCCTGCGACCACCAGCGGGCGCCTTCGAGTAGCGCCGAGCGGATGGGTTCGGGCGTGCCGGGGTCGAGGTAATAGATGATGGGCTGCACCGGATCGCTGACAGCGGCAGCCGGGTCCCGTTTTTCGAGCCGGTGCCGGATGATGAGGTGCTTCATCAGCGGCTCCGAGATGGGGCTCGCATAGTCGGCAAAGCTGAGGCCAATGAAGCCAGCGCGCGGATCGTAGGCGCGAGTCGTCAGGGGAATTTCGGGCAGCGCAACAAACGAGTGATGTTCACGGACAGTCAGAGAGTCGGGGCTCGGGGTGACGGATTGGACCCAGGCGCCGGGATCCTTGCCCGCGAAGGTCAGCAAAGCTTCGACTTCGGTATTGCGAGGGAAGTTCTTCGTGCGATCGGGATAGATGGCGGATCGCTTTTCGTCGACGGAATAGCTGCCCTGCTTTTCGCGCCCGAGAGTTTCCGGAATGCTGTGGGCATCGCGGAGGAAGAAACTGGTGGCGTCGATCAGGACGCGGTCGCCTTCTTCGGCTTCCGTGGTGAAACCCCAGATCACGGACTGGGCAAAGGATTCTTCGACGGCGCGACGTTCCAGTGGGTCGTTCGTGACGGCCCGGAAATCCTGGTTCGGCTGGACGAGGAGAACTTTGGGGCCGAAGCGTTCGCACCGAACCACGATGGAGCCGCCGATCTGACCACGGTCCAGGCCGATATCGTTAGAGCCGACTCCGGCCGGTAGGGAATTGACGTAGAGAAAATCGTTATTCCAGCGGGAAACTTCGAGGAAGATGTGACCGGTCTTCGCCTCGTAGAACATCGGGAAATAGCCCGGCATCCCGGTCATGCCCTGGGTTTTGACAGCAATCGTGGGCGGGGTTTGGGCAACAGCCAGCAACGCTGTTCCCAGCAGCGTCAGGAGAGTTCGCATGAACGATGTTACCGTGCAGGCGGGCGGACTGATCTAGCGGGGTTTCACCAGGCGTTCCAACTCCTGCATGAAAGCCTGCTCGTCCTGAAAATCGCGATAGACCGAGGCGAACCGGACATAGGCGATCTTATCCACAGCCTTCAGGGCATCCATCAGGAATTCCCCGATTTCGGCCGTTGTGATCTCCCGGTCTGGAGATTCGGTGACCCGGACCTCCACCTGACTGACCAGATCGGATAGTTTCACCATGCTGACCGGCCGTTTTTCACAAGCCCGGATCAGGCCGTTCAAGACCTTGGTACGGTCGAATTTCTCCCGCCGGTTGTCCTTCTTGATGACCATGTAGGGCACTTCGTCGATCCGCTCGTAGGTGGTAAAGCGCTTTTCGCACTTGACGCACTGGCGGCGGCGGCGGATGGAATCGCCCTCCCGGCTCTCCCGGGAATCGACCACCTTGTCCTCAATGTTGCCGCAAAAAGGACAGGTCACGGGCGCCGGCTGCCCCGGGAGTTTGTGGAAATCCTCATAAGTTGATCAAAATAATAGAATAACAGGCCCCTCACCCCAAATGGGTCGGTTTTTGCGAATAGTGGACTTTCCCGAAATAATGAACCTATGATGAGAGAGCCTCGTTTCATCTTGCGAAGGGCCCATTAAGGTACGTTCAATCGCACCCCGGGCACCCCGAAAGAGAGGCAAGCGTACATGGCGGCAGCGGCAACGGCGAACTGGATACGTCCAAACTGGGCAAATTCGGGCGTCATTGGGACGGGGACGGCGTCAAACAGCTTGGATCTGGACAGCACACTCGTCGAGCGTTGCATTACAGGGGACGCGAACGCATGGGAGGACCTCGTGCGCGCCCACACGCGTCGCGTGTATGGTCTCTGCTACCGGTTCACTGGTCGTGACTCCGAGGCACAGGACCTGACCCAGGACGTATTTCTGCGGGTTTTTCGCGCTTTGGGCAGCTTTCGCTCAGCCGAGGGTTGCTTCACCACCTGGCTGACTCGGCTGACACGTAACCTTCTGATCGACCATTATCGCCGTACCCGTAATCAGCGCGTCACGGATTCGATTGAAGAGCAATTACCCCGGGTGGAGCAGGGTTTCGTGGCGGTAAGCCGGCCGGACAGCCAGTTGGCGGGTCGCGAGGCCAGTGAAATGCTCCAGACGGCACTGGGACGGCTTTCCCCCGAACTGCGGGAAACGATTATTCTGAGAGATTTGCAGGAGATGGAATACCGGGAAATCGCCCAAGTGCTGGATATCCCCGAGGGTACGGTGAAGTCGCGGCTGAACCGCGGACGGGCGGAGTTGGCCCGGTTGCTGAAGAAACATCGCGATGCGTTTTAGGATTATTGACGAATGATGAATTGCGCCGATTTCGAAGTTTTGCTGGCCGATTCCCTGGACGGGGCGCTGGACGCTGCCGGCCGGGAAGCGGAGCGAAACGCGTTCGCGCAACATCGGGATAGCTGCCAGACGTGCGCGGAGATGGAAAAGGAAGTTCGCAGCGCCATGTCGTTCATGGAGATGGCTGCTGAACCCGAATTCCCGCAGCCGCTGGTAGGGAAGATTCTACATGCGACGAACTCCGGTTGGGAACTGAAAGTTCGCAGCAAGGGCATTCGCGGCTGGATTAACCGGGCGCTTGCTCCGGTGCTGCGACCACGTTTGGTGATGGGAGCGATGCTGACGGTGATGTCGCTGACCATGCTGACGCGATGTGCCGGGGGGGCCGAAGAGTACTTTGACCGCCGCCGATCTGGATCCGGTGCGGTTGTGGTCGTCACTCGAAACCCGTACGGAGCGGGTTTGGGTTCGGGCCGTCAAGGGTTACGAGAGTATGCGGGTCGTATATGAGATCCGAAATCAGATCAGCGACTGGAATAAGCAGCAGGCGGCGGACGAAGAAGCCGCTGCGGAAGCACGAACAAACAGCAGGAAACTGCCGGCAGTGGAGGCAGGGCAGGCCGGGGCGAATGCCGCGACTGGACGCCTGGTAAATCAGCCGGAGCAAAA
>Ga0206926_1168_pt1 | contig 12749 bp, 10 predicted proteins | sample Alteio_BWOrgHeat_59_FD_152955 | JGI IMG/M metagenome (GOLD analysis project Ga0206926, IMG submission 152955) | Enriched cells from forest soil in Barre Woods Harvard Forest LTER site, Petersham, Massachusetts, United States -... | ecosystem: Environmental > Terrestrial > Soil > Temperate forest >... | reverse complement strand
CAATCTCCGCATCGGTCGGTTTCGGCGTTTTGGCGAGCAACGCCGTGGCGCTCATGATTTGTCCGCACTGGCAGTAGCCGCATTGCGGCACGTCGAGGTCGCACCAAGCTTGCTGGAGCTTCGTCAGCTTGCCGTCTTGGGCGAGCCCTTCGATGGTCGTCACCTTCGCGGTGCCGACCTTGGAAACCGGGGTGCCGCACGAACGCTTGGCCACGCCATCGATATGCACCGTGCACGCACCACATTCGCCTATGCCGCAGCCGTATTTGGTGCCGACGAGGCCGATCGTGTCGCGCAAAACCCAGAGGAGCGGGGTGTCGGCTTCCACCTCCACCGTTTTCATCTGGCCGTTAACATTTAGCTGGTAGGTCGCCATGGGAGTAAAGGGGTTGACGTTCACTCTAAAGTTTCTCCCGGTCGCGGGTTCTGTCAAGTGTGGATTGGCTGGTTGCGTTCGCGCAGTGGCCGCGCGTCGCGTTGGGAAAAGTGAGTCTGAATTTCTGCCAACACCGACAACGCGATGGTTTCCGGTCCTTGTCCTCCCAAGTCCAGACCCACTGGCCCATGCAGACGCTCCAGCATTTCCTCAGTAATCTTCAGGCCCTGTTTTTCCACCTCGTGGAGAATTCGCTCCGAGCGTACTTTAGGGCCCAGGAGTCCGACATAAGTCAATTCCCGCGGCAATAACGCTTTCACCAACTCCACATCGTCGCGATAGCGATGCGACATCACCACCGCGACGGTCCATGGGTCGAGCGGAACTTTCGCGGCGTTTTCCGACTGGCTGGCGGTAACTTTATCGACGTGGGGGAAACGCGCTTTCGTCGCATAGCCCGGCCGGGCGTCAAAAACCTCCACGCCCCACCCCAGTTCGGAGGCCATTTTCGCCAAGGGCTGGGCGTCATCTCCCGCGCCAAAAATTAAAATTCGGATGGACGGCAATAGTTCGTCAATTAAAACCTGCGCATCTTTCGGCAAATTTTTCGGCAACGTCTGGCTATCGAACGTGCCCAGTAATTTCGCGTCGGCTGATTTCCACACCACGTTCAAAGCCGAAGTTTTCCGAGCGGCTAAATTCTCACGGAGCGTCTTCACCCACAAGGGATTCGCCGGTAATCGCTCAATCAATATACTCACCACCCCGTTGCAGCCGGTGCCCGTGCCCCAGACCAAATCATTCTCATCCGTCGTGTCGTAAATCGCCAGCTGGGCCTCGCCATCGGCCAGGACCTCCTGCGCCCGTGCGATGACATCGCTTTCCAGACATCCGCCGCTGATGGAGCCCAACCATTGCCCTTCCGGATTGACCAGCAACCGCGCGCCTACTCGACGGTACGACGAACCTTCCACCTGCACGAGCGTGGCCAGCGCCTGCGGCGCATCCGGCTCCCGCTCCAGTTGGCGTAGGATGGCCTGGAGTTCGTTCATTGAAGGCGGGTGCGGGCAGAGGGAATCGAACCCACATCTCAAGTTTGGAAAACTCGGGTTTTGCCACTAAACTATGCCCGCATGACAGAAACGCGCCAATATTGACAGCCGCCGACCAGAGGTCAAGCGGCTATCGTCAATAAGCAGTTTGAGCGGTGACCGCCCAAAGTCCAAGCTTACTTCTTCTTACCCTTGGACTTCTTGGACGCAGACTTGCTGCGGGATTTCTTTGCGACTTTTTTGGATTTAGCCATGACGCAACTTATGTTTGTTGCTTGTCCGACACAACTACTAATATTACAAAAATGAAAATAATTTTGTCCGGGATGTTTTCCCCGTCCACGCGGTAGTTTCGTATTACGGAAAAATTTTCCGGTGCGCATTTTTTATCCCGTAGCCCGTCGCACGGTCGCCGCAATCACGCGTCGCGCATCCGCTTCATCAATCACCACGTCGAGCCCCGGCTGCGGCAACACCAGATGTTCACCCGCAGCAGGAATGCGTCCGAGTTCCGCCGTGATCAATCCGCCAAAAGTTGCAATTTCCGTATTGGTAATAATTACACCCAGCGCCTGCTCGACATCGCGCAACGGCGCCAGTCCGGCAATGCGGAATCCCTTGCCATCGGCCAGCGGTTTAATCGGCTTTTCTTCACCCGCGTCGAATTCATCCTGAATATCGCCGACAACTTCCTCAATGAGACGCTCGAGCGTGACGATGCCCGTGACCCCGCCAAATTCACCCACTGCGAGCGCCATGTGAATTTTTTGGCGAAGAAATTTTTCCAGTGCCGTCGGCAACTCCTCGGTTTGCGGCAGGCGCAACATCTCGCGCTTGAGCGAACGCAGATCCACCGGGCCGGCGCTGGCGCTGAGGCGGTACAGGTCTTTAATATGAATCAGGCCGATGCAGTGGTCGAGGTCGCCATCACAGAGCGGAAAACGCGTGTGGCCGGACAAGCGCGCCGCCTCGAGGCTCCCGCCCACGTCGCCCTGCAAGTTGATAAAAATGATTTGGTGGCGCGGCACCAGCACGTCGGCGAGTTTGAAATCCCGCGAGCGCAAAGTATTGGCCAAAATGCCGCGAATAAACGGCGGCAGGTCTTTGTCTTCTTCGCCCATTGCCCGCATCTGCACCTCGACATCGAGCAAATTAAAGTCCTGGCGCGGCTCGACGCCAAACTTGCGAAACAACCATTGCGAAACCATGCGCAACACCCGCCGCACCGGATAACTGCCAATCGTGAATAAGAGCGCCGGACCGGCCGTGACATAGAGGGTCGGCACGGGCCGCGCCAAAGCCACGCCGCGAGGAATCAAATCGCCCAGCAAATAAAGCAGCAACACGATGATTAGAAAAATTACCGCCGCCGCCCACCATTCCGCCTCAACCCCGGTCGTACCCGGCCAGTGCCCAAATATCGTCCGTACAATAAACGCCGAGCTCACGCCCACGCTGCCTGCACAAAACCGCAACCCAAAACGGATGCCGCGCGCCACCTCGTCGGCCTCATCAATCACCCGCGCCACCCGCTTGCGCGCCTTGGCCACTCCGGCCGGATCCACCAACGAATAGCGCAGCTTCACCAGGCAGAATTCGCATGCCACCAGCGCGCCGTGCACCATGACGAGCGCGAACGTCAGCCCGAGGGCAAAAACGAGTTGGGTCCAGTCGGGATTCACGGTCGGAGGGCAGGCAAAACTTTTTCCAAGGCACGCAAAAAGCGGTCATTCTGCTCGGCGGTGCCGATGGTGACCCGCAGGTGTTCCGGCAAATCATACGGCGCCAGCGGCCGCACAATAATCCCCTGCCCTTGCAGCGCCAAAAATACTTCACGCGCCTTCGCGACGCGGAACATGATGAAGTTGCCGACGCTGGGCACTTGATCGAGGCCCAGTTTTTTCAATCCGGCGGCGACTTGTTTTAATCCGGCGAAATTGCTTTCACGCGTGCGCTGGAGGTGCGCATGGTCATCCAAAGCCGCTACCGCCGCGGCCTGGGCTTCGGAATTGACATTAAAGGGCTGCCGCGCGCGGTGGAGTAAATCAATGAGCGGCTTCGGCCCGTAACCATAGCCCACGCGCAATCCGGCCAATCCGTAAATTTTGGAAAAGGTCCGGCAGCAGAGGATATTGCGCCCCTGCGCGATCAGCGGGCGCAAGTCGGGCACGTCTTTCGGGTCGAGAAATTCCGCGTAGGCTTCGTCAACGCAAAGGATGACGTGTGGTGGTAAATCGCGCGCAAAGTTAAAAACCTCGACGGCAGAGTTGGCCGTGCCGGTCGGATTGTTCGGCGTCGGCAAATAAACAATCTTGGTCTTCGGCGTTATGGCCTTCTTCATCAGGACCAAATCATGCGCATAGCCGGGCATCGCCACCTCGACCGGGATGCCGCCATTAAAAAGGGTCACATACTTAAAGACGATAAAAGCGTGGCGGCCCATGACGACTTCATCGCCGGGGGCGATAAATGCCCTCGCCAGCAATTCCATGACTTCGTTCGAACCGTTACTGGGCAAAATCTGAGCTGGGTCGAGCTTGAGTAATGCGCCAATTTTCTGCCGCAGGGCCAACGCCGCGCCATCGGGATACAAATTCACTTCCTCCAACGCGCGCCGGGCGGCGGCCAAGGCCATTGGCGAAGGCCCCAGTGGATTTTCATTTGAGGCCAGCTTGCTGACGGCGTCCGGATTTAGCCCATGCTCGCGCGCGACGTCCGCAATCGGGCGTCCGGGTTCGTAGACCGGTTGGGTCAATAATCCTGGCCTGGCGAGTTGGTCGGGATGCATGGAACAGGGAAGCCTAGCGGGAAAAACGGGATTGGAAAATGTTAAAACACGGGTATAGCTAGACCCTCTTTATGAAAGTTTTACTCACCGGGGCCTCGGGTTTGGTCGGCCATGCCACCATGCTGGCCGTCTTAGGGCGTGGGCATGAGGTGCTGGCCATCGGCCACGAACACCTGCCGGGCCTCCCGATTGACGCCGCCGCCAAAAAGAAGGCCATGGCCATTCAATGTGACCTGACGGACGAATTTACCCTGCACCGACTGGCCTTTGATTACTATCCTGACGCCATCATCAACTGCGCTGCGGTCTCCAGCCAGGCCGCCGTCGAGGGCCAGCCGGAATTGGCGGAAAAACTCAATGTCGCCCTGCCCCGCCGGCTGGCCCAAATCGCCAACCATCTGGGTTCGCCTTTGCTCCACCTTTCCACAGATTTCGTGTTCGACGGCGATAGCGGCCCTTACCGCTCCACCGATTTGCCCATGCCACGCACGCTCTATGGCCAGCTCAAACTCATGGCCGAAAAAGAAGTGCTGCGCTACGGCGGCGACACCGTCGTCGTGCTGCGCATCACCGTCGTCAACGGCAACAGTCCTTCGGGCAAACGAAGCCTGCATGAAAAACTTTTGCACAGCCTCCAGGCTGGAAAACCAGCCACCCTTTTTAGCGACGAACTGCGCCAGCCGGTGTCGGCCATCAACGTCGCCGATGTGCTGACGGAATTAATCGAGCGCCCGAATTTGCATGGGCTCTTTCACTGGGCCGGGCCGGACACCCTCTCGCGCTACGAGATTGGCCAAAAAATTCTGCAGCATTTTGGTTTACCGGAAAATCTCGTCAAGCCCGCGCTCTCTGCCGACCAGCCGGACGCCCATACCCGCCCGCGCAAACTGGAATTCATCCTGCCGCCCTTGCTCGGCAAATTAAAAGCCCAGCCGACGCCATTTGAGCAGCAATTGGAAGAACTTATCATGCCGACCGAATGTCAGGAATGGTACCAGCGCACGCGGGTATCGGCTGGCAATTCTACGGCCGCGCCACGTCGACTTGTACAGGGACGGGATTTTTAATTACATAGATTAGTCCCGTGGCTGCTTCTGCCTACATCCTGCCCTGGCAAGTTGCGACCGCCGCCGAAAACATGGCCTTGGACTGGCTGCTACTGGAAAGTTTTCCTGAACCTCAAGCAGTTCGTTTACGTTATTATGGTTGGGCACAACCCGCATATACATTGGGTTACGGTCAAAAATGGGACGAAGCCCGTGCGCTCTGCGACCAAGCCGCCGAATTGATCCGTCGTCCGACCGGCGGCGGACTGGTGGACCACCGCCAGGACTGGACGTATGCGCTCGTCATCCCGGCGAGCCATCCCCTCGCCCAAGCCCGCGCCTGTGAAAGTTATAAAGTAGTGCATGAAGCCTTATCCGCCGCGCTAAACGCGGTGGGTGTCAAAAATCATTTGCAGGCCGAATGTTCGACCCCTGATAAAAATAAATTTTCCATCTGCTTTCGGCAACCCGAACGCTTCGATCTGGTGCGAAGTGACAATAATCAAAAAATCGCGGGCGCCGCCCAAAGACGTACCCGCAAAGGGCTATTGCTCCAAGGCACAGTCAACCAACCCTTGGCTGGGATAGTGACCGATTGGATGGAATTCGGTAACCAATTCGCCCATCGCCTGGGTGGAGCGCTTAACGTGGAATTGAAACCCTGGAATCAACCATCTTGGCCCGAGCCTAATGTAAAAGCGGAAGCTGTCTTTAAATTCATCGCGAAGGAATGGAACCATCGGCGATAAACCCCCACCTTTTCGCCTTGCCAAAGTCACTTAAAGCAGGTTTTTTGACCGTTTACACAGTCTCTCCACCTCCGTATCTATTTACCATCATGTCACGTATCTGCCACATCACGGGCAAAGGCCCGACCAAGGGAAGCATCGTTTATCGCCGCGGCGTCGCCAAAAAAGCCGGCGGCATCGGCACGCACGTGACCAAGCGCACGAAGCGCAAGTTTCGCCCCAACCTGCAGCGCATCCGCGTCAAGCTCCCCGGCGGGCAAATCAAGCGGGTCTGGGTACGAGTTAAAGCCATCAAGGCCGGCCTGGTCCAGAAGGTTTAGTCCCCAGCTGGCATTAAATTGCCATTAATCCGGCGCACTGGCGCTAGCCCAGATTTCCCCCAGTCAATTATTTCAAACAATCGTTTGATTGATGTTTGACAGGGGTTGGCTCACTTCCGTATAAACAGCGGCAAATTCTTCCCCCGTCTGCCCCCATCTGGCCTATTCCCTCACCCTTTTCTCGCGAACGTTATTTTCATGAAAGCCCACTGCCCCCCCCTTTCGCTTGCAAGTCTGCGCGTGACCGCCCGCTGTTTGGGATTTGGCCTGCTTACACTCGCCGGTTGCAGCAAACCAAATGCTGCCAATCCACTGGCGCCGCCGCCGCTGCCGCCCAAAAGCGTATCGGTGGCCACCGCGGTGGCCAAGGACGTACCGCAATACCTTGACGCCGATGGCCAAATTACCGCCCTGCAATCCGTCAATATCGTATCCCAGGTTGAAGGCCAGATTGTCGAGATGCCGTTCCAGCAGGGCTCGCTGGTGAAGAAAGGCGACAAGCTCGCCGTGATTTTTCAGGAACCATTTATCGCCGCCGTAAAAAAGTGCCAGGGCCAGGTCGTCAGCGACCAGGCAAACCTGAGCCTCGCGCAGAGCACCTTTGACCGCAATAAAGCGCTCCTGCCGGAAAAACTCATTTCCCAGCAGCAGTACGATACCTACGCCGCGCAGGTGGACTCGCTCAAGGGCCAGCTCCAGGTGGACGAGGCACTGCTTGACACTGCCAATGTAAATTTAAAATACACCGAAATCACCGCCCCCGTGGATGGCATGGTCGGCACCTACCGCATTAACGTGGGCAATGTGGTCAAAGTGAATGATCTACCCATCACAACCATTCAAACGATGGACCCGATTTACGCGGACTTCGTGATTTCGGAATCCGATTTCCCCGTCCTGCGGCAACGGTTTGACGGCAATGGCGGCAAACTCACCGTTCATGTCACCAGTCTATCCGATGCCAAGGCGCAGGTGGATGGCGAGTTATCCATCCTCGGTAACGCCGTCGGAACTTCCACCGGCACGGTGCCCTTGCGCGCAACTTTGCCCAATGACAACCGGCAGTTTTGGCCGAACCAGCCCGTGCATGTACGCATCCTCCTCAACACCCTTAAAGATGCCGTGCTGGTGCCCGAATCCGCCGTGATGATAAGCCAGCAGGGCGAGTTTGTTTTTATAGTGGCGGCACCGGCCAAAGCGGGAGAAATGCCCATCGCCGAAATGCGCGTCGTTACAAGCGGCCAAACCCAGGAGGACGGCACCAAGGTCATCACCTCCGGCCTCAAACCCGGTGAACAAGTCGTCGTCGAAGGGCAGGTTTTCCTTGCGCCTACTATGCCGCTCATCGTCGCCACCCTGGATGGCAAGCCAACCGCGGCCGCTCCGGCAGCATCCGGCGCTCCGAATGCTGCCAGCGTGACGGCGGCACCCGCCAGCAGCACCGCCACGAAATAAGTCGTCCAATTCCCCTTTCTAATTCTCCCGCGCACCACCGACGATGAGCAGTCTGTCTGATCCTTTTATCAAACGCCCGGTAATGACCATGCTGGTCTACCTCGCCGTGGCAGTTGCTGGTGTATACTCTTACCTGGCGATGCCGGTGAGCGATTTGCCGACGGTCGACTACCCCATCATCAAGGTCACTGTCTCCTACCCTGGCGCCAGCCCGGAAGTGATGGCCAACAACGTGGCCTCGCCATTGGAACAACAATTTTTGCAAATTCCTGGCATCGAGCTGGTGGCCTCCAATAATTCGCTCGGCTCCAGTGTCATTACGCTGCAATTCCACCTGGAAAAAGATGTGGAGTCGGCTGCGTCCGACGTGCAGGCGGCCATTCAGTCTGCGGCAGGTACCCTTCCGCAGGACCTGCCCTCCCCTCCGACCTTCCGCAAGGACAATCCCAACGATCTGCCGGTCATCTTCTTCGGCATGATTTCTTATACGATGACGGCGTCCGATCTTTACGATTACGCCTTCACCAACGTGGCCCAGCGCATTCAAACCGTGGAAGGTGTCGCCAGCGTGGCGGTTTACGGCACACCCCGCGCGGTGCGTATCGAAGTGGACCCGCGCAAGCTCTTTGCCCGTGGCCTGACGTTTAATGACATCAATGCCGCCATCAAAGCCGGCACCACCCTGCAAAGCGCCGGCCAGCTCAAGGGCGGCACCATCCAATTAACGGTCAAACCCCAAACCCAGCTCGAACACGCAGCCGACTACGGCAACATCATTGTCGCCTATAAAGAAGGCTCGCCGGTGTTCCTACGCGACATCGCGGAGTGTGTAGACTCGGTCCAAAGCGAAGACATGAAAATGGCCTACACTGCGCGGGGTCTGAAACCCGGTTCGGTGGGCGTAGTATTGGCGGTGACCAAGTCCAGCGGCGCCAACAACATCGATGTGGCCAATGGCGTACTCAAGCTCCTGCCGGTTGTGCGCGCCAGCATGCCCGCTTCCATCCAGATCATCCCCATTTATAACCGCGCGATCAATATCGAGAACTCGGTGAAAGATGTCACCACCACCCTGCTCATCGCGTTTGTGCTGGTGGTGCTGGTGGTATTCCTCTTCCTCGGTCGCGTTCGTGACACCATCATTCCCGCCGTCGCGCTCCCCATGTCGCTGCTGCTGACGTTCATCGTGATGAACCTTTGCGGCTATTCGCTGGATAATCTTTCCTTGATGGCTCTCACCCTTTCCGTCGGTTTCCTCATCGACGACGCCATTGTGTTCCTGGAAAACATGGTGCGCCGCATGGAAGCAGGCGAAAAAGTCTGGTCAGCCGTTTTTTCCGGCTCGAAGGAAATCAGCTTCACCATTCTGGCGATGACCCTCTCGCTCGCTTCAGTGTTCATTCCGCTGGTCGGCATGGGCGGCATGATGGGGCGTGTTTTCCGCGAATTTGGCGTCACCATCATCGTGTCGGTCATCGCTTCGGGCGTGGTTTCCTTGACGCTCACGCCGATGATGTGCTCGCGCCTGCTGCGGGAATACGACGAAGCCTCCCGCTCGTGGCTGGAACGCACCGCCCATTCCATCGAAGACAAGTTTCTCAAGCTCTACGGCCCCGCTCTTACTTTCGCGCTGAGACATTGGTATTTTTCCGTGCTGGCTTATCTCGTGTGTTTCCTGGGTGCCTACGAATTCTACAACCTAGTGCCCAAGTCATTCCTGCCCATCGGTGACAGCGGCTTCATCTTTGGCGCTTGGTTAACCGACACCGACACGTCGCCAACCCAGATGAAGCAGATGCAGCAGGGCATCGTCGATGCCATTGCCAAAAATGACCATGTGACTGGTTTTGTGACCGTCAGCGGATTTTCGGGCCGCACCAATTCCAACATGGGCTTGTCCTTTATTGCCCTCGACGATCCGAAGGTAAAACCACGCCCTGATATCCAGGTGGTCAGCGACCAGATCAGCGCGGAAATGGCGAAGATTCCCGGCGTAATTCCCGCCATTCGTCCCCGCGCCAGCATGCAAATCAGCGCCGGGGTGGTTTCCACCACCTCGGGCGGCTATGCGTATGTGCTTTCTGGTCTCGACAAGGACAAGATTTACTCGAGTGCGATGGCGATGATGGCCGCCATGCGGCAAAAAACCGACATGTTTAAGCGGGTCAATTCCGACTATTACCCCGACAACCGCCAGTTGGAAGTTGCGGTGAATCGCGATCAGGCCTCCAGTTATGGCGTCGGCGCCACGACCATGGCGCAGAACATCGCTGGCGCCTACGCACAAAATTATTCCTACCTCATTAAGAGCGACTATTTGCAGTACTGGGTCGTGGTCGAGGCCGCCCCTCAATTTCGCTCCAAAGTCAGCAACCTCACGGACGTCTACTTCAACTCGCTGGTCAACCAAAGCCCCCTGTTTTCTGACACGAGCACCTTGAGTGACATCTTGGGCAACAAGTTGGTCCCTTTCCACACGGTGGCCTCGTCGAAAGTTACGGTCGGTCCGCTGGCCGTGAATCACTTCAACGGCTTCACCTCCGTCACCATCTTTTTTGACATCCTGCCAGGTGTGGCGATTGGCACTGCCACAGATTTTGTGGAGCAAACCGCCGCCAAGCTCGTGCCCCCGGGCATTACGGGCGGTTTTCAAGGCGATGCTCTCGTGTTTCACCAGGTCGTCGTGCAGATGCTCTTGATGGCCGTGGTCGCCTTCTTCGTGATGTATATTATTCTCGGCGTGCTTTATGAAAGCTACATCCACCCGATTACTGTTTTGATGTCCATTCCGCCGGCCTTTGTGGGCGGTCTGGGCACCTTGTGGATCTTCCATCAAGAGCTATCGCTCTTTGGCTGGATTGGCCTGTTCATGCTCGCCGGCATCGTAAAGAAAAACGCCATCATGATGATTGACTTCGCCATCCAGCGCCAGGCCGAGGGCCGCACTCCACTGGACGCCGTCCACGAAGCCTGCCTCGAACGCTTCCGCCCCATTATCATGACAACCATGGCCGCGTTTTTTGGCTCCCTGCCCTTGGCGATTGGTTTTGGGTCCGATGCTGCCTCCCGCGCGCCGCTGGGCCTGGCCATTTGCGGTGGTCTGTTAGTCTCGCAAATTATCACGCTATTTGTTACTCCGGTTACCTACATCGGTTTGGAGTGGTTCCAGGTGCATATTTTGGACCGCATCCCCTTTTTCGCCCGCCGTCACCACGACAAAACGGAAACGCCTGCTTCGCCACCCACCACTCCGCAACCTCAGCAAGCCTGACCGTTTGAAAATCTGCTCATGACCACTGCCCGCAATTTTCTTTTGCTGCTTGCCCTGACGACTGTCTTCGTTGGTTGCGTTGACGTGGACAAGGAAGTAGCTGCCACCCCGCAAGAATACTGGCAGCCTGTCGAAAGCGCCAAACCCAGCGAAGCCCTGACCGCGCCCGTCATTGCGGGCAATGTCACCGATCAGGAACTGACCCTGCCTGCGCTCATCGACCTCGCGCTGACCAACAACCCCAACACCCGGGCGGCCTGGTTTAATGCGAAGGCTGCCGCGGCGCACCTGGGTGAAACCAACAGCCAGTACTACCCGCAAATCACCCTCAATGTCACGGCGGACCGCAATAAAAACCGTACGGTCGGGTTAAATGGCCAAACCCTCGGCGCTGGCACGACGTATTCCACCTTCGTGGGACCCTCCATTGAGCTAAATTACGTGCTCTGGAATTTTGGCAAAAATTATGCGGATACCGAATCCGCGCGCCAGGCCCTTTATTCGGCCAACTATCAATATAATCAGCTAATTCAGGATACTTTGCTCTCCACCGAGCTGGCTTATTTTAATTACAACGCCGCCCTGGGTTTTGTCGATGCCGCGCAAGCCACCCTCGACGACGCCAATACTACATATAACGCCGCCAACCAGCGTCTCACCGCCGGTTTGGGCACCAAGCAGGAGGAACGCGAAGCCTTTGCCCAGGTCAAAAATGCTGAATTTCAATTGGAGCAGGCCCAGACCTCGGTTGAAACCACCCGCGCGCAACTGGCGCAATCCCTGGGCATTCCGGTCGCCGGCAATCTGAAAATTGTCCGCAGCCAAACCTTGCCCAGTTCCACCGCCATCGATGCCGATGTCTCTGGCTTGATGGCGACCGCCATGCGCCAGCGCCCGGATTTGATGGCTGCGTATGCCAATACCTTACAAGCCAAATACAGTGTCGACGCCGCCAAAGACGACCAGTACCCCGTCATCTCCGCATTTGCCAATGCCACCTACGGACGCGATTACGCCGGCGCCACGCACGGCAATCCGCAACAGAATTACCAGGTCGGCCTGCAAGCCTCCTAGCAAATTTTCACCGGCTTTGAAAAGACTTACGCCATCCTCAACGCGCAGGATCAGGAGGAAGCCGCCCGCGCCACTTTGCATGCCCAGGAACTGAAAATTGTCACCGATGTCTGGAGTTCTTTTTATTCCTATAAAAGCTCGCTGCGCCAGGTTGATTCCAGCACCGCGCAAGTCGACGCCCAACAGGAGGCCTACAACGCCATCCGTACCGGTTACAACGCCGGCTTGAATTCTTACGTCGATTTGCTCACTTCGCTGAGCAACCTTGCCACCGCCCGCCAGCAAAAAGTCCAAGCCGAAGCCAACCTCGGCACCGCCATCGCCACCCTCGCCCACGCCACCGGCAATATGCCAATTGCGGCGGGGAAGTAGTTTACAGCCTTTGCGCACTCCAGCGTACCGGCGAATTGTGAATAACTTTAGAAAATTTCCACTTGTCGAAATAGTGAACATATTTTCACTATTGGCGGGTGTCGCTGAAGTATCGAGCGCGAAAAGTCCGGGCCTCGCCGTGGTGGCAGTGCCTGCAATCTTCGCTGGGTGATTTTTTCAAAAACTATCCCACGCACTACGCCGAAGCGATGGGCTCGTTGCGGCCACCGACCAAGCTGCGCGAGG
>Ga0206926_1167_pt1 | contig 12750 bp, 9 predicted proteins | sample Alteio_BWOrgHeat_59_FD_152955 | JGI IMG/M metagenome (GOLD analysis project Ga0206926, IMG submission 152955) | Enriched cells from forest soil in Barre Woods Harvard Forest LTER site, Petersham, Massachusetts, United States -... | ecosystem: Environmental > Terrestrial > Soil > Temperate forest > O... | reverse complement strand
GGCATTGCTGGGAAAATAATTCTGTATTAGTAGCACTCGGTTCACAAAAGGAGACATCGGTCTCCTTTTTTTATGTATTTATACCCACCGCAAACAGCTGTGATCCGTCACGATCACTGGGGCATGAGCAGGAGCCGGTGCGCTGGCAACGGGATACTTTCGGGGTTGGGACTGCCCGGGTATTGAAAAAGAACAGTACATTGATGAGAGTCAGAGTCATATACCTGTATGATCGCAGAACCGGCTGGTTTATGCGTGGTATCCAGCACAATGACTTGTTGACCAGGTAAAAAATTCATTCTGACAGGCGTTTTGTACATTTAAGGTACAAATTGGAAATAAGGTAGCCAACTGGATTTATAAACATCCTGTGTATATCTGTTTTTGACCTTTATATACCCTTCTTTCCCGCCAGACTTGTTCCTGCCAGACCATTATTATTTCTTTCTTTTCCTATCCAATAAATAAAGTCTACTAAATTTACATAGTAAATGTGTGTGACCGGAACATTTTGGGCAAATAAATTTTTCGGGATCATTTCTTAGTACTAAATTGGTATACACAAATCAAATCCATATGGCGGAAGAAATCAGAAAACAAACTGCGCTCGGGGATGTCGCGGCGAGACAATTGGCCATCGCAACCAGGACTGTCCCACAGCTCTCACGGATCACTCCCCGCTGGCTGACGCATTTACTAAACTGGGTCCCCGTTGAGTCAGGCGTATTCCGTCTCAACAAGGTAAAAGATGCCGAGAATGTAGAAGTGGATTGCTCTTCACGGGATGAAAAGGCATTACCGCAGACCTTTGTAGATTATATTGAGAATCCCCGCGAATACAATCTAAGTGCGGTGAACACCGTGCTGGATGTTCATACCCGTGTTTCTGATCTCTATAGCAAGCCTTATAACCAGATCAGTGAACAGCTGCGCCTGACCATCGAGATCATCAAGGAACGGCAGGAGAGTGAGCTGATCAATAACAGGGAATATGGACTACTTTACAGTGTGGTCCCTTCACAGCGGATCAGCACGCGGAAAGGATCACCCACCCCGGATGATCTGGATGAGCTGATCACAAAAGTCTGGAAAGAGCCGGGTTTCTTTTTATTACATCCCCTCGCTATCGCCGCATTTGGCCGCGAATGTACACGCAGGGGCGTACCGCCGCCTACCATCTCCCTCTTTGGATCACAATTCCTCACCTGGAGAGGCATTCCGTTGATCCCCTCTGATAAAGTGCCTGTAGAAGACGGTAAATCGAAGATCATATTATTGAGGACGGGTGAAAGCCGGCAGGGTGTGATCGGTCTTTATCAACCGGGCCTCCCGGGTGAACAATCCCCCGGATTGTCCGTTCGTTTTATGGGCATCAATGACAAAGCCATCGCCTCCTATCTCATCTCATTATATTGTTCACTGGCCGTACTGGTGGATGATGCCATTGCCGTGCTGGATAATGTCGAAATAGGTAATTACCATGAGTACAAATACTGATATTCCCGGTGGATGGCCCGACGCGGCTGCATTGGAACAGCTGGCTAATCAGTTCTTTCAGGCTCCGCCGGCTACATCGCCTTCAATAAAGCAGGGTGTGTCCCCGAAGGCCATCGACACCGATACCTCCTTTGATATAAAGGATCCGCAATCCAGTCTTCCGGACCCTCATTTTGAGGACGGTAAGATCCCGGCTTCCGTAGCAGGCAGTGGACGACAACCTTTGCTCCAAAAAGAGGAAACCCATCCCGCTCATCCGGCCGAACATGCCATCCCCTCTATCGCCTCTTTTTCGACTGCTCCGCAATTGCCCTTCAGCGGAGCGAATGACCCCGCTTATTATTTCCTGCAGACTCCCGGCCCCTGGACGACAGGGTTACCGACTGCTTTCTCCGGCGTTCCGACTACGACAGCTATCAACGGACACAGCGGTCTTACACAGCCCCCCTTCGATGTGATGGCTGTCCGCAAGGATTTCCCCATCCTGCAGGAATATGTCAATGGCCGCCCGCTGGTGTGGCTGGATAATGCCGCTACGACCCAGAAACCGCAGCAGGTCATCACCCGGATCAGCGATTTCTATAGCCACGAAAATTCCAATATACACCGGGCTGCACATGAGCTGGCGGCCCGGGCGACGGATGCTTATGAAGGAGCACGCAAAAAAGTACAGCAATTTTTAAATGCCGGCTCCGTCAATGAGATCGTTTTTGTCCGCGGTGCTACAGAGGCCATTAATCTCGTGGCAAAAAGCTGGGGTGAACAACACCTTAAGACAGGTGACGAGGTTATTGTCAGTCATCTGGAACACCACGCCAATATTGTACCCTGGCAACAGCTGGCGGAGAAAAACGGTATTACGCTAAAAGTGATCCCCGTCGATGACGATGGGCAGATCCTGCTGGATGAATATGGAAAACTGTTGAACAGTCGCACCCGGATCGTCGCCATTACCCAGGTCTCGAATGCCCTGGGCACGATCACACCTGTAAAACAGATCGTGGCAATGGCCCATGCGATGGGAGCAAAGGTCCTCGTGGATGGCGCCCAGTCCGTCTCCCATATGCCTGTAGACGTAAGGGACATCGATGCAGATTGGTTTGTATTCTCCGGGCATAAGGTCTTTGCACCCACGGGCATCGGTGTGCTATATGGAAAAGAGGCGCTGCTGAATGAGACACAGCCCTGGCAGGGTGGGGGCAACATGATAAAAGACGTCACCTTCGAACATACGGAATACCAGTATGCACCGGGCCGTTTCGAGGCCGGCACCGGTAATATCGCCGATGCAGTCGGACTCGGCGCAGCCATCGACTATGTCACGAGGCTCGGTATGATGAATATCGATGCATACGAACACTATCTGCTCGCCTATGCCACCCGGCTGCTTCGTAATGTACCGGGACTTCGGCTCATCGGCACGGCGCAGCACAAGGCCAGCGTATTGTCCTTTGTATTGAATGGGTTTACCAATGACCAGGTCGGACAGGCCCTCAATAAAGAAGGGATCGCTGTCCGTACGGGCCATCATTGCGCCCAGCCCATCCTGCGCCGGTTTGGATTGGAAAGTACCGTACGTCCCTCCCTTGCGTTTTATAACACCTGTGCGGATGTGGATGCACTGGTCAGCGTTTTACACCGTCTTCGTGGAAAATGACCCTTTTTTCTTACAAAGAAGGACAGAATCTTTTTTGTTCCATAAAAGTCTACTAAATTTGTAGACTATGAGGTCCGGCGTTATTATTTTATTTTTTATACTGTCAGGTCTTTCCCTTTATGCCTTTACACCCGGTATGAACGGAGATTCCCTGCTGCCCGTGCGGGTCATTCTGAACGCCGATGCCGGGAATGAAGCCATCGATACAGCGCTGGCAAATATAGAGACGGGATATACGCTCACCGGAGACAACAAGAGTACATTCTCCCGCCTGCTGAAAATAGCCAGGCTCCGCACTTCCATCTGGAATAAACGGCTTAGGGCCAGATTGTTTAATGATCTGGCCGGTGTTTCCGCCCGGCTGAAGCTGTATCCGCTGGCCATGAAATGTTATGATAAGGCGGAGCAGGGGCTGCACCTTCCTGATACTGTATTTGATCAGCAGCTGGACAGCATGCTGCCTGTCTGCGCTACGACAGCATCCTGGCCCGTACGAAATAAGGACATTCTTTCTTCTTTCGACGATGGAAAGAAGGCTGCTGCCTACGCCATCCTTGTACACGTAAAACAATCCGCTCCGGGAAAGCGTAAAGCATTCAGCGGCATCAATAATGTAGGCCATATGTTTATTACATTGATCAAGTATAATACGGATAATAGCGTAGCCTACCGTTCCTTTGGGTTCTATCCACGAAAGTCTTCCATTTTATCCGCCACTCCGCTTCATCCTACGGCTGTCTCCACTTTTAAAGATGACGCCCGGCACGATTGGGATGAAACAGCCGGTAAATTCATTTCTTTCAGACGCTTTCGCAAGATCATCGGGGCGCTGCAATCCTATGATCAGCAGCCTTATCATCTCAATCATAACAACTGTACGGATTTTGGACTGACCATGGCAGCGCTGGGCGGTATAACCATCGGCGAGACCCGGGGAAGATGGCCCCTGGGAAAAGGCAATAATCCTGCAAACGCCGGGCAAAGTATGCTGGAAGGTAAACTAAGCAATAGGGATGAGGAGGATCAGACGCCCTTGTTCCTGGCAATGAACCTGCCCTTAAAATAATTTCCTATCCCCGCTCAGGGTAATTCCATAGTTATAGGTACTTATATAAAAGAGCAGTATATTTGATATATCTATTATATATTATACTGTGTGGGCCTGACCATCCCTTTCTTTATCTAACTGCTTATGCCTGTGTCGGTTCGATTGTAAACAGATAAGTAATGAGCATGGGAATATGACAACTGCTGCTTCAAATCTTACAGATCATGACCTGCTGACCTTTCTGAAAGAAGGCCGGGAAGAGGCATTCACTGAAATTTACCACCGGTATTGGGAAAAGCTGTTGGCAATAGGCTACCATTATACACAGCATAAAGAATTTGCCGAAGAGATAGTGCATGATGTCTTCCTACGCCTGTGGATGCAAAGGGCCACCGTCGACATCCACTCCCTTTCAGCTTACCTGGGCACAGCCGTCAAGTTCTCCGTCTTCAAGGCGCTGCTAAAAGAAAAACGCCGCTCACAGATCCGCGCACGCCTGCCCCAGTCAGAGCTCATTGCCAGCGATAATGAAAGGATCGAGGCCCGCTTTCTCCAGGATTACTTCCAGGGCATCATCGAGACACTACCCGAAAAATGCCGTATCGTTTTCCGGTATAGCCGGGAAGAAAGTCTCTCCCTCGCCGAGATCGCAACACGTATGAACATTTCCCAGAAGACAGTCGAATCCCATATGACAAAGGCTTTAAAGACCCTTCGGCATGGTCTGACGAGGCTACAATCATTTATGACCATACTTCCTTAAAAAAAAATTCATCCTCACTCAGGGTCCCGTCCCGTTCACGGGTTCTTATATGTATATGGACTTCGATCAGCTTACGATATTAGTGGAAAAATACCTGGATGGGACCATCACCCCCGCCGAAGAACAGGTATTGCATGACTGGTACCGTAATAACGAGCCACAGGAGGTGATCTGGCCCGCTGATCACCTGGGAGAAAAACATCGCATAGGTGTCCGTATGCTGGAGGGGTTGCACAGGGACATCCATACAATGGAGACAGAACAACGCACTATTCCACTGCGACGGAACAGGGTCTGGATGGCCGCCGCCGCTGTCATCGGCCTCGTCCTGTTATCCGGGGCCGCCTGGTTATGGTCAAACAAACAGGTAAGCCCTGCTCCGGATTCCGCTGCCGCTGTAACACCCCCTGTAGCCGATCTGCTGCCTGCCGGCAACAAAGCCAGGCTCCTGTTATCAGATGGACGCACCCTTACCCTGGACAGCGCCGGTAATGGATTACTGGCTGAACAGGGTAATGCCAGCGTAAAAAAGACGGGGCAGGGACAGCTGATCTACCAGGCTGCTGCTACCACCGGAAACGCTTCCACGACAACCATTTATAATACCATCTCCACTCCACAGGGCGGCACTTATACGGTCACCCTGTCCGATGGAACAAAAGTATGGCTGAATACAGGCACGGCTTTAAAGTATCCCACGGCCTTCAAAGGCGCCACCCGGAATGTGGAGCTGAAAGGAGAAGCCTATTTCGAAGTAGCTGCCGATGCGGCACGACCCTTTACCGTGACAGGCGGCGGACAGATCATCCGGGTCCTGGGCACGCATTTCAATATCAATACCTACAACAACGAACCTGCCGTCAAAACAACCCTGTTACAGGGCAGCGTAAAAGTGATACAGGGCGATCAGGAACTGCTCCTTCGGCCGGGTGAGCAATCCCTATCCACTGCTAATGGAACGCTGCATGTAAAGAAGGACATCGACACCGCCGAGGTCATGGCCTGGAAGAACGGCATGTTCCAGTTCAACGAGGCCGATATCGGCACCGTGATGCGCCAGATCGGTCGATGGTATGATGTAGCCGTCGTATTCAATGGCAAATTGCCGGACGATCATTTCAGAGGAAAGATCCCCCGCAATGTCAACGCTTCCGAAGCGCTGCAGATCCTGACACTGAGCGGCATCAAATTCAAAATAGACGGGCGTAGGATCATCGTGAATTAACCATTTCCTGCTGTAGACATCCTTATCCGGGCCACCCCATTTTTTTATTCAAACCAATTTAACTGACGTATGAGACTTTCAACGTTCATGCTCCTCCTATGCCTTTGCGTAAGCGCAACGGTATCTGCTCAGGAGATCAATCTCTCCGCAAAGAACGAAAGCCTGGAAAAGGTTTTCGGCCAGCTGGAAAAACAAAGTGGCTATACATTTTTTTATAAGATCGAGTTGATCAGGACCCTGCCTAAAGTTTCAGTAGATATCAAACATGCCAGCCTGATAAAAGCATTGGAATTGGCGCTGAAAGACCAACCCACACTCTCCTGGTCCATCGTAAAGAAAACAGTCGTGATATCGCCCCGGGCGGAGACTGCCCCCGCCTCCACACCCAATAATAAAAGCACCCTGATCATGGTCACAGGCAGGGTAGTGGACAGGGACGGACAGGGCATCCCCAATGTCAGCATCTCGCTCAAGGGCGCCCAATATGCCTGGAAGACAAACCCTGATGGCGCCTTTACCAGCATGATCATGGATGACCCGCGCAGCCAGGGCAAAGCCCTGACCCTTGTCTTTTCCAGCATCGGCTATGCCTCAAAAGAAGTGCCCCTCACCGGCAAAGAACAAAAGCTCATCATTACCCTGCGTGAACAGGTCAATACCCTCGACGAAGTACAGATGACGGCCTATTCAAATACCTCGAAACGATTTAATGTCGGCGATATCACGACTGTCAATGCCGATGAGATAGCCCGTAACCCCGTACCTAATGTGCTGCAGGCGCTGGAAGGCAGGGTGCCGGGTATGCAGATCCAGACGCAGACCGGGGAGGCCAACGGCTCTTTTCACGTACAGATCAGGAGCGTGAACACGCTTTCCGCCGGTGCTTACAATCCGCAATTTCTAAATACCGGTGGACAGCCCCTGTATATCGTCGATGGCGTGGAATACCCTGCCGACGGATTGCTTCCCGAGCCCAATGGCGTCACCGGCCACTCGTTCAATTTATATGGGAATGCCCTCAACTTCCTGGACCCCTCCCAGTTTGAATCCATTAACATTCTGAAAGGGCCCGATGCTACCGCGCTTTATGGCTCCAGGGGAGCCTTCGGTGTTATTTTGATCACCACCAAAAAAGCAAAGGCCGGGAACCCCAGATTTAGTCTGAACGTTGTACATGGCTTCTCTAACCTTTCTTCTCATCCCAAGCTGATGAATACGCAGGAATACCTGCAAATGCGTCATGAGGCCTTTGCCAATAATAACGCTACGCCCGGCGCCTCCGACTATGATCTCAACGGCACCTGGGACACGACGAAGAATACGGACTGGGAACATTATTTTCTCGGCGGTCATGCGCCTACCACGCGGTTTAATGCTTCCTATTCCGGCGGCACAGCCAATAGCAGCTATCTCATCAGCGCCAACTATAGTTCCATCGGCAACATACAGTTCAGCAAAGGCGCCGTCAAAGCCGGCGGCATGAATTTTAGTATGAATACCAGCACCATAAACAGACAGCTCACATTTGGGCTTACGGGCAGTTACTCCACCAACGTGGATAATATGTCACCTGTCGATTTTAGCAACAGCGCCGGTGTCACCGCGGCGCCCGATGCGCCAGACCTGGTGCTGCCGACCGGCAAGCTGAACTGGAACATTCCTTATGCCAATCCATTGCAGGCATTGTTTATCCTGTTCAAGAATACGACCAATACATTGGTCTCGAATGCAAACCTTACCTGGATGCCTGTCAAAGGGCTGAGCTTTATCCTCAGCGGTGGCTATAGTCTCATTTCGGCCAAGGAATTCGATGCGACACCAATCGAATATTTCAATCCTGCCACCTTCAATACCAGCCAGACCATCAGCCTGATCAAGTGGTATACGATCCGGACCCTTAGCTTTGATCCACGGGTCCAATATGATAAGATCCTCTTCGGCAACGGACATTTGCAGGCCATCGTGGGGACTACCCTCCGGGATAAGCTGCAGGAGACATCCGCCATCCAGGGCAATGGCATTGCGAATGACGAGCTGCTGCTCTCTCCTGCCAATGCCACCCAGGCGAACAGGGCTGATGTTTATACCACCCTGCCGACCCGTTATACCGGGCCCTTCGCTTCCATCAATTTCCGCTGGGCGGACAAATATATCGTCGAGCTTAATGGCCGTCATGACGGAGACTCACGCTTTGGGCCCGGTCATCAGTTCGGTAATTTCTGGTCCGTGGCCGGCGGCTGGATCATCAGCGAAGAATCCTGGTTCAAGCCTGTCACAAAGGTCGTTGACTTCCTGAAGATCAAGGGCAGCGTTGGCCACACCGGCGCCAATTCGCTCTCGCCCTACCAGTATATCAGCACCTACTCATTGAATTCAAATTCTTATGAGGGTGGTATTGGTCTGTCGGCGTCTAATCTGGCCAACCCTTACCTGCACTGGGAGACGGATAAGAATTCGGAAATAGGCGTGAATATTGGTTTCCTGAAAGAGGCCATCAACATCGAAGGCATCTTTTATTTCAACCACATGGGCGATCAATTGACCTCGCAGCCCCTTTCCGGCATCACCGGTTTCTCCAGCTTCTTTTATAACACCCCGGCGAAGATCTATACGCACGGGCTGGAGCTCACCATTTTCACCCATAACATCCGCAAGAAGAACTTCACCTGGGATACCAAGATCAATTTCACCGCTCCGCGCAGCAAGTTGACGGCTTATCCGGGTGTCAACAGCCTCGTGAGCAATGCCAATTACATCATCGGCAAGCCCATCACCGGTATCAAACTCTACAAGTATGCAGGCGTCGATCCCACCACCGGCGTATATAATTTCATCAATGCGGCCGGTACGAAAGGTGAGTTCACACCCATCCTTAGTCCTACGCAGCTGGACCCCATCAAGGATAAGACTGAGTTCATCGACATGGCGCCTAAATATTATGGAGGCATTCTCAACTCCTTTACCCTGGGGAATTTCAGCATGGACTTCCTCGTAAGCATCACCAACAAGAACGGTCCCAATTATGAGGGCCAGGAGAGCTTTCCCATGGGCGTGGAGATCCAGAACTTTCCTGCCGACTATGCCGCCAAAAGATGGCGAAAGAAAGGGGATATCACGACCGTGCCAAAGGCGACGACCAATTTCCTTGCTTTCCTGGACCAGAATAATTTCATTAACAGCACGGGCGCCTATACCAATGCCACCTATGCCAGGTTACAGAACCTCAGCCTGAGCTATAGGTTTGCACCCCGCCTCGTTCATAAAATGCATCTTTCAGGTCTCACCGTCTATGTGGCCGGCCAGAACCTGCTTACGATCTCTAAATATGGCGATCTCGATCCGGAGAATATGCTCCCGAATGCTATGCCTCCCCTGCGTATCTACACCGGAGGTATCAACGTAAATTTTTAAACTGACTGAACATGAGCTTTATATCCCGTTCTATATGCCCGATCTTGTTTTTATTACTCCTGGCTCTCGGTGGTTGCAAAAAATACCTTGATGTTCCGCTGCCGGTCAACGTCATAGCATCAGAGAGTGTTTTCGGCAATGACCAGACTTGTGCGGCTGCGCTCAACAGCGTGTATTTCAACCTTGTGAATCAGGGGTATTTCGCCGGCACCACCAGTACGACCTTCGACCTGGGGCTGTATGGAGATGAAATGACCAATTATGGCATCAATATTAATTTCAAGGCACTTTACGTCGATGCGGTCGGCCCCACGGCGGGCGGGGTCACGACATTCTGGACCAGCTTCTACTCCCAGCTTTATGGTGTAAACCAGGCCATTCAGGGCATCCAGGCGAACAATGCGCTCACCTATAAGAACCAATGGCTGGGCGAAGCATATTTTCTGAGAGGACTGCTCTATTTCTATCTAACCAGCCTGTACGGCGATGTGCCCATTGTGCTGACGCCGGATTATTTGACAAACAATTCGTTGGCCCGCAATCCGCAAGCCGATGTATATAAGCAGATCATCACTGACCTCAAACAGGCGCAGAGCCTGCTCAGCGATCAATATCATGACAATAACGGCGCTGTCACCACGGACAGAGGCCGCCCGAACCGGATGGCTGCTACCGCCCTGTTGGCAAGGACTTACCTGTATACAAAGGATTGGACCGATGCGGAGGTCCAGGCAGACAGCGTCATCGCCGATAATACGGACTACCAGTTGCCGGCACTCAATACGGTCTTCCTGATGAAGAGCCCCGAGATCATCTGGGGGCTGACACCTACAGGGTCCTTATTGTATCCTTACCAGGTCACGGATGCGCTCATCTTCTCGCCCGCGCCGGGTACCCAGCCGGGCGCCACGAGCGGTTATGCAGTGACCATGAGCGATTCGTTGAAAAATACCTTCGAGCCGGGCGATCTTCGCTATACCAATTGGGTGTACATAGATACGGTGCCTGCCAGTGGATCGACTCCGCAAGCCATCTATTACTTTCCCCATAAATATCAGGCGAAAGGTACTTTCTCCGCCCCCCAGGAATCCATCGTCATGTTCCGCCTCGCCGAACAATACCTCATCCGCGCCGAAGCCCGCGCCCAGCTGAATAAGCTATCCGGCAGCGACGGCGCCATCGGTGACATCAATACTGTTCGTACGAGAGCCGGGCTGGCGCCCACGACGGCCACGCTCCAGAACGATGTGCTGAGTGCCATCCAGCACGAAAGACGCGTTGAACTCTTTTGTGAAGAAGGCCATCGGTTTCTCGATCTGCGCAGGACGGGTGCCCTGGACGCGCTCATGACAACACTCGTCCCCTTGAAAGGCGGCGCAGCCTGGGTTTCGACCATGGCTTATTGGCCGATACCCGTCACGGATATCCAGAACGATCCATCACTCAAACAAACACCCGGTTATTGATCAGTTATGAAAAAGATAATATCATTCATTCTTTTCACCATGGGAAGCCTGATCACATTAGCGCAGGCTTCCCATACTCCGGATCTCTACGACACTTTGCGCTCCGTCGTCGAGTCCCCGGTCCCCGATGCTGCCCTGCAACAGGAATGCCGGGACTATGTCCAGTATGTTCATCCTGACGGTGCCAACACGCCCATCCTGTCCGCGCAGATGAAATCCTTTATTCTCATCCACCCGGACTACCACCTGAGCCTCCTGCTCTTCAAGCGACTGGTGGAGACGGGAGAGGTCACCAAACCACAGCGGCGTTTTGAAGAATTTTCTCAGGCCCTGCAGCAGTCTGCCCTGGGACATGCCACCCAGGAGTCCATCCACCGGGATGAACAACGCATGTCGGCCGGTAAGATGGCTCCTGACTTCACGGCAAAGACGCCGGATGGAAAGGATTTCCGTCTCTCCTCACTCAAAGGCAAATATGTCTTGCTGGATTTCTGGGCCAGCTGGTGTGGTCCCTGCCGCCTGGAAAACCCCAACGTCGTGGAGAACTACCATCGCTTCAAGGACAAGAACTTCACCGTGGTCAGCTTTTCCCTGGACGGCAATGCCCAGGCATGGAAGGATGCCATCGAGGCCGATCATCTCGATTGGCTCCACGTAAGCGATCTGAAGGACTGGCACAGCGACGTCGTAAAAGCCTATATGGTTCCCCATGTTCCTCTTAACTATCTCATCGATCCGGAAGGAAAGATCATCGCCGTTGAGTTACGGGGTGATGCCCTGGGCCAGGCATTGGAAAAAATACTTAAATAGAAAAACATGCGCACATTAAAACAACGATTTTTTTATCTGCCCTTCATCTTCATGATGAGCGCTTCCTCCCTGTACGCACAACAGGAAAAAGATTTTGCTCCCGGTTCGCAGGAAGACAAGGACTATCACATCGCCAACCGGCGTACCGGGTTGATGCTCGACACGCTGAAAGACCTGATAGCCTTTGGGCAGGAATACATGAACGATGTAGCTCAGCAGCTGGCCATCTCCGAAGCGTTCCAAAGAGGCGGGCCCATCATGAAAACCGATTTTCCCGCCTTTATCCGCCAGCACCCGGCTTCCGGCGCCAACCTGCGTATGCTGCGGGAATTGATGCGCACCAAGCCGGCCGCGGGATGGATGGATACGCTGTACGCACTTTACCTGTCTCTTCCTCCGTCCACACGGGAGAACGCCGAAGGGAAGGAACTGGGCGCAAACCTGGCATCCGAATTGAAGACGGCCCTGGGACATAAGGCCATGGACTTTACGCAATACGATACGGAAGGCCATCCGGTGACCCTCTCTTCTTTCAAAGGGAAATATGTGCTGCTGGATTTCTGGGCCAGCTATGACAACAATTGTGCAAGGGCGCTTCCCATCCTGAACAAGGCCTATGCAAATTTTGGAAGTAAAGGACTGGTGATCCTGGGCGTATCCCTGGACTCGAATAAAAATGCCTGGCTGGACATGATCAAATCTTCCAATAGCATGATGCTCGCACAGGTCTCAGATCTGAAAGGAAAAGAAAATGCAGCAGCCTGGCTTTATGACGTCACCACGCTGCCAAAGAATTTTCTGATCGATCCCAATGGGGTCATCATAGCGAAAGACCTGACCGCGCTCACCCTTGATCAGACACTTTCTTCAATC
>Ga0206926_1164_pt2 | contig 12825 bp, 10 predicted proteins | sample Alteio_BWOrgHeat_59_FD_152955 | JGI IMG/M metagenome (GOLD analysis project Ga0206926, IMG submission 152955) | Enriched cells from forest soil in Barre Woods Harvard Forest LTER site, Petersham, Massachusetts, United States -... | ecosystem: Environmental > Terrestrial > Soil > Temperate forest >... | reverse complement strand
TGACCACGGCATTGTTGCTTACCCTGCTGCTCCTGGTCGTTTTCAACGCTTATCGCAATCCGCCCGGCCTGCTGGCTTTGCTTGATCAATCCACCGCCGAAGCCACAGACAATACGCAACAACTGGACAAAATCTTCGATAAACTGACAGCCCGAGGAAACGTCTTTTTGCGTTTTCAAGGCCAATCCAACTTGCCGGCGGGCAACAAAGATAACTTGGTTTTCAAATACATTCGGGCCGTCTACGAGTCCTATCCCACCCGCGTTTATGTGGCCGATGCCGCTTCCACCGTCCCTCAGGACTTTAGTGGCGAAACGCTGCCCAGCTTTTCCCCGACCGCTGACTGGCTCGTTGACCATCAAATAAAAACCATCGGAACGGGCCAAATATTACCGGATGGTTCCATTCGCTATCTGGCGGCCGCAGTGGGTAAAAAATAAGGCCCATGCCCTCCCTCATCCTCGCTGCCTATGGGTTGCTCTTATTGACGGCCGGCTATGCCTTGCTCTGTCTCTTGCTTGGTCGGGACCGGCGTCATCCCGCAGAAATACTGGGCTTGTCTGGAATGCTGGGCAGTGCGGCAGTACCCCTGCTACTGTTTTGGCTGTCGTTGTCCGGGCTCAAGCCCAGCCGTACCATTCTCTTAAGCATTTTCTTCATCTCACTGATTTCTCTTATTCCTCTCAAACATTTCCGCGGCTTGGTTGCCCCCCAGTGGAATGGACTCCAATTGACCAAGACGGATTGGTTGCTACTGCCTTCCGTTGGCATAATTGTTTGGTCGCTATTTACGGTTACCCACCTGGCGTTGAAATATCCGCTGATTGAGTGGGATGCTGTTTCAACGTGGGGCCTGAAAGCGAAAATTTTTACCGATGCGCCGCTATCAAACCTCAGTGATTATTTTCATGATTTTTCCCTGAGCTTTTCCCATTTGGACTATCCTTTAATGGTGCCATTCCTGACCGCTGGCGCTTATGCGGCGTTGGGCAATATTGACGACACTTTGGGCAAAATCGGCGTCCTCTTTTTATTTTGGAGCTTTGCTTTTTTTGTCTATGCTGCTCTGCGGTCGCTCCTGCCCCGCGTGTTCGCGATGGTGCTGGCCGCTATCGTTCTAAGTGCGCCCATGGTGTTACGCTGGGCCGGTCAAGGCACGGCTGACATGCCCCTGGCTATTTTTTATGCTGGAAGTGTGTATTACCTTACCCACTGGATTATCGGTGGCTTGGCGAGCGACGCCTGGCTGGCCGGGTTTTTCAGCGTCGCCTGCGTGTTTACCAAAAATGAAGGCCTGGCCCTGGCCGTGATTAATTTGTTCGCCGCCGCCGCTTTCGCTTGGAAAAACCTCCCGCGCTCCCGTTACCTGCGCGAACTAGGCTGCACCACCGCCGGCGCCATTTTGTGTCTGCTGCCCTGGATAATTTTCCGCCATTCGTTGCCCCATATCGACGAAAATTACCCCGGTCACCTGAACTTTGCGACGCTGCTGGCCAACGATGACCGACTGCCCGGATTGGTGAAGGCATTTTACAATTGGATGTTTTTCGATCCTGATGGAAATTACCTTTGGCACTTGGCGGTAGGCACCCTCGTCCTAGGGTGGTTTACGCGTCCTTCCGGCGCGGCTTATGTATTGCTCTTTTTGCTGCTCGCTCAATTAGCGGCCTATCTGCTGGCCTACGTCATCAGTCCGGCTCCACTCGGGGAACTGGTTTTCGTCACCCTAAAGAGATTGTTGCTTCATGCGCTGCCGGCGGCCGTTTTCATCGTGGCGTTTAATCTGGCCAAAATTCTGCCTGAAGCTACTGGCAACGAGACTCCGCAACCTAATCTTTGAATTTCACAGACGAAGGCATCATCGCTTTCCAGCCCGCCGGCAATTCCGGCTCTACTCGATAGAGCGTCCCAAATTTAAATTTCGGGGCTTGCTGGCCGGCTCCAGCCACCCGCTCAGCACCCCGGCGCACGTTATCGGCCATCCACGCCGGCAGCGTCAGATGATAGGGGTTGCGCGCAATTTCTCCCCGATGACAGCACAAGGCGGCAACCAATAAAGCCAGGGAATCCGGCGCGCACTCGACGAGCAAATTGGGTGAGGCCTGCGGCTGCCAATATTCCGTTTGGATCCGGTAAAGCGGCGATTTTAAGCCAACCTTCCCATAAGCTGCATCGACCAGTTTGCTCACTCCGCGATGGGTGGGATGCCAGTCATCGGCATGTGGATAAAAAATCCAGTGCGGCTGCCAGCGTTGGATGAGGTGCGCGATATTGCTGACCCAGCCTTGCCAGACGGCCGGATCGCGTTTGGCCGTATCAGGCGTCACCGCATTCCAACCCAGCACTTCTAATTCCCAGCCCAGCATGGCGCAGGCGTTGGTCAATTCTTCCCGGCGTTCTTCCCGACGTGCAGAATTTGAACCCAGGGTTACCGCCACATTGATGACCCGGGCTCCTGCTTCGCGCTGCAAACGTAAAGCCAGAGCGCCCGTAATAACCTCATCGTCAGGATGCGGCGAGAACAACAGGGCCACTGGCGCGCCAGATTTTGGAGTCGAAGATTTGTACTTACCGGGATTGGGTACCGGCAGACGGGCATCCAAGGCCGTCTGGAAATTCTGCACCCATTCGCGGTAAGCATCCATCACTCTTCAGAAGAAAGGAAAACACCGATATGTCAATCCGCATGCGATACCGGGAATGATGATTGCCATATTGCCTCAACATCGTCATAGAATTGTCACTGGTTTCGCGTTGTTCCAGCCTTCCAGATACCTTTTCGTGAAAAAATTGCCCCCCGTTCTCTTAGTAATCCTTGGCCTCTACTTCAGCGGCTGCGCCATGACTGTGCCGCTTAACCCTGCGCTCCTGATGTTGTTAAAGGACGACGGCCCGCCGCCGAAACTAGAAATCGTCCCGCAAACAAACCAGCCCCAGCCCGCGAACCTGTCTCCTGCGCAAGTTGCGCAGGATCAGGCCGCAGTCATGGGCTGAGTGTGCCTTACTTGACGATTAGGGACCCCTTCATGCCTGCCATGGAGTGTCCATAGCAAGAACAGAGGAATTTATAGGTGCCAGGTGTGGTCGGCGCGGTGAATGTTACCTCACCGGATTCTTTGGCCCCCAACATCGGGATTGCTGCTAATACTTGATCGGCCAGTGCTTTGGGCTGGAAGTCTTCCGCTTTGTCGACGGCAGCCGCTGCCGCATAAGCATTCAAGTCGGCGCCAGCTTTCAAGAGAATCCAGTTGTGGGCCATCACGGCTTTGGGCTGGGTGCCGTTGTTGGTCAATCGGACGGTAACCGTCTGACCGGGATGGGCTTCGAATTTGGTCAAACTGAAACTCATCATGTCATTGGTAGTGATGTTGACCGTAAGCGGAGCCACCGCCGGAGCCGCAGGTGCCGCCGGGGTCGCCGGTGTTGCCGAAGCCGCTGGGGCTGCGGGCGCGGTTTGGGCCTGGAGGCTGCCGAGCGCGAGGATGGATATCAGTACAATGAGGTTGGTTTTCGTTTTCATGTGAGGAGGTGGTTGAGTGTGTAATGGATTATGCCCTAAGTTTGGGTGACGTTAAAACGCCATCCAGGCTTCGACATAGAGTGTGTTGTTGTCCGACGCATTGTGGCCCGCGCCGTCATAGTTTTTGCTGGCGCCGTTAATGCGGTCGTAAATGGTGTATTGGAGGGAAAACTTGACGTTGCTGGCTGGCCAAAAGGACGGTCCGCCACTTTTATTGAACGGCAGCCAGTTGAGTTGCAGCACCACACCTTCGCTGGCGGGTGAGCCTGTAGCACTGTTAGGATAAAGTCCGGCGTCATGGCTGCCACCCACGGCGAAAAACTGCACGGCCATACCGTAGGTTTTGTCGTACAGGTAGTCGCAAGTGATTTTAAATTTATCGAGGTTGTCCGCGCCGTTGGCGGAGATTGCCTGCGCCTGACTGGAACCGAGATTTTGCTGCTCATGAATCCATGAAGTCATCAGCGTGAGGTCGTTTTTATCAAAGGCAAACTGCGCCTGCGCATCAAAGCCGACATCGAGGTAATGGTCCTTCCCGGTGCTGGCGTCGCCGCCCGGATACGTGTCGGCTGCCAGGCCAAAGGTGCCAATTTCATACGAGTTATTGTCCACCGCCTTGGTGTACGCCAGGCGCCAGTACGGCGCGAGGCCGGTGACTTGGGTTTCGCCGCCGGGGCTAACTCCCATGGTGGTTTGGAGTTCGGGGCTCAACGTACGGTATCCGGCCACGTCGATATAGAAGGAGTTGTCTACAAACACATAGGCTCCAGCGCCGCCGACTTGCTGGGCGAGCCCGCCGTCAATCAACGGGGCCGGCGGTTGCTGGGCCGCAAGGGCGGATTGGCTGAACGGGAAACCCCAGGCGGGGGTGGTATTCCACGGGTCTTGGAGCGTGGGGTTGTTGTTGATATAAGCACCATAGACTATCGGCTTTTCATTGATTTCTCCCATGTCGGCAAAGCGGAACTCCAGGTTATCCCAGTGCAGTCTGTCTGCCACACCGTCATAGGTCGTTTGACTGAAAACACCAAATTTATTGGCCAAGGCTGCTCCATCCGTACCGAAAAGTTTGCCCGCAAATGGTCCAAACAGCCGACCGGCGTAAAAGAGACTAATCTGGTTCATGGCCAAATTGTTGTTGTCGTTGAATCCCGTAGCCGCGCCCCCGTCTTGACCCTGCGCGGTGTGGGTGAACGATGGTTGTAGCATCAAAGCAATCGGCGGAAGGTTACTCTGACCGCTGCTCAGGGTGTACCCGCCCAATTTAAACGCCCGGCCAAAACTGTTGAGCTCAGGAAACTCTGTATGGCAGGCGATACACTGCAACCCCGTTTGACGGGCAAAACTCGGCACCGCACGACAGGTCAGCGGCGTGAGGACGAAAACAGCCATGAGCAAGGCCGTTAGTGTTTTGAAAGAAGACTTCATGGGACAGGTGGTGATTGGTTGGATTACTCGAACGAAGGTTTTGGCAACTGGGCCAGTATACCAGCTAGCCCGAAAACAACCATTGGGTAGGCGGCGCATTCTCGCTAAGCAAAATCCCTAGGTCCGTTTCGTCGCTGTAACTGATTGCCGTCTTTTAAGCAGAGGTAAGCAGGCGGATTAGTATTGCTGTTAGCGATGCCCCCAGCGGGGTTACGGCTTGTAAGTTTGCACGCTGGATTTTAAAAAAATTTCTTGTTAATTACGCTGCGCTCCCGCAGTGTATTCCATTTGCCAGCTTAGATGTCGCAACCGACACCACTTCATACATTTAGCCCTGACCAGCGGCGTTCGACGCCCGCTGGCCGTTTCCATCTCGGCGGCGCTGTCTCGCGGCTGACCGCGGCGCTGCTCCCGGCGCTGCTCGCTGGCTGCAGCTTTAAGACCCCGCAATCCACCCTCGACCCGCACGGGCTGGTCTCGCGTGACCAGCTTAGCCTATTTTACATCACCGTCTGGGTTTCGTTGTTCATTTTCATCTGTGTCGGTGGCGTCATGGCCTATGCAGTATGGAAGTTCCGGGAAAGACCCGGCGACGAAAACAAACCCATGCCCGCCCAGGGCCATGGCAACCCACTGATCGAAATCGGGCTCATCACAGCTTCGATTGCCTTGCTGGTCATCATCGCAGTTCCCACTTTAAAGGCCATTTTCCTGACCGACGCCCTGCCCACCAACCAGCCTTACTGGAAGCCTTCCTTGCTGGGCAGTTGGTATAAGCAAGCCGGTGGCACCCTGCCCGACCTGGCCAAAGACGAACCGTTGACCATTACCGTCCGCGGTAAACAGTGGTGGTGGATTTTTGAATATCCTCAGCTCGGCATCGTTACCGCCAACGAATTTTATATTCCCGCCGGCAAGGTGGTAAAATTTGACCTGCGGTCGGACAATGTCATCCATTCGTTCTGGGTGCCTAAAATCGCCGGCAAGGTGGATTTGATCCCCGGTCGTGCCAATTGGATGTGGATGTTGGCGGACGACGGCAAAGTTGCCACCGGCGGTTACGACCATGGCCCGGTGGCCGCAGACCAGTACGAAAACGGCCTCTACTACGGCCAATGCGCCCAATATTGTGGCGAGGCCCATGCCTTCATGCTTTTCCGCACGCGGGTGGTCAGCGATCAGGATTTTGTTGCCTGGGTGGAGCACACCAAAGCGAAAGTCGCTGCCCCAGCCGCCGATGGCAATTGGTTTAAATTTATCTCAGCTGTAAACCCGGATGAGGATTCCAAGCCGGACCAGAGCATGCTAGCCACCCCCGAACAGCGCGGCGCAGCTCTTTTCTTTGGCCGGGCCAGTTGCATCCAATGCCACACCATTGATGGCAGCCCCGCCACCGCCACCGCCGGACCCAACCTTACGCACGTGGCTTCGCGCACCGCCATTGCAGCGGGTTTTTTGGATAATCTGGATAATGACGGCAAGGCTATCGACCCGGTCCGGCAGCTGAATAATTTCTACAACTGGATTACACACCCGAACGATTACAAACCTGGCAACCTGATGTGGAATCCGTTGCAGGGCACGACGACCGGGGGCCTGCGCGACATCGTCCAAAAAAACATCAACGAGAAGAAGCCCATCACCGAGCAGGATTGGCACGACTTGGCGGCCTTCCTAATGACGCTCAAATAGCCGCCCCTCCATCCTTGCACTTTTGCCCAACTGGCCTAGAATTAACCAAGCGCAACTTACCGCCACCTCTTTACCACCATGTCTTCAGTCCTTGTCCACGATAAAACCGAACTCCCCGTGCTGCGCAGCGGGCTGGGTCTGCCGCGGCCAGACCATTTTGTCGGCTGGCGGGACTGGTTCACGACGGTCGATCATAAAAAAATCGGCGTGATGTACGGCGCGGCGGCCTGTTTCTTTTTCCTCGTGGGTGGTGTGGAGGCCCTAACCATTCGCACCCAGTTGGCGCGGCCCATGCAGCATATCATCACCGCCCAGTTGTACAATCAGCTCTTCACAATGCACGGGACGACGATGATCTTCCTCGGCGTCATGCCGCTCTCCGCCGCCTTTTTCAACTTTGTGGTACCCCTGCAAATCGGCGCGCGCGACGTGGCCTTCCCCCGCTTGAATGCCTTTAGCCTTTGGACCTTTTTTGCCGGTGCATCGCTGCTTAATGTTTCCTGGTTTCTGCAAGTGCTCAACATTATCGGCATCCTGAATCCAGTCGACGGACGCACGGACATCGTGCCGGGCGGCGGCTGGTTCGGTTACGCCTCGCTGACGGAAAAGCCCTTTACCGGCATTGGCACCGATGTCTGGGTCCTGAGTCTCCAAATCCTGGGCGTCGCTTCCCTGGCTGCAGCCTTCAACTTTATTGCCACCATCATCAATCTGCGCGCGCCTGGCATGACCATGATGCGCCTGCCGGTGTTTTGCTGGATGACCTTGGTGACCTCTTTCCTCATCATCTTCGCTTTTCCGCCTATCACCATCGCTTTGGGTGAACTTCTGTTTGACCGCACCTTCCAAACCAATTTCTTCCGCGTTGAAGGCGGCGGCCAGCCCATCTTCTGGCAACACTTGTTCTGGGTCTTCGGCCACCCCGAGGTTTACATTCTCGTCTTACCGGCCATGGGCATTGTGTCGGAAGTTTTGCCAACCTTCTCCCGCAAACCGCTCTTTGGCTATCCCATCATTGTCTTCTCCGGCGCTGTGATTGGTTTGCTTGGTTTCGCCGTCTGGAGCCACCATATGTTCGCCACTGGCCTTGGCAAGGTCGCCACCGCAGCCTTTTCGCTTCTGACCATGGCTATTGCGGTGCCAACCGGAGTGAAAATCTTCAACTGGGTCGGTACTCTCTGGGGCGGACGCATCCGCTATACCGTGCCCATGATTTTCTCTCTTGGTTTCGTGTGGATGTTTATGCTCGGCGGGTTTTCAGGCATCATGCACTCCGCCGCCCCGGCAGACGCTGAACAGCACGACAGCTATTTCATCATCGCCCACTTTCACTACGTGCTGCTCGGCGGTATTCTGCTCGGTTTGTTGAGCGGCATTTATTACTGGGTACCCAAAATTTTCGGCAAGATGATGAACCAGAAACTCGGCTACTGGGTCGCCGCGATGGTTATCATCGGGTTCAATGTCACCTTCGGGCCGATGCACTATCTTGGCCTTATTGGCATGACGCGCCGCACATACACCTACCTGGGCGACAAAGGCTGGAACGATTGGAATTTGGTCTGCACCATAGGTTCTTACATCCTCGGCATGGGCGTGTTTCTCTGCTTCATGGATCTCGTCGTTACCGTTTTCAGCAAAAAGCGCAATTGCGGACCTGACCCGTGGAATGCGCGCACCCTCGAATGGTCCCTGCCCAGCCCGGTGCCCGCTTACAATTACGCGCGCCTGCCCATTGTTTCCACCCGCGATGCCTGGTGGATGGACAAACACGCCGGGACCCCCATTGAGTACGATCAGGCTGACTTGTCGCACGGGGTTCATATGCCCAGCCAGTCTTGGATGCCGATGGGCGCTGGCTTTGGGTTCTTTATCTTTGGGCTCGGCATCGTGCTGATGAGTGCCGGCATTCCCTATTGTGGTTATATGGCAATTTCAGGCCTGGTGATGGTGACGTTCTTCATTTACCTCTGGGCGCTGGAAGGCCCCGGCGGCTACCATCTGATTGTTCCGTCGGACGCCACTCCGCCCTCGCCCACCCCAGCCCGCACCCACGCTCCAGTAGCTGCCAGCCACCATTAATCTCACTTGTTTACGACCATGTCTGACGCTGCCGTCATTGCTCATTCCGAAGACTCCCATGGCCCTGCCGAGGCGCATGTCGAGCACGCCACCGCCACGGGGATTGATACCAAAAAGCTGGTCATGTGGCTCTTTCTGGCGTCGGACTGCATGTTTTTCGGCACCCTGATTTCGACGCACCTCGTTTACCGCAAAGTCTACCCCTACGGTTCCAACGAAAAAGGCATCATCGACATCATCAAGACCTTTGACATCCAGCTCACCTCATTTTCGACTTTCATCCTGCTGATGAGTTCTTTCCTAATGGCGCTGGCGGTGTCGGCCATGCACAAAGGTCAGATTAAAAGTTTCCGTCGCGCCTGCATTGGCGTGATGATTTTTGGCCTCATCTTTTTGACCGGCCAGGTTTACGAATTCACCCATTTCTTTGACGGCCACGCAGTTTACACCTACTCCGTCAAAACGGCCGCAGGCGAAACCATTTCTTCCACTTACGAAGGCCCGGCGGATGCCAATCGGGCCAAGGCTGACCTCGCCCGCCGCCTGTTCCGCGACCATCCGGACTGGATGGCCATTCCTGCCACCGCCACGGCCGAAGACAAGGCCCTGACCCCCGCCGACCAACTCAAGCACCATCCGGACTGGATCGTGCCAGCGATGAAGCTGGTCAAGGTCGAAAAACCCTCGCTCTCGATGCAGAATAGCGTCTTTGGCTCGACTTTCTTCCTGATGACCGGCACCCACGGCTGCCACGTCGCCATCGGCGTGTTGTGGCTCGCTTCCATGTATTTGTATTCCTTTACCGGCCGCATGCAAAAGAACATGCATGGCGCCGCTATTGACGTGGAAATCGCCGGCCTGTACTGGCACTTCGTCGACATCGTCTGGATTGTCATTTTCACCGCAGTTTATCTGGTGGAATACATCCCCGGCTACAATCCAGTCCAGTAAGCCACCTTTCATCCCACCCATGAGCGTTGCCGCCCATCCCCTCAGCCACCAGGAACTCCTCGACCAGGAGAACAAGCGCTACCACGCCTTCATCAATCTGGCGTTGTTCCTGTCCGTTTTTACCGGGGTGGAAATCGTCGTCATTTTCCTGCCTTTCCCTCCGGCGGCTCTGTTTACGATTTTAATCAGCGTTTCGGTGATTAAGTTTTTTTGCGTCATTCTCTGGTTCATGCACTTGATTTATGATGCCCCCTTGCTGATTATCTTGTTTGTCGCCGGTCTGTTTTTGGCTGCCGGCACCATGGTCGCGTTGCTCAACCTGTTTGCCCGCAGCGATATCGACCCCGCTATCCTGCACGAAGGCAGTCTGATAGCTCCCCGTTCGTCAGTCAGCCAGGTCATTTACGAATCAACGGTCGCTTAATCGCGCATTCCGGTACCGGCCAATTCGCCGAGTGGCCGATGGAACGTTAAAAAGCGCTCAGCCCCCTCCGCACCCATGTGTGCCTTGAGCAGCTTCGGATCCGATTTGGTCAGATCGACGATGATCAAGCCATCCAGGCAGCTCCCAAATTCCGGATCCTCGTTAAAGGAAACCAAGCGGCCGTTCAGCTTCAGGTAATGTCGGAGCAAGACCGGCACGCCTTTTTTGTCGGTCTCGATTTCTGAAATCAGCGCCGAAATATTATCAATATCGCACGCACTCGCTTGCACGGCTTTCTTTTCCGCGCCGCGCAGCTTGCTTTGGCGGTGCGGGCGCTTGGGCGACACCAGGGTGGAAAGTTCCTGGTCGATGCTGTGTGAACGCAGGAATTGCACCATCAAATCTTTGGAGAGGGTCTGGTAGTCAGGATTGATGGAAACCGGTCCAAAGAGTGTTTTATAGCGCGGATTATTCGCGATAAACTGGCCGAGGCCGCGCCAAATCAGCGCCAGCGCGGCTTGTTTGCGCTGGTAGGCCGAAACAATGAATGAGCGGCCCAATTCCATGGCGGGATCCAGCGTTTCGAAAAAATCGGCTTTGTATTTAAATAAAGTTGAAGTGTAAAAACCTTTCGGTCCCATTTCCGGCAAAACCTCGTCGGAGAGGGCAAAACGGTAGGCGCCGACAATAGCCTGCTTCTCCCGGTCCCACATGAAAAGATGCCGATAGTACCGGTCGAATTCATCCTGATCGCGCTGTTTGCCGGAGCCTTCATTAACTTCCCGGAAAGTAACTTCGCGCAGGCGGGCTATTTCCAGCATAATTGAAGGAATTTGCGCCGCTTTGGCATACGCCACCGCGTAGGGCGCGTGCTCCACCAGAATTTGCTCCGGGGGCAATCCCGCAAAGTCTTTCGCTAAATCGACCGGTGATACTGGTGGCGCCATAGTGGCCAGTTTTCGCCGTGTTTTGGCTTCGGTGAGCTTGTCTAGTGAAAGCGGAAATCGCCGGCGCGGGGCATTGCCCGCGCGGTTTCTCAACAGATACGTGCTTAAACGCAAAAACTCCGTCATGGCGTCATCGGTGGGAAATTCATCGAGGCGGCAGAAAGGAATCGGCGGGCCGATGCGCAAATGAATCGTATGGGAACACTGGCGAACCATCTCGCGCGGCAACAACGCCGTTCGCAGGAGCGGGTGCAGCAGGCCCGCGATTTGAAACAAGGCGCTGTTGTTGCCCTCAAAATAGACCGGAACCACACTCGCTTCCGCCGCCCGCGCCAGCCGCGCCACGTGGGTGCTCCATGGCGGATCAGTTATCTGTCGCTGCCGCACTTGGATGTGCGACACCGTGCCACTTGGAAAAGTGGCCAGGCAGCCACCGGCGCGCAGATGGCGAATGGCGTCTTTCATGCCTTTGATATTTTGCCGTGTGGACCCGGGCCGGTTAAAGGGATCCACCGGAAAAATCCAATCCCGCAATTCCGGCACGCGCAGCAGCAGGTAATTGGAAATCCACTTCACATCCGGCCGCACTGAGGACAAAAGCGCGGCCAGCACCATGCCATCCATGCCGCCATAAGGATGGTTGGCCACGACGACCAGCGGCCCCTGGCGCGGGATGCGAGCCAGGTCTTCGCTCGATACCTCATAGTCGACCTTAAACGAGCGCAAAACACGGGTGAAAAAGTTGTCTTCGTTCTTTTGGTTTTGCGTGTCCAAATAAAGCGAATTGAGGGCACTCACTTCGAGAAACGACTCCAACGGCTCCCGCACCAGTCCATAGAGCGAGCGTTTTAAAGGCCCCCGCAGGCCTTCCTGCAGGTTGATGAGCTGGGCAGGGGGTTCAGTCGGTTTGGCAACCATGTCAAATTTCAGGATTTGCCCTAAAATATATTGCCTCTCGCAACTTCAAGCAAGTTTCGCTGGGCAAAGATACGGTGACAGCCGGGTGAAAATTGTGTTCAGGACCCGCGTCCAAGGGTTGCGCAATGGCCGTTTGTTGTTCAAGCTCACCCATTCCGCACCATGTTTGAAGCCCTGACCGACCGCATGAACCTCGCCCTGCGCCGCCTTCGCGGCCTGGCGCAGCTTACGCCCGAAAACACGGCAGAGGCCCTGGCCGAAGTGCGCACCGCCCTGCTCGCCGCCGACGTGCATTTCAAGGTCGCCCGAGAATTTGTAGAACGGGTCCAAACCCAGTGCGCCGGGCAGGACGTAATCAAATCCGTCGAGCCCGGCCAGCAAGTCGTCAAAGTCATTCACGACGAATTGGTCAAGCTGCTTGGCGAAGGCACCGCGCAATTCTCGCCCGAGCGTCCCCTGCGCATTTTGCTCGTCGGCTTGCAGGGTTCCGGCAAAACGACCACCGCCGCCAAGCTCGCCAAGCTGCTGCAAAAGCGCGGTTACACTCCTTTGCTCGTGGCCTGCGACGCCCAGCGCCCCGCCGCCATTGACCAGTTGGAAACTCTGGCCAAGTCGGAAAATTTTGCTTTCTACGCCAATCGCGCCACCAAGGACGTGCCGTTGATTGCGAAAGGTGCGCTGACCCAGGCGGCGTCCATGCAACCCGCGCCCGATGCGTTCATTTTCGACACCGCCGGCCGCCTGCAAATCGCCGAGGATTTAATCGCCGAAATCAAACGCGTGCGCGATGTCGTGCAGCCGCACGAAGTTCTCCTCGTCGCCGACGCCGCGCTCGGCCAGGAAGCCGTCAACGTCGCCAAAAC
>Ga0206926_1166_pt1 | contig 12832 bp, 9 predicted proteins | sample Alteio_BWOrgHeat_59_FD_152955 | JGI IMG/M metagenome (GOLD analysis project Ga0206926, IMG submission 152955) | Enriched cells from forest soil in Barre Woods Harvard Forest LTER site, Petersham, Massachusetts, United States -... | ecosystem: Environmental > Terrestrial > Soil > Temperate forest > O... | reverse complement strand
GCGGCGTACCATTGTATGAGCCGCACAGTGAACGGGGAGTGGCTTTTCGAACCAATGGATCGTGAGGTGCTCAGGAAGCAGTTGTGGCTGGTGGCCGATTACTGCGGTTTGCAAGTCCTGACCTATACGATCCTCTCCAATCACTTCCATGTGCTTGTGCGAGTGCCGCAGAAGCAAGTACCCAATGATGGGGAACTTTTGCGTCGCTACGAGCGGATGTATCCCAAGCCAACCAGATACCAGACCGCGCGTTTGGAAGTTATTAAGCAGCAATTGCAAGCTGGTGGGCCTGAAGCCGAATTCTGGCGTGAACGGCAGCTAAAACTCATGGGAGACGTCTCCGCCTACATGAAGCTCGTGAAACAACGTTTCTCCATCTGGTTCAACCGCAGTCATCGCCGGTACGGCACCCTGTGGTCGGAACGCTTCAAAAGCGTTCTGGTGGAATCAGGTCGGGCCTTGCAGACCATGTCTGCTTACATCGATCTCAACTGCGTTCGAGCCGGGCTCGTGGCCGATCCCAAAGATTATCGGTTCTGTGGTTATGCCGAGGCCGTGGCCGGAGATAGTGCAGCGCAAAGCGGGCTAGGGGTGGTCATGGAGAATCAAACCTGGAAAGAAACCCAGGCGATATACCGACAGGTGCTATTTGCCACCGGGGCGGAAGCCATGGAAAAGGGAGCCAGCCTGTCAGCCGAGGCTCTGGCCGAGGTAATGAGAGCCCAAGGCCGCTTGCCACTGGCCACAGTTTTGCGCTGTCGCGTGCGTTACTTTAGCGATGGAGCCGTTCTGGGCAGCCGGGCTTTTGTGGAGAAGCAGCTCGCTGTTTACTATGCCCGCACTGGTCGGCGTGAGCAGACCACTCCACACCTCTTACCCAAGATCACCGACTGGGGAGACATTGCCACCCTGCGCGGACTCCGCAAAGCGGTTTTCGGATAGGATAGAATCACGGCTTCAATTTCACACGCCCGTAACCTTCGGGCCATGCACAGAGCTTGCCTTGCCCGGCAACAGGCAGACTTTATGCTGATTTATTCGCATGCAAAGATCCGCGGTCATTCACTCGTTAATTCACAAGGCAGGGAGCAGCCAGGGCGCATCTGCGGAAAAAATAGGCACCGCCACGTTTGCGGAGAAGTTTTGCGCCAGGCACGGCGTGACCCCGGAAAAATATGAGGAGGTTGTTCTCAAACGCTCACTTTATCCGGCGGCGCGACTGTTGCTACCGGTGCTGGTGTTGAAAGCGAATTACCTCGCGGCCGACCGTGAGTTCATCCGCGGGGTGGGGCGACTCACGCGATCCAGTGGTTTCGATTCGGAAGCACTGGATTATCTCGATCATCCGAATAATCGTGGTTTCCTGCGGCGGGTGTTCAAATTGCGCGTATCGGGACGGCGATTGAGACGCATGGTCCGCGATGCGTTCAGCGAATCTCAGATCTGAGACGACGAAAGCCACCGCGGATTCGGATCAGGTTTTTAACCACTGGTGGGCACTGATAGGCATCCTAATTCGCCCCGATTTGGCTGCTGGGCGTGATCGTCGAAGCCAGGACCGGTTGCGAGCGGGTATCAAATGAAGCGAAGGCCTGGGTGATCACGCCGACGTAATTTTCTCGAGTGACGCATTCGTCGTCCCAGCGATTGTTATTCAAGCCTTGCATGATGTAGCCTCGATAGGATTGGCCGATAATCACATGACAAACACGAAAACCACGGTGACTCCAATAAACCACCGCCATGCCGGGGTGGAGCTTGTCGTAATCAAAATGACCGACGACGACCGCCGTGCCTTCCGCGTAAAGTGGCTTCATGGAATTACCTGCACCACATAAGACCTGCCCCCCGGGCACATGGGCGGCCGCCTGGCAGGCGGCTTCCATTACATGGCCGGGGATGACGAGTTGCGGCTGCGGCAAATGGGCCATGATTTCGCTGTGGTCGCGCTCGACCGAAAGCGTTGTGCAACCTGAAAAAAATATACTGCTCACGGTCAGCGCAACCATGACGGCCGCGCGCCTCAAAAAAATCGCTAAGGAATGGGGTCCAACGTTGGGTCTGCAGTTCATACCTGCAGCGTACCAAGCGCCTTACTTTTCAGGTATCCGTTGACCTCTGCATTTTAGCTCGATATACCATGCATTTAGCTTCGATATACTACGCATGTCAGCCTCGCTATACACCCTTGGGCGCCTAAGCACTTCACCTCGGATATGGGTAAATTTACAGCGATCTTAAAATTTAAGATGTTGTAGAATAATAAGTTATTTTTTAAATTTATAGGTACTGTTAAATTAAAGTTAAATGCCGTATTCGGGATTCCTATTTTTTACAAAATAGGCGGACCCGACTGAAATTCCTTTAAAAAAGCCGCTCAATCATGATGAAGATGGCCTGGATTCGCGCAAAAAAATTACCATGGATTTGGTTCTCACCGTTGTTGATTTACGGTTTTGTTTTTTTTGCCGGGCACGCGGAGATCATCCGCCAGTTTGAATGGCATACGCTCGACTGGAGAACCAAGCTTCGCACCCACTTCCAGCCGCCGCCCGATCCGCGGATTGCGATCGTTATTTTTGATGATGATACGGAAAATCGGATTGAACCCTGGCCCGTCGATCGAAAGTGGCATGCCGCCATGGTCCAGGTTTTAGCCCTGGCGCAGGCCTCGGTGGTTTCCTGGGATGTCATATTGGACAGCAACCGTTCGCCTGAAGGAGATTCCCAGCTCGCAGCCATGGCTGGTGCGGCCGGGGGCGCGGGAACCCGGGTGATTACGGCTGCCGTTTCCACCGCGGATCAAACGGACGTTGTGCCCGGCCAGGAAGGTCCGACCAAGCCGTTGCCCAAGGTTGCCGGGGATATCTCCAAACTTTTGGGCGAAGAGCATGCGATTGTTCCATTTTCAGCATTGTGCCAGTCGAGCTGGTACGGTTTTGCGGATGTCCCGCCCGGGCCGGATGGAATGCGGCGGGAAATTCCCCTGATGGTCCGCATCGGCCGGCAGGTTTATCCGTCCCTCTCACTGCAAACCCTTCTGGTTTATTTTGGGGTCAAGGTTGACGACGTCCTCGTGCGGCTGGGCGATGCCATTTACTTTCCCGTGGCCGGCCAGATGCGCCGCGTGCCGATCTCGGACGAAGGAAAATACACCCTTAATTATCGTTACGACCACGTTGGCAGTCCAAGCGATTTTCCGTTTTTCAGCTACGGAGCGCTCCTGATCGGTTTGAATGAGCATTTTCAGGGAAACAAGGGCGATGGGCCTCCACCTCCCGATTTAAAAGGGAAGATTGTTTTTATGGGCCAGGCGGTCACGGGAAAAGCCGACGTCGGCCCGACGCCCTTGTCTTCGCTGACGCCGCTGGTGCTCATTCATGCGAACCTGGTGAATAATGTGCTGGCCTCGGATTTCGTCCGGCCGGCTTCGCCCTGGCTGGTCTGGCCGTTGATTATCGGCCTTGGTTATATCGGGGTATGGATCGGTTTGAGGCGGTCGCTGGTGGCCATCACCTTGTTCACTCTCGCCGGCGTCGGCTGCATCGTTTCGGCGGCATCGCTGGCCTGGATTGCCGGCAGCATATCGGTCCCGTTGGTCATGCCCGTGGTCGGGTTTGCCGGACTTCAATTTGTCGTCATCGGTCAGCGCATGCTCACGGAGCGGCGCGGCAGCGAGCAGGTCAAGCGGATGTTCAGTTCTTATTTGTCGCCCGACCTTTTGAAGAAAGTGTTGCACGAAAAGGGAGTCATGACCGTTGGCGGCGAACGAAAGCCGGTGACAATTCTCTTTTCCGACCTGCGCGGCTTCACCACTTGGAGCGAGAAAACCAGGGAAGATGTGCTGATCCCGCAGTTGAACGAGTATCTCGGCGCCATGGTTGCGTGCATCCATGCGAATGGCGGCACGCTGCATAAGTTTATCGGCGATGCCGTCATGGCCGTGTGGGGCGATTTGATCAGCGACGGCCCGGTGGCCGATGCAAACAAAGCCTGCCGGGCCGCCCTGGCCATGAAGGCACACCTCGACCAGCTCAACGCCCAATGGGCGGCCCACGGCCGGCATACGTTGCAAATGGGCGTCGGGCTCAATCATGGGAACGTGATTGTGGGCAATATCGGGTCGCCGGCGCGCATGGAATTCACCGTGATCGGCGACTCCGTCAATCTGGCGGCACGCCTGGAAGGCCTGACCAAGGAATACGAGGCGACCATTATCGTCGGCGAATCGATCCAAGGACTGGTTGGGGGACAGTTTCAGATCCGTTCACTTGGCCACGCGATGATCAAGGGTAAGGCGGCCGGCGTGCCGATATTTGAGCTCTGCGGCGAAATTTGATTGCCCAGAGTCTGGCCGGATGAGACAACAAGGCGGAGGTTCACTCAAATTTATGAAGCACATTCTTGCCGGTCTTTTTGCATTTTTATTTCTCGGTTTGGTCGCGGCTGCGGATACGGTGACTCCGGATGCCGTCGTTCTCCAGGTAACCGGTTCGGTCATGGTCCAATTGCCGGGCCAGACTACTGCAGTCACATTGGCCGAGGGCGCCCACATTCCCCAGGGGGCGACGATCATCACGGGCGCGAATTCCGAAGCGAGTATCCGGCCCATCGGCGGAGTTGTCTCCACGATCAAGGCCGATACCACGGTGCAGATCGAAAAACTTTCGGTGACCACGGATAATGGCACCGTCTCAAACCAGACCGCCCTCATTTCGCTCCTGTCGGGCAATCTGGTCAGCACGCTCGATCCCTCGAAAAAGCACATCAACAATTACGGTGTGCGCACGCCCAAGGGCGTGGCGGCCGCGCGTGGCACCATTTACGGCGTGCATGTCGATGCCTCAGGCTCAACCTTTGCCACCTTGAGCGGTACCGTGACGATCACCATGGCGGACAATCGCATTATTACCGTCAGCCTTGGGACCGGCCTCATTCTCAACGACACGTCGGGCGCCACGGCCCAGGCCACGCCGATTTCGGCGGCATCGCCCGAAGTGAAGGCGGCCGTCCTGGAAGCGGCGACCACGGTCATCAACCTGGTGAAGGAAAATCTCGAACCCACGACGACCGCCGGGGCTACGACGACCCTGTTGGCGGCGGTGGTGCAAGCGGCCAATGCGGCTGATCCGGTCGCGGCTCAAACGCTAACGACTGCGGCCATCAATGCGGCTCAGACCAACAAAACCACTTCTGGCACGGCCGATAGCTCCACGCAGGCCATCCAGCAGGCGGCCACGCAGGGCGCCAGCCAGAACACGACCAGCTTTGCCCCGCCGGGCGATGATAACTCACAGAATCAGCAGGGGAATCAGAATCAAAGTAATTCCCCCGTTACGTCCATCGACACGTCGGTCGTCAGCCCGTCGCACTAGCCTTGCGCGAATGTCGCAAGGCTAGAAGTATCAGGTGTCAGGTGACAAGTATCAGGATGAAGAATCCTGGAACTTGAAAACCTGATACCTGGCACTTTTCCAATATCAGTACGCACTCGGCGGGGAAAAAATAACCTGCTTGAGGGTTTTTATGGTGATCTGGACATCCAGCCACACCGACCAGCTGGTGACATACTGCAGATCGAAATGCACCCGGTTGTGCAGCAGTTGCTGGTCGACGATTTCTCCTCGAAAACCCCGGGTCTGGGCCAGGCCGGTAATGCCCGGCTTGACGAAAAACCGGGTGCGATACGATTTGGTGAGCCGCGCGAATTCCTCGTCGTGCACGGCCAGGTGGGGACGCGGGCCGACGATGCTCATCTCGCCTTTCAGCACGTTGATGAACTGCGGAAATTCATCGAGGCTGCTGCGCCGGAGAAAGCTGCCGAAGGCGTAGATGCGCTTGTCGCCCTTGGATGCCTGCTGCGCTTCAGCGTCGGGATTGTAGCTTGCGTCATACATCGAGCGGAACTTATAAATGCTGAATGGCCGGCCGCGCTGGCCCACGCGCGCCTGGGTGAAAAACAGCCGGCCCGGCGCCTGCAGGCGCTGCATGAACCAGACCCAAACGCACAACCCCGGCAGGATAAAAAGCACGACCGGCAGGGACACGGCAATGTCGTAGATTCGCTTGAGTATCCGGTTCAAGGGATCTTCCAGCGGTTCTTCCTGCAGGGTATAAAAATGATGGCCTTCCTCGCTGATGGGAATCAACGGGTGTTGCAGCTGGTCGCCCAGGTTATTATAGATGAGCACACGGCAGCCGCTATCCTGGCAAATCTCGATGATTCCGCGGATTTGCGTCAGGGACTCGGGCAGCTCCAACAAAACAACCTGGGCCACGCTCTTTTCCCGGACCACGTCGCGCAGGTTTTGGGTTGAACCGAGGAAGGGAAATTCACCCTCGATGCGGCTGTCTTCGGAGGTTTCCGACAGGAAGCCCACGGGTTGGATGCCGAGGGCCTCGTTCTTGGCCAGCCAGGTCCGCAAACGAACCCGTTGCGTACTCGATCCGATGAACAAGGTCGGCAATTTATGGGTCCGGTGAAAAGCCATGCGGGAGAGCAGTCGCGGCAGGCCTTGGTTGAAAAAGAGCAGGAGTGCCCAGCAAAAGCAAAGGTAGCTTCCGACAAAAAGGCGGCTTAGGCTGCGGTCCTTGAGCGCAAACATCACGGCGAAGATGAACAGGCCGATGCTGATCACCTGACGCGTGGTGATGCGCGCGGCATCAACCCAGGTTAACCGGTGGAAGCGGGGTCCGTAGGCGTTCAAGACCCGGATGCTGGCAATCATTCCACCGAGCACGCAGAGGAAATACACGGAAATGTTCACGTCTGGGCTGACGTCGATAAACGGGATGAACCGCATGCTGTTTACGTAGGTAATGAACAAAGAACCGGCGACGGCCATCGTAACAGCAGCATGGAGGTTGACGAGACCTCGCAGACGATAAGAGATCATGGGAGAGCTGGCTTGCGGGAGTGAAAGTTAAACGGAAAGTGGGGTGATAGCCCCAGGCGAGCGGCAGACCTAAAACAGAGAATTGAAGTTTAGCGATTAATTTATTTAATCGGATTCCATAATTTCGAATGTCTTGCAATAAGGCCTTTGCCTATCAACGAACTGCGTTCTTTGAGCATAGGCCATGCCGATTTTGCAGAGCGGGAGGTCGCACCGATAAATTCTATTCGGATTTTTTTAACCCACCTTTAGCCAAGGCTTCCGCCGTCGCTGAAGCTATGGCGGGGCAGGCACTGATTATCACTGATGGATTTTGAACACGGAGGTCTCGGAGGACGCAGAGGGAAAGAAAGGACGTTACTTGCCTGGTCTTTGATCCCTGTTGCTCCGGCCTGCTTGCAACACCATCCAGGTGGGGCTTGACCTTGGTCTGAAAAAACTACATGATGGACTACATGCCTGCTAAGGACGTTCCCACATCTATTCGGCTCAGTCAGGAAGAGAAACGCCGGATCGCAACCGCCGCGCGCAAGCACGGAATCTCCGTTGCGGCCTTCATCAAGCGTGCGGCACTCGGCGCTGGCAGCAAGTCGCCCGAAGCTGGCCTGGCCAGACTCGAAAAGATGGCAAAGACGCTGCTCGATGCCATCGAAGATGAGCGCGATTATCGCATGGCCTCCGAGAGCTGGGACAATCATGTCAGGAACAAGACGCGCCTCTACACTGGAGAGGAACTAAAACGTGAGCTGGGATTATCGGGTTGAGAATACCGCCGCCCGCCATCTCCAGGCACTTGGCCCTTCCGCAGCCACCGAAATCTTCCGTTTTCTCGATGAGAGGATTCGTGGTTGTTCGGACCCGACCCGTTTCGGGAAGCCGCTTCGAGGCGACAAAAAAGGGTTCTGGCGGTATCGCGTCCGCGACTGGCGAATTCTTTGCCGCCTGGAAAATGGTCTTCTGATCGTAATTGTTGTGGCTGTTGGCCACCGCTCAACTATCTACGACGAATAACGCGCGATACATTGCATCTGCTAACCGCACCCGATGAGAATAACCACCTGGGGCATCAATTACGCTCCCGAACCGACTGGGATCGCCCCGTACAATACGGAGTTATGCGAATTCCTGAAGAGCCGCGGCCACGAAATCAGCATGGTGACGGCCTTTTCGTATTATCCCACGTGGACGAAGCTTCCCGCCGATCGCTGGAGACTCTATCGAACCGACACGAAAGAGGGCGTCCCCATCCATCGCTGCTGGCATTACGTCCCGGCCAAAGCCACCACCGCCCGGCGCGTCCTGCATGAATTGAGCTTTGGGCTCACGTCTTTCCTGCGGGTCCTGGCGCTTCCCCGCGCGGATATCTACATCGTCGTCAGTCCGCCTTTATTTTTAGGCGTCCTGGCCTGGATGGTGACGTGCCTGAAACGAAGCCGGTACCTCTTTCACGTCCAGGATCTCCAGCCCGATGCCGCGCTTGGCCTCGAAATGGTGAAATCGGGCGCGTTCATGCGCCTCTTGTATGGCATCGAACATTTTTCCTATGGCCACGCGGTCGCAGTCAGCGGGATCTCGGAAAGCATGCTTGCCGCCTTCCATCGGAAAGGGGTGCCCGCCGAAAAACGCTGGTACTTTCCCAATTGGGTTTCCCGCAACGCGGCCCGGATGGAACCTGCCGCGTATGGTTATAAACCGGAACAGCATTCTTTTCGTGAGTTCCATCGTATTCCGCCGGATGCCTTTCTCGCGGTCTATGCCGGCAACCTCGGCCGCAAACAAGGCTTGCGCGTCCTTTTGGCGGCCGGGCGCCTCCTCGGGTCATATTCTCCCGGCGAACGATTTTCATCGATCTGGATCGTCATCGCCGGCGACGGCGTCATGCGCCAGGAACTGGAGCAGGAATTACGGCGGGACCCGGCGCCTAACTTTCTCCTGCTGCCTTTGCTGCCCGAGCCGGCCTACCGCGCCATGCTGACCGAGGCCACCTTGGGCATCGTGACGCAGGCGAGGGGCAGCGGCCAGGTCGTCTTCCCGAGCAAGCTGCTGACTCTTCTGGCGGCCGGCCTGCCGGTTCTTGCGGTCGCGGAAGAGGACAGCGACCTGGCGCGCTCGGTGGTGAGGGGAAATTTTGGCGTCAATGTCGCGCCCGGCCAACCGGAGCAAGTGACGCAGGTCCTGGTGAATTTGACCCACCAGCAGGAAGTCCTCCAGCGGATGGCTGAAAACGGCCGCCGTTGGGTGCAGAACTTTTCCGCGGATCACATCCTGGGGGAATTCGAGGCGAAACTTCTGGAAACAATCCGTTTTTAACCGCGAATGAACCCTCCTTCGCCAAGGCTACGGCGAGGCAGGCGCGAATGGACGCGGATTCGGATCGGATTTTTTAACCACTGATGAACACTTATGGGCACTTATAATTTTGAGCCAGACTGCTGAAAAACTATGCTGAGCCGTCGTTGCGATGAGGAAACGCTGCGGCAGCGCTTCCTTCATCGCAACCCGACGGCGACACGGCCTAGGGCCGTGTGCTGCGCAGCAGCAGAGTTTTTCCGCCGCCTGCTCATGCCGACTATCATCTGGCTTACGTCTTTCCTTTCCCTCTGCGCCCTCCGTGACCTCCGTGTTCAAAACCCATCCGTGATAATCAGTGCTCATTAGTGGTTAAAAACCAGGTGTAGTTTGTATTTGGTAGTTGGTGTTTGGGAATTTGGCGGCGCCTGACTTCAGCGTTCGGCGTTCAAAGTTCGACGTTGGATATCGAGCCACGGCTCGTCAGGATCCAGCCTTCGCACAAGGCTACGGCGGACAAGTACGTCGCCCTACCTCGATCTCGAATTTGTTTGCAGCGAATGACCACCTACCAACTGCAAATGACCAACTACTATCTTGAAAATTTGAGATTTGAAATGGCGGTCGCCGACGGCCCATTATCGCCCTGTGATCGAACCGACGCCAGGTGTTCCCCCGAAAAATCTCATCGAACAATTTCGCGCCAACACCACCCGCTCCAAGCTGCATCCGGCCGAAAAGCTGCTGCTCGGCGTGGTCGCCGGGCATCTCGTATTTTTGCCCTGGGCGCTGGGCACGATGCACGTGTGGAGCCAGGTCACCAGTTTTTGCCTGGGCCTCCTGGGTTTCGGGATTGCTCTCAGGCCCCGCCCCAATTTTTCGCGGGGTGATGGATTCGACGAGCTCACCACAGGGTCTCCTTCGCAAGACCGACGGAGGCCACGGGGCACCCCGCCCACACGAGATGCGCAAACAGACCGGTGGCAGCGTCCCGTTCGGAACCTCATCCTCTTCCCGCTTTTCTGGCTGGGCTTGGCTTTCCTGATCTACGTGCTGCTGCAGGCGCTTAACCCGGCGTGGGAATATTGTTTGGCCGGGGGCTATTGGTGGCTCCAAAAAATCGATCACATTCACTGGCTGCCCACCGGCATGCGCGCGCCCTTTGCCATCTCCAACCCCTGGCGCAACCTGATGATTTACACCGACGCCTGGCTGCTCGTGAACACCCTCTGGATCGGTTTCACCCGCCGCCGCTCGCTGCAGATTTTGTTCACGGTGCTCGGCTGCAATGCCTTCGCCCTGGCCGTTTTCGGCCTGGTCCAAAAAGCGCTGCACTTGGAATTGATTTTCGGATTCTGGAAACCCCCAGCTGGTTACTTTGTTTCCAGCTTCATCTATAAGAACCACGCGGGCGCCTATTTTAATCTCCTGCTGTGCCTTACCATCGGGTTGTTTTTCTGGTATTCGTACCGTTCGCAGCGGCGCCTCGAGAAATCCAGCCCGGGCAGCGTGTTCGTATTCTTTGCGCTCGCGATCACCGTCATTATTTTCTTTTCCGGTTCGCGCACGGCGACGCTGCTGATGGGGATCACCATGCTGTCGGTCGTGGGGTATTACTTTTGGCGAAAACGACAGGATAAGACGGATCTCATGGATAACCTGTCCATCTGGTTCCCCTTGGGCTGCGTGCTCATCTTTATCCTGGTTGCGATCTATTCGCTCGATACCGGCACTATCATCGATCACCTCTACCAAGCGGCGGAATCCGCGGAAGTCAGCGGAACGGGGATTCGGCGGGTCGCTTCACGCGCCACGCTCGACATGGCTGAGGACAACCTGGTCTGCGGCTGGGGCGCCGGTTGCTATCGCTACTACTTTCCGGTTTATCAAGTGCGCTATCCGGAATTGGCCCGTGACAACGGCCGGGGCCGCCGGCTCTACTGGGAGCATGCGCACAACGATTATGTCGAGACTCTGGCGGAAGTCGGCTTGGTGGGCGTGAGCTTGCTTGCCCTGTTGCTGGGTGGCTCCGCCTGGCTGATGATTCGGGCGCGGGTGTGGGAAAATCCCCTGGCCCTGTTTGCAACGCTCGGATTGGTGATCACAGCGGTGCATTCCGCCGTGGACTTCAATTTTCAGAACCCGGCGATCCTGCTGACGTGGTGCGCGCTCGTGCCGGCGATTATTCTCTGGGCGGAACGGGATAAGCGCGCTTAGCGCGAGATATGTTTTACCACAAAGGCACGAAGGACACGCGAATAAAAAGCGCAAAGACGCAAAGCGGTTGAGCTACAAAGGAGCTCAAAGCATAAGTTTCCCGCGGATTTCTCGAATGACCACGGATTTAGAATCAGATTTTAACCACTGATGATCACTAATAGACACTGATGCAGAGAAGATCCGTTTTTTTAACCGCGAATGAATGCGAATTCGGATTACGACACATCTTTTATTTTGTCATTCCGAGCCGAGCGAGGAATCGCTGCTGTTCTTGTTGATTCCTGACTGAGCCGAATAGATGTTGGAACGTCCCGAGCGGGCATGTAGTGCATCATGTAGTTTTTGCAGACCAGGTAAAGCCCCGCATGGGGATGCGGATCAAAAGCGCAAAGACTCAAAGCGGCAAAGAGGTTTAGCCATAAAGGAACACAAGGATCTCAAAGCTAAGTGATTAAAATGCCAATGCGTCTTGCCGTACGACTTTGCTGTTTTGCGCTTTCTCATCCGCGTTAATCTGCGTGCATCCGCGGTTAAAAACCTGAACGGCTCGTCAGGAGACGTCGCCCTACCAACTACTTTGGCGTGAGAAACGAAAGTCTCACCGTGAGCGGATCGTTCGCCTTGGCGAAATAGAACCGCAACTGAAGTTCGCGGACCCTGGCCGGGTCGAATTTGGGGTTTTGGCTGCACGGTCCCCAGAAGTAGATATAAAAGTCCTTCAAGTTCAGCCACACGTCGTCTTTGGATCCGTAGTAATCCACGCCGAGGTTTTCCCAGATCGTGAACCGCTGCTGCTGGTCGTCGATCAGGTCGAGGCGGACCTTCGCTTCGCGGCCCATCGGTCGATCGAGCTGAAGCCGCAAAAATCCCTCACCGGGCAGGCCGTCCAATTTCGCCGCGGCCAGCGTCGGCTCGAGCGGATCGTTTTCAACCGTCGGAGTCCAAAATCTGAAATCTAGGATTTTGGATCCGAGTAGTTGGCAATTCGTAATTGGTAGTTGGGCTTCGTTAGGCCGAGGCAACTTGTCCGCCGTCGCGTTAGGCGAATCTGAAATCTCAGATCTCAGATTTCCGGAGTTGGTAGCTTGTATTTGGTCGTCTGGACTTCGACGTTCAGCGTTCAGCGTTCGGCGTTCAGCGTTGGTACAAGCCACCCGCAGGCCATTGACGGTGGTCCAGACTCCCGCGCGATCGCCCGGGCGGAAGTTTTTCGCTCCCGGTTCGGTGATCATCGCGCGGTCCAGCGGTTTCAGGCCAAGCGGCGTTTCGATGAACTCGCCCAAGGTTGGCATCGACTCCAGTCCGAAACTGAGCGGCGATTTTCGTCCATGGTCCTCGATAAAAACCGCCGAGAAATTTTCGCGAATGTACGTTCCCGGTTGTGCCTGGCGAAATTCGATCGGCACGCTCACCCGGCTGTCAGCCGC
>Ga0206926_1165_pt1 | contig 12853 bp, 14 predicted proteins | sample Alteio_BWOrgHeat_59_FD_152955 | JGI IMG/M metagenome (GOLD analysis project Ga0206926, IMG submission 152955) | Enriched cells from forest soil in Barre Woods Harvard Forest LTER site, Petersham, Massachusetts, United States -... | ecosystem: Environmental > Terrestrial > Soil > Temperate forest >... | reverse complement strand
GCGTTTGTATAGATGCTTTATCTTCATTTAAAAATAGGTTTAGGCTATAGTTTATAAAGTTGAGTACTTTTTCAAAACCCTTTGGGTTATTTGTGTAAAGTTCTTTGAGTAACCCAGGTTGAAATAGGTTTTTTTTAAAATAATAAGCATAATTTTCATTTTTTAATAAATCAATATGGGTTTCAAAAAAATCAATGGTTGATAATATTTGTAAATTGGGTTCGGAACGTAGGTTCCAAAAAGTTTGTGCAAGTACACTTTCAGATGAATGCAGTTGCTCAGCCGAAGCGCTTTCTGCCAGAGATTCAGTACCACAGGGATAGCTAAATATCGAGTTTGGATGAAATACTTTTTCTCTATATGTTCTATAATCATTTATTTGATGACGTGCTGCTAGTTTTTCTGATAGATGCGTTTTATCGCCAAAATCTGCAATTTGAGTTGCTGTAACCGATTCATCAGCTATGGTTGGATCGTAATGGGTAATTTTGTGGCACAATTTAAGCGATTTAATTACTCCGGAATAATGCAAATTACTAATATAAGGTGTCTTTTTTATCCATCCATGAGAATGATTGAAGCTGGGTTCAGCTAATTTATTATATTTGAACTCAGCAATGCAGCTGGTGATATCATTGGCGATAAAATGCAGCTGCTTATTTAATTTAACCACATTGGCAATATCGACAAATCCATCCGGATCTTTTTCGAGCAAATACAGGAGTGCCACCTCGGGCACGTTGCCTTTTTCCTGCGCAGCGATTAGAGTTTCTCTTTGGATATGTTGTGAGCCAATTTGGTTAAACAATTTGCTAAGGTGCGTCTTTAATTCGCTACTTTTTGGATGCTCATCAATAAAGTTTCTAAAAAGATCAAGTGATAAATTCTGCCGGTAGCTAAACGTTTCCTGATTTTTTAACATTTTAAATCTTTCATCTAATTTTGGATCATAGTTTTCCAAGTAGATATTGTTTTGAATATCATTCAGAAAAGCATAAAATTGATTTCCCATTATTTCACGCAGCCCTGCATTCATCATTGAAAGGTTTTTGTTTTTAAGTAAAGTTCCTAAAAGTGATATTGCAGATAACAACGCGACAACCTTTTTGGGATTAAATTGTTCAGCGCTGTCAATCATGATACTACTTTTTGCATAAATCGAGAGCAAATGCGACAGTGATTGCGTCATTGTTAAAGCTTTGTCAGCACTATCTATTTCATTATAATGTTCAAGCGTTAAAGGCAGGTTTAATAGTAATTCTTCAACGCTCTGGCAAACGGCTTCATGATGTTGCTGCTGAGCGAGCTGCGTTATCTTTGTAATAAAGTCATTGAATGCATCGAAGTTAAAAGGTTGGGTAACCAAATTTTCTGGACTTATTACGGGATGATAATCTGTAAATGCTTCTGCATTGACACTGGGGGTGGTTTTAATACTTGCGCTTTCGAGAATGGTAACTGGCGTTGAAATGGAAGGGATTTTAGATAATACCCCAGTCGCTATTTGTGTTGACGCTTTATCTTGCATATCAGGAATTTTTGCTATTTCATCGATGAGCGCATGAGCTTCTGTTAATATCTCTTGAGGGAGCGCCTCTTTTTCTTTAAGTAATAGCCGTGAAAAATTATTAACGGCAAGTTTGAGTTGACTGAGAGATTTTTGATCTATATTTTTCTTATTTTCGCTATAAAAACGTTGAATGCTATACAATTTTAAACATAATATAAATAGCTTGGATGATTTTTCATCTGGCATGGCAGTTTTAATTAATTCATGTAAACACTTTTCACTACAAGTGCCTGATCGTTGTCCTAGGATAACAATTTCTTGAAAAAGTGTACCAAGCTCAGCAGGGTCGATTTCAAAGCCATTAATCATTTCAATGCTTGGAAAAATATTCTGATAAAGCCTATCTTGGTTATAAATTCTGTTTTTTGGAATATCCGTATTTGGGAGATGTGGTTCTATTTGCGGTTTGAGGATTTCTGCCATGAAAGAGCTTAATTCTTCAGTTGTTACTGTTGATGGGATCTTAAAGGCTTTTACGGGATGAAATTTACGTTTGTCCTTGCTGGGGGATTTTTTGTGATATGCAATCCCTGCTCCGGAATTATAGATAATAAATATAATATTGCCCTGCTTATCTTTTTTAAACTCATAGATCATTGCGTGACCACTTTTTCCAGGTAGTCCAGACCAGCCGCCTGGTAACATCACGCTTTGATTCTGATCAGAATTTTGTCCAAGCACTTTTTTCGCAAATTTAGTACCGAATTCTTCATATTTTTGTTGTCTTTTATTTTCAGGCAAATCGGTAAGTGACTTTGTTAATTGTTCAAGTTGGATAGAAGCTTGTTCTAATTCGGAAACTTTGACATACAAGGGTTCTAAAATGTTTGCTTGCTTTAATTGTGACGGAAGATAGGCTTGATCTGATTTTATTTTTTCGATGAATTGGCGCATAAAGCCAATATTGATTTTAGCTTGATTACCTTCAAGTGTACGCGTACCGATGAGTTCAGCATCATTATTGATTTGCGCAAACAGCTTTAAATCAAGCTTGATCTCGGGGAGAGGAACTGAACCTAACATGCTTTTTCTCCAGGATATTCTTTAAATTTGACCTGCTTAATTAGCTATAAGTTTCATACACTTTAAGTTTGTTTCCCTCATTGTCGATAGTGGTTTAAATCATTGTTGTATTTACATGTATATACATGATTAATTAGATAAATAATTACAGTTGGAAACAGTCATGTTGTTAAAAAATAAAGTTGCTGTGATAACAGGGGCTGCGAGCGGCATAGGTAAAGCCATAGCCACTCTGTTTGTCCAACAAGGCGCACGTGTTGTCATTGCGGATCTGAACGAAAAGGAAGCGCAGGCAACTGCAAAAGCTTTTATTGATGATGGACATGAAGCGATGGCGGTTGCGATGGATGTGACTAGCGAATCGCAAGTTGATTCAGCGATTGAAAAAGTGGTAGCAAAATATGATGGCGTCGATATTTTAGTCAGTAACGCTGGCATTCAATATGTTGCGCCTATGCACGAACTTCCGTTTAATGAATGGAAAAAATTATTATCGATTCATTTGGATGGCGCGTTTTTAACCACCCGCGCTTGTTTAAAACATATGTATAAAAGTGGGAAAGGTGGCAGCATTATATATATGGGATCGGTACATTCCAAAGTGGCTTCCGCTTTGAAAGCCCCTTACGTAACTGCAAAACATGGACTCATTGGCTTATGCGAAGTGGTCGCCAAAGAAGGAATTAAATATAACGTACGTGCGAATGTGATCTGCCCAGGCTATGTGCGCACCCCTTTAGTCGACAAGCAAATTCCCGATCAAGCCAGAGAGTTAGGCATCAGTGAACAAGACGTTATTAAAAAGGTGATGTTAAAAGATACGATAGATGGGGAATTTACCACGGCAGAAGACGTGGCCCAAATTGCCTTATTGTTTGCTTCTTTTGATTCTAATGCGCTCACCGGCCAATCGCTGGTAATCAGTCATGGCTGGTATATGCAGTAAAACCACTATTTTAATCGTGTGTCGTTACACACGTTATTTTAACTCTCCGTTCGTCTGAATTTTTTCTGACAATATCAGCCTATTGATGGGTTTTCTTTCTTCAAACTAAGAAATAGTGTTAAATGTGAAAAAGCTAACTAACTTATTTTGGGGATGATTATGCCAGGTGGTACCAATCGAGAAAATGTATCAACCGATCAAGTGCAAGATAGGGTTGAAAAAACGAAAAAACGTTCAAAATCGTTTAAATCTAAATTCGATTATTCTTTGCATGTGTTGTATAAAAAAGAACGTGAGAAACGTTTACCGACCCTGGTGCAAATCCGTAAAGCAGAGCGCGATAAGTTTTATGGATTGTCTAACAATCAAAAAAGACGACTCAAAGGCACCTACGCTTTTGTTACGTTAACCGAAGATGAAACACTGGCTTGGCCGAAATCTGAAGATAAGCACAATGATACCTGTCATTTCGCGTTAGCCAATTTTGCGCCGACGTTATTGTTTGCCGGTGAAGTGAAGTTTAATCCCTTAACGGCGAGCTCAGAATTCAGTACCTGTGAAATGTTTAACAACGCTTCAGGCACCTATAAACCTGAAGCGCAATACATGGAACAATCTGGCTTTCCGCCAGAAAGCTTTGTGGCACCGACTTTTAGCTATTAAAAACTAAAAGTGGGTTTCACAAATTTCGCAACGGGAAATCCTGCTTGTTCTTTATATTCTTCCTTAGGATTATACGTTCCAGAAGCATTGTCATAATGCCTGACTTCGCCTTTCTGGCTGAATAATACTTCTCCTGCATAATCTAAATCGGGGCTAAATTGGGAAAGCCCGACATGAAAAGTGTCTTTATGGCTGGTAATTGGCCAAGCGGCAATTTTTTTATGTTGGGGATGATCCGGATTTTGTTCATGATGGGTCACAAAGGCATGGATCCCTTTAGGCTTAAACGTCGTTTTGGGATTTTTCGGATGATATGCCAGCCAGGTTTGGGGCTTTTCCGGATCCGGAATTAAATAAACTCGTTGATCTGCGCGCTTGGTTTCGTATTTTCCTAAGAATTTAAGCAATTCAGCATTGATAACCATATTCGAATTAAAGTGTTTGTGTGGTTTAGGCATGGTATTCGCTCCATAGGGATTAGGAGTGACATAGTAATATAAATTACTAATAAGTTAAAGGCGATAATCCAAAAATTCCGCTTTCTTTTTATTGTAATTACACGGGATTAGCTTTTATGTGAAGCGGCACTCGTGACTTCGCTGGGCTCGCGCGCGTTAATTTTAAGCGCATGAATAGCATCGGGGATAAGATCTTTTAAAATCGCAAACACCATTTGATGCCGTTTAATTAAAGATAACCCGGTAAATTGGCTGGCAACTAACGTGACGGCAAAATGTCCTGCGCCACCTTGCGCACCGGCATGACCAATATGTTCTTCACTTTCATCGATGACTTGCATAAAACTTGGCGAAAAAGCGGCTTGCAGTCGCGTTTCAATGACTTCTTTGGTGGATGGCGATGCTGACATAGATGTTATCCTACTGTTCGGAATTATTTTCTGCGGTTTGCGGTAAAAATCGGGAAACTAAAATCGCTTGAATGATCACAAACACCACCGTGAATCCTAAGGTACCAAATAATTTAAAATTGACCCAGGTATCGGTATCAAACATATAAACCACGAATAAATTGAGCAATCCCATAAAAAAGAAGAAGGCCACCCAGGTCAGGCTTAAAATAGCCCAGCCACGCGTTGGCAAGGTTAACGACTTTTCGAGCATTTTTTGCACTAAGTTCTTTTTAAGCGCACACTGGCTGATTAAGAAAACGCTGCCTAATACCCAATACACGGCAGTGGGTTTAAATTTGATAAACAGTTCATTGCGAAACAGGAGGGTGGCGCCCCCTAAAATGACTACCATGGCTAAAGTGATGAGTTGCATCATATCGGGACGTTTTTTTTGTAAGAAGGTGATCAGAATTTGTGCACTGGTAGCGATGATGGCGACGGTCGTGGCCGCAAATATGCCATAAAATTTATAGACAATAAAAAACGCGATGATAGGCAATAAATCATAAAAAAATTTCATAATCATCCTTTATTGGAGAAGTTACGCCATCCCAACTAACCTTGAGAGGACAATCTTAAAAAGTGCGTGCGATATGACAAGATATTTTACCATGCATCCGCAAAACCCGCAGCCTCGATTGATTCAGCAAGCGACGAGTGCCTTAGAAGCGGGCGAATTGATAGCTTATCCAACTGACACAAATTACGCTTTTGGATGTGCTTTAACGGCGCGCCAGGCTTTGGCAACCATCCGTCGTTTACGCGGCTTAGAAGAAAATCATCCTTTAACGCTGATCTGTGAATCCATTTCGCAGGTGTCACAATTTTGTTTTCTAAGCGATAGTGTCTACCGCATTTTAAAAAACTATACCCCGGGACCATACACCTTTATTTTGCCAGCAACCAAACAGGTTCCTCGACTTGCATTAGGGGTGAAACGTAAAGTCGTGGGGATCCGCATTCCACAAAGTCCGATTGCGTTAGCCTTAGTGCATTCATTACAAAATCCATTATTGAGCGCAACCTTATGGATCCGTCATGCTGACGCCCCCATCAATGATCCACGTGAAATCATCACAAAGACCAACGGTCAAGTCGATCTTATTTTGGATGCAGGCATCAGCAACAACTTGCCTTCGACCGTGATTGACTTGATAGGAAGCAAACCGGTCATCATTCGGCGTGGCTTAGGGGATACGGGGCCCTTTGAAGAATAGAACTACCCGAGTTACCATACGTGATTGGGGATCTCTCATTGCAAAGTAAGGTAAATAAGTGAACGTTACTGGGGCTACAACAGAACATCAACGCGTCGTTTCTGGGATGAGGCCAACCGGTCCTTTACATTTAGGTCACCTTCACGGCGTGATTAAAAATTGGATCAAGTTGCAGTTTGAATACGAATGCTTTTTTTTCGTGGCGGATTGGCATGCCCTGACCACACATTATGAAGAACCGCATGTTATTGCAGAAAATATTTGGGATACGTTTATTGATTGGCTAGCCTGTGGCATTAACCCCGGCTCTTGCAAACTGTTTATTCAATCGCGCGTGCCTGAACATGCGGAACTGCATTTATTATTATCGATGTTTACCCCATTAGGGTGGTTAGAACGCGTTCCGACCTACAAAGATCAACAAGAAAAACTCCGCGAAAAAGATCTCGCGACCTATGGATTTTTAGGTTACCCGTTATTACAAAGCGCGGATGTGTTAATTTATAAAGGTGGCTTTGTGCCTGTGGGTGAAGATCAAATTTCCCATCTTGAATTAGCACGCGAAGTGGCGCGCCGTTTTAATCATCTTTACGGTAAAGAGCCTGGATTCGAAGAAAAAGCGCATGCTGCTGCCACAAAGATGGGCAAAAAAAATGCTAAGATTTATTTTGAATGCTTAAAACAATATCAAGAAAATGGTTTGGTAGAAGCATTGGAAAGAGGCCAAGCGGTGGTGTCTTCCCAAGGTAATTTGTCTTTGGGCGATAGAGAACGCTTATACGGCTATTTAGAAGGTAGCGGAAAAATCATTTTGCCGGAACCGCATGCCTTAGTGACGCAATATTCTAAACTCACGGGTTTAGATGGGCAAAAAATGTCTAAATCTTATGGGAATACCATTGCTATTCGCGAAAACCCGGAAGTGATTGAAAAGAAAATTCGGGTGATGCCAACCGATCCTGCGCGTGTTCGGCGTATGGATCCTGGTGATCCAGAAAAATGCCCGGTATGGTATTTACATAAAGTGTATTCCACCCCAGAAGTGAAAGATTGGGTTGTGCAAGGTTGTACGACAGCAGGTATTGGGTGCTTAGATTGTAAAAAAGCCTTAAGTGATGCCATTATTGCAGAGTTAAAGCCTATTCAAGAACGCGCCTTGGAATATACCAATAATATTCGTTTGGTGAAAGAAATTGTTCGCGAAGGTTGCGAAGCGGCAAGAGATGTTGCAGAAGAAACCTTAGAAGAAGTCAGAGAAGCCATGGGTTTAGCCACATCGTGAGTAATGACATGCTAACTGCTGCTGTAGAAATTTCCCCGCCGTCTGTGGTTGATGAAACCCAGATCACCGTTGAGTGCACGCAGAATAAACAAGTTCTAGCCATGATAAATGGCGTGGCATTAACAGAATTACCGGAAGATCTCTATATTCCGCCTGATGCGCTGGAAGTATTTTTAGAAGCATTTGAAGGCCCATTAGATTTATTATTATATTTGATCAGAAAAAGTAATCTAGATATTTTGAATATTCCGATTGCGACCATCACGCATCAATATATGGAATATGTGGATTTAATGAAAGATCTGCGCTTAGAATTAGCTGCGGATTATTTAGTGATGGCAGCGATGTTAGCGGAAATCAAATCCAGAATGTTATTGCCACGTTCGGAAGAAACGCCGGAAGAAGAAGATCCGCGCGCGCAATTGGTACGCCGTTTACAAGAATATGAAAGATTTAAACAAGCTGCCGAGCAAATAGATCAATTACCGCGTTTAGGCCGTGAAATTATCTTAGGAAAAACGGTACTACCAACGATCGAGACACCAGCATCGAAACCGCAAATCGATTTATCGGAACTGTTAGGGGCGTTTTTAGAAGTATTGAAACGTTCAGAATTGCTGGCAACCCATAAAGTACAAAAAGAACCCTTGTCCGTGCGTGAGCGGATGTCGCGCGTTTTAGATTTGGTGAATACCAAACATTTTATTCCGTTTCATGATTGTTTTAATTTAGAAGAGGGTCGTTTAGGTGTGGTGGTAAGTTTTTTAGCGATTTTAGAATTATTGCGGTTAGGGGTGATTGATATTGTACAAGCAGAGCCCTACAGTCAAATCCATCTTAAGGCGGTGATGCATGAGGAATAATCTAATTCAGATCATCGAAGCAGCGTTGTTTTCAGCCAGTGAGCCGTTAACGATCGATAATTTGGTGAAACTTTTTCCCGAAGACGAAAAACCCAAAGCACAAGAAGTTCGTAAAGCATTAACTGAACTCAAAAAAATGAATGAAAATCGTGGGGTGCATTTAGTGGAAGTGGCTTCAGGTTTCCGTTATCAAGTGGCCGCAGACATTGTCCCCCATCTTGCCAACACGACCGAAGAGAATAAACCAACACGTTACTCACGCGCGCTATTAGAAACCTTAGCGATTATTGCCTATCGACAACCGATTACGCGCGGTGAAATTGAAGATATTCGCGGCGTGGTGGTCAGCACGCATATTGTTAAAACATTAGATGAACATGAATGGATCCGTGTTGTTGGGCATAAAGATGTGCCAGGAAAACCGGCATTGTATGCCACCACTAAAACCTTTTTAGATCATTTTAATCTAAAAAGTTTAGAGGAATTACCACCGCTGGCCGAATTAAAGAATTTGGAAGATTTGTGGAATGTGACGCCCGTTGAAGAACCTGTCGTCTCTGAAGAAATGATGGGGCCATTACCTGTAGTGCACGAGGAAATGGTGGCAGAAATTGCTGAAACAGCCATAGAAATTGAAGAGACTGAATTACCAATTGAAGTTGTTCCGGAAACGGAAGAGAGTGAATCCCATGCGCTTGCATAAAGTACTTGCTCAAGCCGGGATAGGCTCAAGACGCACCATAGAAACTTGGATCAAAGCCGGAAAAATTCATATCAATGGCACTCTCGCCACGCTGGGTCAACCTGTTTGCGCGCAAGACAAAGTTACAGTTCAAGGTAAACTTATTTCATTAGATAATGCCTATGAGCAAACTACTCAAGTATTAATGTATCATAAAGATGAAGGTGAAATTTGCTCACGCCAATCAGAAATTGGTAAACGCACGGTATTTGCCAATTTACCCCCGCTCAAAACCGGCCGCTGGGTCATGGTGGGGCGTTTGGATGTGAACACGTCCGGTTTATTATTATTTACCAATAATGGCAAATTAGCCCATCAATTAATGCATCCGCGTTTTCAAATCGTACGTCAATATGCCGTGCGGGTGATAGGCAATGTGACAGAAAATATGCTAGCGAACTTAAAAAAAGGCGTGCGCATTCCTGAAGTCGGTTTATGTAAATTTCAAGATATCACCACACGCAATGCCCCCAGTGGTAAAAATCAATGGTTTACCGTCACCTTAAGTGAAGGGAAATATCGTGAAGTCAGACAATTATGGGCTTCACAAAATTGCACCGTGAGCCGATTAATTCGCATTCAATATGGCAAGATCAGTTTACCCCGAGATCTTAAAAAGGGACATTGGCGCAAGTTGTCGGAAGCGCAGGTGCAATCGTTGAACAGCGCTTAGATCTCATGGGTTCAATATTTTATTGATATGCATTTTGTCGCGGATTGTCTCTATTTCCTCAGGAGTCAGGGAGTGAGTCGTGGTTTGTTGTTCAGAAAGTTGATGGCGTTGTTCTGATGTCGTTGTTGTAAAGCGCATTAGGCGTGGCACAGGCGAAAGCACAGCTGGGCTTGCAGCCTGATGATTATTGTTTTCAGTATTACGAGCTTGACTTAATTCATATTTACCTTCGGGTGTGAGTTGTGGCTTTTCTAAAATGTTCCATATTATTAATTTAAATCTTACTAAGGTTGACATGACAAACTCTCTGAAAGCAAGACGGGGAATGTTGAGATAATCTGCTACTTCACGCAGTGTCACCTCGTTTTTTGTACTGGCGTGGCTATAATCTATGATAGCTTTTAATTTTTTTGCATCATCCAATGTTAATCGATACGAAGTATTATTAGTTTCTTTTTTCCGTTTTTTCATTTTTTGTTTGTTATTTGGGTGATTTGACGCATTTGTTGTCGAAAAGGCTGATTTATTTTCTATGATAGATGGCGGTGGTATTATCCCACTTGCGCTGGAATTTAAGAATTGTTGCATTTTTTCGAGAATATCATGCCGTAGTTGAGCAATGGGATGTTTGCTTAAAGCATAGTTGAGTTGAGCAGCCTCCCAATCAGACGCATCTTCAAAATCTAACCCTAAAAGTGCATATTCAATAGCGCTATCGTTGGGTTGGTTTTTTTGCATTGCTTGTAATTGAACACGATGAACTTGTTTAATTTCTTGGTAAATAATTGAAATCATGCTGATTTTCCTATAGATCGTTAAAAAGTAAGTTGGAAATCCTACAATCATAAGAAATTGATGTCAAGAAGGCGATGATTGCTGTATATGCATCATGAAAGTTGGGAACTAAGATAACATTGTGTAAAATGCAAAACCAACGAAAGTTCTGAGAGCAATATATGTTAAATGCGTTACCGCTAGATATCCTTAGGCTTATCATTGAGAAATATCTGCATGAAAGTTGAGAAAGATGTTGGTACCTTTCTATCGCAAAATTTTGCGTTTAGTAGGAACGAAAATTCTCCAATGGCAATTATACCGAGATTACCAGAGTTTTGTGGAGCGATATAAAAAAACAACCCTGCGATTACATTTGCACCTTCCATGTTATTTAGCGCTGTGCGGCAGCAAACTTCTGCGGTTTCAAGTGCAAATCCTATTGCAAAACAATCGTGGGATAATACGCAATCAACAAACCGCATGCGGTTGATGGATGGGGGCTAGTTCTATCCACTTTCCTCGAATGGCTTTCGCATCATCACTTAAAACATAAATATACTGTTCTATGATTTCTTCTGGCGCCGGCCATGTCATCGGATCAATCCCAGGATAAATTCTGGCACGTAAATTGGTGCGAACTTTGCCAGGATTAATACAATTCACTCGTATTGTCGTGTTTTCTTCGAGTTCTTGATGCAACGCTTGCGCAAAGCCTAATAAACCAAATTTACTTGCACTATACGCGCTCCAATACGCTTTGCCTTGCAAGGCTTCATCGGCAGTCGTAAACACAATGGAAGCTGTATCGCTTTTTCGCAATAAAGATAATAAGGCATGCGTTAATAAATAAGGCACGTTAACATTTAATTGCATTACTTGTTGCCATTGTTGTGGTGGTAATAAATCCGTTTGACAAATTTGGCCAGTGATCGCCGCATTGTGAATCACTGCATCCAAACGACCAAACATCGTATCGATACTTTGTGCTAGCTCAAACGCATGTTGCGGTTCAGCACGTAATAAATTAATCGGGTGAATGGCAGGTTCTGGAAAACCCGCGGTTGTGATTTCATCGTAGAGTGCTTCTAATTTTTTGAGTGTTTTGCCAGCGAGGATGCACGTTGCGCCGTGTTTAGCCGCTGCTAATGCTAAAGAGCGTCCAATACCTGACCCCGCACCTGTTATTAGGATAACTTTATTTGCAAGACATTGGGGTTCAAGTGTGAAATCTGTAAGTGGAAACTTCTCCATGATGAGTCCATGTGATCTAAAAATAGATCGCATGATATCACTTCAGCAGGTCATTTAGACAGCTTCGATCGCTTTTTTCTCAAGTTGTGATCTTGCAGGTGCTGCCTGCGGGTGTGGATGAAACGCGACTTGTCGTAATAATTCCTGGCGAATTTGTTGCCATCTCAGTTGGAGCAAGTCCATTTGTGGAGAAACGTTAGTATGTTTTCCCATGTTAATTTTCAGTGCTGCCATGACTTTTGCATCCTTGCAATGTTATCTCGCGACGGTCACTAAACTTTAATGCTTGATTGTGAAAAGGAGGAGAGGTGAAAACTGAAACCGCTGTGCGAGATATCTCTCACACAGCGGGAGAAAAATGGAAAAGTGCCGTCATATCTAGCGCCTGTGTTAGGTAGCAATCTGCATTCCATTGCAAGGGATCTTCTGCTTTAGGAATATAACCAAATTTTGCTACAGCGCAGCGCATGCCGGCTTGATGGCTGGCTTGAACATCGGTTTTCGCATCACCAATATACCAACATTGTGTCGGGGAAACGTTCAGCAATTGCGCGGCATGCAACAAAGGTAAAGGATCGGGTTTCTGTCTAGGTAAAGTATCTCCTGCAATCACGCAGCGCGCTGCTTGCAGGGGAAGTAATTTTTTAACCAGAGATAACGTGAGGGTTTGTGGTTTATTGGTGACAATGCCCCAAGGGATGTTCTGATCGTTAAGTTGATCTAGCACCGAGAGCATGCCAGGAAAAAATGTGGTTTTATAGCCAAGATTTTCGCCATAAATTGCTAATAATCGCTGGGTAAGAGAAGCTAACTGCGGATCGTTAGCGTGCAATTGAAAGCCAAATTCCACCATGCCTTTCACACCAAAGGAAACCACTTCGCGCAAACCTTGTTCTTGAATTAACGGTTGTTGTTCCTGTTGCAATAATTTATTTA
>Ga0206926_1161_pt1 | contig 13276 bp, 6 predicted proteins | sample Alteio_BWOrgHeat_59_FD_152955 | JGI IMG/M metagenome (GOLD analysis project Ga0206926, IMG submission 152955) | Enriched cells from forest soil in Barre Woods Harvard Forest LTER site, Petersham, Massachusetts, United States -... | ecosystem: Environmental > Terrestrial > Soil > Temperate forest > O... | reverse complement strand
TCTTTGTTACCGATGTCGGCTGGAATAAGAACGGCGCCGGCCAGCAGCTGAAATGTTCGAAGCCTGGCACGTTTATCACGGCGGGCGGCATGGCAACGATGGGGTTTTCTCCAGCGGCGGCGATCGGCGCGAAGATTGGCGCACCGGATCGCAAGGTGATTTGCCTGGTGGGGGATGGCGGATTTTTATCGGTTATCGGCGCATTGACAACGGCGGTGGAATTGAACGTTCCGGTGCTATGGGTTCTGTTCAATAATTTCTGTTTTTCAACGATTCGTTCCGTGGGGTCGAGATACTTCAAGAACACGTATGGCACGGAGTTTACGAAGCCTGACGGCACGCCGTATAACCCCGATTTCATGCTGCTGGCGAAATCATTTGGGATCGAGTCCGCGTTGGTGGAAGAGCCGGCGGAAATAGGCGCCGCGCTCGAAAAGGCCATCAAAGCCGACGTGCCTTACCTGCTTGAAGTGCGAACCCGCGCGGATGTACCCATGCCGCGTACAGGTTTTTGGGATATTGCCGATTTCCTGGCCGGCGGTAATGGCCCGGCGGTGGCGGCATCCGATAAGAATGCACACATCGAAGTCGAAACTCCGGTCGGATGACCCGTAGCTTCGACAGACCCTCTACGTATCGTTCCCGCAGAGCACTGAATTCCCTATAGTTAGCCGCGAATCGACGGCTGATTCCACCACGAGTTAAACCTGTCTGACGCTTCTTCGTGACACGGTTACTCACACCTGAATTCTTACAAAATCGTGATAGTCTCATCCACGGGGAAAGAGGTAATCAATGAAAAGAATCGCGATTCTGGCAGTGTTTGCCGGCCTGTTCGCGCTGTATCTCAGCGCTCAGAGCACGTCTTCAATATCGGGGCATGTCGCCGATCCCGGTGGTTCCGTGATCCCCGGCGCACAGGTTACAGTTACTAACCTCGACACGAATGCGGTGCGTACGGCGCAAACGGAGAACGACGGAGCCTACAATTTCCCGGCGCTCGTCGTCGGCCCTTACAAGCTGGAAGTGAAGAAAGATGGCTTCCAGACTTATGTACAGTCGGGCATCGTGCTCCAACTGAACAGCAATCCTGCGATCAACGTGGAGATGAAAGTCGGAAATATTTCGCAGTCGGTGAGTGTGGAGGCCGACGCGATTATGGTCGAGACGCAGAATACGGGTGTTGGCCAGGTGATTCAGCCCGAGCAGGTAGTCGATCTGCCACTCAACGGCAGGCAGGCCACGCAGTTGATTGCACTCTCAGGCGCCGCGGTTGTGAGCGGGGCTGGTGGCACGGTGAACACACTGGACTATCCGAGTGCGGTGTCATTTTCTGTCGCAGGCAGCCAGGGCAATGAAACGAACTATCAGCTCGATGGGTCGCCCAATATGGATTATCGAACCAATGTCGGCGCTCCGATGCCTTTCCCCGATGCCCTGCAGGAGTTCAGAGTTGAATCCAATTCTTTGCCGGCAAATTCCGGAAGCCGCCCCGGCGGAACTGTTGGAGGCGTAACAAAGGGCGGCACGAATTCATTTCACGGCGATCTATTCGAGTTCCTTCGCAACGGCATTATGAACGCCGACTCATTCCAGTTTGGTAATTCCTCTGGTGTGGTCAATCCCGGAATACAGGACAACCTCAAACGTAATCAGTTCGGCGGCGTCATCGGCGGGCCGATTAAGAAGGACAAGCTGTTTTTCTTTTACGGACTTCAGGGAACACAGGAACGGTCACAGACCAATGGATCCAGAGGCGGCGTGCCGACACCAGCCATGCTAACCGGCGATTTCAGGGCTTTTCTTTCCGCCCCGTGTCAGGCCAGCCCGCAATTTCTGAATGACACGATAGCGTCGCCCATATCCGGTAATCCTGCGCAACAACTGACTACTGGCCCCAAGAGCAACATGATCCTCCCCCAGTGGCTGAATACGCCGGCGGCGAAGATCTCGTCGAAAATTGCGGCCATGCTGCCGACACCGGTAGACGCATGCGGCAATGTCTTCACGGTCAGCCACAACATCAACAGGGAATACCAGCATGTGGGCAAGGTCGACTGGCAGCGCACGCAGAGTGATGCATTGTTTATCCGCTACTTTGTTGCCGACTATTCGCAGACAAATTACTTCGTGCCCGGCAACCTGCTCAGCAACACGGGCCCCGGCCTTGCGGATCGCGTTCAAAACGTGGTTATAGGCGATACCCGAACACTTAATTCGCGAATGGTCAATTCGCTAACCGTGAATTTCGGCCGCACGGCCACAGTACGAACAGCCGATCCGAGGATTCCGAACCTCTGTTCGCTGGGAACCATCGCGACGTGTCCGCTACAAAACTATCTGTCGTACTCGTTCTCGGCGCCGGGATTTCTCGGGTACGATTACGAGAATGTTTTCGGAGTGTCCGAGAATCTTGGCTGGCAGATCCGATCGCATCATCTGGAGTTAGGGGCTGTATTCGAGCATGTCCAGATGAATAACAACGGTCTGTTTCAGGTCAATCCCGGGCCGACCGTTTCTACCGGCAGCAGTTCGTACACAGGCCAGGCTCTCGCCGATTTCATTACCGGCAACGTCGATGGATATGGTCAGGGCAACGGACAGATTGGACGCGAGGGGCAGAACTACCCCGCCCTGTATGTGCAGGACAATTGGAAAGTCGCCAGACGCTTCCAGATTAACGTCGGCCTGCGCTGGGATCCATATCTCCCGCAACACACGAAATATGGCTACGCGTCCGATTTCAGTCTGGACGCCTACAAAGCCAACACAAAGAGCAAAATATATCCAAACGCGCCGGCAGGCACTATCTTTCCTGGCGACGCCGGCTTTAACGGCAAGTCCGATACTCTGAATCACCCGTGGAATTTCGCGCCCAGAGTGGGCATGGTGTGGGATCCAACCGGCTCCGGCAAGATGTCCGTTCGGGCAGGCTACGGTTTGTCTTACAACACGGCCGTCCTCTGGAACACGATGCACATCGTGTTGAATCCACCATGGGGCGGGACGTTGAGTTTCACCCCCGCTCCGGTCAATGTTTCGTCAGCGGACCCTCTGGGCGGCGGCGGTATCGCCAATCCGTTCTTTGGCTATGCGGGAGGAAATCCATTCCCGACACCTGGGAATCCGCCTTCTTCCTTTACGTTTCCGGCCAACGGACAATATGTTTTCGAAGACCAGAACATCGTGCCGTCTCACACGCAGTCCTGGAATGCGTCGATCCAGCGGCAAATCACGCGGAACTGGCTGCTGTCAGCCACATATATCGGGAACAGATCCGACAATATGTGGCTCGGAACAAGCCAGAACCCGGCAACGGTCATCAGCGCAGGAATGACGGCTCCGGGAATTGTGAGCACGGCCGGAATGACCGGCATCACGGGCCCCTGCACGCTGCTCTACGGAACCCAGAACGTCACCTTCCCGACGTGCAATGCCACTTCCACGGTCTCGGTTAGCGGTGTCAATAACCAGAAGGCTCGCGGCGCGCTGAATCTGGCAAACCCAACTTCCGGCCCGTTAATGTCCGGCGGCAACATCGTGGAAAGCGCGATGGGATATGCGAACTACAACGGTCTGCTGATATCGCTCCAGCATCGCCTGAGTCATGGCTTCTCGGTTCTCTCGAACTACACCTGGTCGCATTGCACGGATCTCGGAGAGGGTGGACAGGACATCGGAAACAATTTCTCGAACCCCAACAATCCCCGAATGGATTTCGGAGACTGCGCCCAGGATCGCCGCCAGCTTGTCAACATTTCCGTTGTCGCCCAAACGCCGAAGCTTAGTAATCCTTTGATGGAGCGGATTTTCGGCGGGTGGAGCAGTTCGGCTATTTATACCGCATCCACAGGCTCCCCCTTTAACGTCGCGGACGGATCCGACATATCGCTCACCGGCGTAAACAGCGATCGGCCGAATATAGTAGGTGATCCCTCAATACCAGGGCCCGTGGCGGCGAATCCCACCTGCGTCGCCCCCACTGTGTTGGGCACACTCGCTCACTACTACAACAACTGCGCGTTTGTGAAACAGGCGAGCGGAACTTACGGGAATGCGGGACGGGACAATATGACGGGTCCCGGCCGCTGGAACGTTGACGCCGCGATCTGGAGGACTTTCCGGATTCGTGAAAAGTATAAATTCGATTTCCGTGGCGAAGGCTTCAATGTTCTGAACCACGCGAATTGGGGTAATCCGGCAGCCAGCCTGAATACCGGAGTTCCGGGGCAGATTACGAGCGCTAATGGAGCGGCCCGCATTCTCCAGGTGGCGCTGAAGCTGACCTTCTAGAAATTCCGATCTGCCTCCCGGCGGTACCCTGCGACGGGGTTCCGCACGGGAGTCCGGCCGGAAACTGGCCAGGTTACCTCCGCTCCCCATACCAAATCGATACCGTTACGTTCCTTGTACGGCTCCCGCTTTAGATGATAGGCTCAACTGTTAAGGTTGGCCGAACTGGGCCACAACAAACCTGTCGCTTCTTAAAAATGAGAGTCAAAGTCATGAAAACACTCCGGATTTCAGTGATGGCGGCATCGGCCGCAGCCTTGTTGCTGGCTCAGTCGGGAGACTGGCCAAACGTCGGAAACGATCCCGGCGGCATGCGTTTTTCGTCGCTGACGCAGATTACGCCGGCGAACGTGAACAAACTGGTTCGCGCGTGGACTTACGACATGGGAGATCCGGGCGGCGGCTTTCGCGGTACGGAAGCTACCCCGATTGTGGTCAACGGAGTCATGTATTTCTCGACGCCCGGAGGCAAGGAAGTCGCGCTGAATGCTGCGACCGGCGCCGAAATCTGGAAGTTCGATTTGAAGGATGTCACCGCAACCGGTCGAGGCGCTAAGTATGGCGTCTCGTATTGGCCAGGCAGCGGAAGCACCGCGCCTCGCGTAGTGGTGGCCACGACCGACGGGCTTTTGATCCAGTTGGACGCGAAGACCGGCAAATTGTTTAAGGATGTCGGCGATAACGGAATTGTAGACCTGAAAGTTGGCATGGTGGAGAAGTACGGCGGTGGGTACACGCCGGGCGCCACGCCTGCGATCTACAAGAATCTGGCCATTATTTCCCCGACGACCGGAGAGCAGGGCCGGTACGGAATCGCGGGTGATCCTCGCGCCTTCGACCTACAAACAGGCAAAGAAGTCTGGAGATTCCACACGGTGCCTCAGCCGGGTGAGCCAGGATTTCCGTCGTGGGGCGTCGACGGATGGCAGGATCGCCGCGGGCCTGGATCGTGGGTGCCGATGACGGTGGATTCCGCGAATGGACTGGTATTTGTGGCTCTCGGCAACGCCACGGACCAAAACTACGGCGGCAGTCGTCCCGGCGCGAATCTGTATGCGTGCAGTCTGGTGGCCCTCGATGCGAACACCGGAAAAATGAAGTGGTATTACCAGACCACGCATCACGATATCTACGATTGGGACGTGAATGCCCCGCCTACTCTGATTGAAGTGACGAAGGATGGGAAGAAGGTATCCGCCGTAGCGCAATCCACAAAGATCGGTCTGATGTTTGTTCTGGATCGATTGACAGGAAAGGCGGTCTGGGGCGATGAGGAACGCGCGATTCCGAATACCGATGCACCCGGCGATCAGGCGGCAGCGACGCAGCCATTCCCGCTGAAGCCGGCGCCGATTTCGCGCATCAGCATGACGCGCGATGAAGTCAGTAAGATTTCGCCCGAGACCGAGAAGACCTGCAAAGCTCAGTACGACAAAGCCGTTCAGATGGGGCCGTACACGCCTTACGGAATGATGCCGAGTCTGGTCTTCCCGAGTTCGGAAGGTGGAGGCAGCTGGTCGGGCGCTTCGTTCGATCCGAGTCTCGGCTATATCATCGTCAACACCCGCAGCGTAGGTACTTTGGCTAAGTTGAATCCCACGACGTCGTCCGGAGTGCTGCCTTCGTACGCGAAGCAGAAGATTCCTTTTGAAGACCAGAATGGTTATCCGTGCAGCGCTCCGCCGTGGGGCGAACTGATGGCCATCAGCGCGACTACTGGAGATATCGCGTGGCGCGTGCCGCTGGGCGAGTACAAAGATCTGACCGCGAAAGGAGTTCCGAAGACCGGAACGCCTAATGCGGGCGGCCCGATTATCACCGCGGGCGGCGTGTTGTTTATCGGCGCGACGGCGGATCTGATGTTCCGTGCGTTCGATCCGAAAACCGGCAAAGAGCTGTGGTCGATCCAACTCGAAAACAGTGCTGTGAATACCCCGATCACCTATTCGGCAGGCAGCGGCAAGCAATATGTAGCCGTCTGGGCCGGTGGCGGATTGGGCGACTTCAAGACTTCCGCTGTGGGTCAGAAGACGAATCTCATCGTGGCCTATGCACTGCCGTAGCTAGCGGTTATTACCGAGCAATCTCCGGTTTGTTCGATGGTATAGCTCGCCCGTCAGACGAAGCCTCGGTTCCGGACTTTGCGTCGGCACGGAATCGAATGCCTCGAAAAAAGGCTGCCTCGGAGCACAAACAGAGGGCAACGTTGGGCAGGTTTGTGTCAGTGGTTGCAATGTTGGAGTCTGATACGGCCAATCCGCCTCATGGGATTTCCAGCCCGCGTTCGGAACGCTCCCCGACAATAGTCGTCTTGCGCGGAGTTTGAGGGTGCATTGCCCGACGGAGCCTTTTTTCACCATTCGGGAGCAACCAGGTTATTGAAATTGACATGGTGCTGGAGGAGGGGGTCGAACCCTCATACCCAGTGAAGGATGCGGGATTTTGAGTCCCGTGCGTCTGCCAGTTCCGCCACTCCAGCGCTCGGAAAAATTAAATAAATCCGAGAAAACTTCCTTTATTCTACACAACCTACTCTAGTGGATTTCTGTCTGCCTGAACTTCACTGAGCTTTGTACGAAAAGGGAAGAGCCGCCAATGCCGTTGTTCAAAACGAGAAGCGCCGCAGTATTCGGAATCGATGCGCATCCCGTTGACGTCGAAGTCGATCTCTATCGCAGCGGCATGGCCCGGGATTTCATGCTGGTCGGAATGCCGGATACAGCAGTCCGCGAAAGCCGTGAACGAATCAAGTCGGCGCTGATGAATTCCGGCTTTGGCTATCCCAGCCAGGCCGTGACAGTGAACCTCGCGCCCGCTCACGTCCGGAAAGAAGGTTCCGGCTTCGACCTGCCCATGGCGCTCGCCATCCTCGGCGCGATGGGCACTTTCAAGGGTCTCGACAAGCATCTTTCCGTGGGCGAACTCTCACTCGATGGCGCGATCCGGCCCGTTCGTGGCGCGCTCTCCATGGCAGTCTGCGCGCGTGATAACGGCATTGAAAACCTGATTCTCCCGCGCGAGAATGCACCGGAGGCAGCCGTTGTGGAAGGTGTGCGCGTCTTCGGGATGTCTCATCTGGCGGAAGTGGTTGCCATGCTCAACCGACCGGACGAGTTCTCGCCCATGCGCTCCATTGCCGCAACCCCGATGAGCGGAACAAGCTCCACAGCTCCTGATTTTCGCGACGTTCGGGGACAAGCGTCGGCCAAGCGGGCATTGCTGGTGGCCGCGGCCGGAAATCATAACGTCATCATGATCGGGCCGCCCGGTTCCGGCAAGACAATGCTGGCCAAACGTCTGGCTGGAATTCTACCCGTGATGGCTTTTGAGGAGGCCATCGAATCCACACGCATTCACAGCATCGCGGGCACTCTGCAGTCGGGCAGCGGTCTACTCTGGACGCGCCCATTTCGTGCGCCGCACCATACCATCTCCGACGCCGGTATGATCGGCGGTGGAGCCGGAATGCCTCGTCCCGGCGAAGTCAGCCTCGCCCATAACGGCTTACTGTTCCTCGATGAATTCCCCGAGTTCCCTCGTAATGTTCTGGAAATCCTGCGGCAGCCTCTCGAAGATTCAGTCGTCACCATCGCGCGCGCCGCCATGACTCTGAATTTCCCTGCCAGTTTCATGCTCGTCGCCGCGATGAATCCGTGTCCGTGCGGATTCTACGGCGACCCCACCCGCGAATGCCGCTGCACGCCGGCTATCATCCAGCGCTATCTCGGCAAGATCAGCGGGCCGCTTATCGATCGTATCGATATCCAGATCGAGGTTCCCGCAGTCCCCTACAAGGAACTTCGTGCCGGCGAAGTGACGGAGACCTCCGCAAACATGCGCGCGCGCGTCGACCGGGCTCGCAACCTTCAACATGCCCGCGGATGCACGAACTCGCGGATGCCGTCACGCCTGATCCGCCAGCAATGTGCGCTCGATGAAACCGGCGAGCGTACGCTTGAAATGGCCATGAAGCGCATGAGTCTGTCAGCCCGCGCGCACGATCGCATCCTCAAAGTCGCCCGCACCATCGCCGATCTTGACGAATCTTCATCTATCGCGGCCAAACACATAGCCGAAGCGATTCAGTACAGAAGTCTGGACCGAAACTACTGGAGCTAACTCAATTCCCCAATCCCGTCGTGCTTAACGTCACCGCAACGGCGAAGACACCGACCGTTATCCTGACCGCCTCGAAGAATGGCTACGCGCCAACGGGCTCCTGACAAACCCTACTTAATACCGATCACCATCGAATCCGGACCTACCAGATGCTCAACCCGCATCTCGCGGAAACCGGCTTCCTTCATCCACCCGATACAATCGCCTCCGGTGTAGTCAAAACCGCCCGGAGTCTCGATCAGCATATTGAGACTCATCATGAGTCCGAATGCATTCTTCGACCGGTCGTCGTCAATGATCGCGTCATAAGCGATGAACGCGCCGCCTTCGGGAATAGCCTCGTAGGCTTTCCGGACCAGCATCTTCTTCTCGTCCAGATTCCAGTCGTGCAGGATGTGGCCCATCATGATAACGTCGGTCTTCGGCAGCGGGTCGGTAAAGAAACTGCCAGGCTTAAATTGCACTCGCGAGGCGAGCCCATTCGCCGCCACGTAATCCTCGAAAATCGGCGCCACTTCGGGCAGATCGAAACCGGTCCCTGCAAGGTGCGGATTCGCCTTCGCAACCTGCACGATCAGATCGCCCTGCGCGGTGCCGATATCGGCGGTCGACTTGTATTTCGCCCACGGAAACTTTACAGCGATAGTCATGTTGGCGCCGTGGCTGATGCCGCTCATCGCGCGAAGAAACTCCTTCAGGCGATTCGGATCGGCATAGAGCGCGGCAAACATGTCGGGTCCGCCATGTGCGCCCTCGTTTTGAGGCAGGCCGGTCCGAAGAGCGGTGGTCAGATTGCCCCAGAACGGATAAAGCCTGTTGTTGGCCATTTCGAGGATGCCGCCTAAATAGGAAGGCTTGTTCTTGTCGAGGAAGACATCGGTCGAAGGTGTATTGGAATACTTGCCGTCGTTACGCGCCAAAAAGCCCAGCGCGACCAGAGTATCGAAAAAATCGCGCGCCGCCCGGGGATGCAGACCGAGCCGGCCTGAAAGCGTATCGAGATCCGCCGGATGTTTCGCCAGTTCCGTGAAGACCTCCATTTCAATGGCGCTGAGCAGGGTCTTCGAGGCCCAGAAGGCCAGGCCTGTCTGCAGAATATATTCGGGGTTGAGTGCGGGTTGTGGTGTGCTCATTGTGGTGTGCTCATAAGGTCAATCGATCGAATGGGGCAACGCTCCGGCCGCGGTCGGGCTGACCTTCGTCGTCTTCGTTACTTCCCAGTCCTTCCGGATATTATCCGGGAACGTCGTCATCGCAGCGTCCATCTTCGCCATCATCTGGCTCACAACTTCAGGATGCAGGTCCGCGACGTCGTAACTTTCGTCGGGATCTTTGTCCAAATCGTATAATTCGGGCGACGGCAATAGCAGATTCTTCAGCCCTTCTTTCGGTGGAGGACTGTAGCCGCGCCTGTTATAGCGGGAAACATGCAGCTTCCATTGTCCCCAGCGGGCGCATTGCAGATGATTGTCGTCGAAATACAGCAGCGGATCCCGGTCCACGCGGTTGACCGTACCCGTAAAGAGCGGCCAGACATCCAGTCCGTCGACAGGCTTGGCGGGAGCCGCCGCGCCGCATAACTTAGCGACCGTTGGCGTCACATCCAGCATCGAGGCAACGGCATTTGAAACCCGCCCTTTCGGAAGACGGCCTGGCATCCACGCGATGAACGGCTCCCGGACACCGCCTTCCCACGTCTCGCCCTTGCGCCCCCGCAGTTTCCCCGGACTTCCCTGGTACCAGGGTCCGTTGTCGCTCGAAAACAACACCAGCGTGTTGTCGGCAGCGCCGGTCGAGTGCAGCGTCTTCATGACTTCGCCAACACTCCAGTCGAGTTCGCTGACTACGTCGCCGTAAATCCCATGCGGCGATTTGCCCTTGAAACGGGTCGACGCCGCCAGAGGAATGTGCGGGAAGGTGTGCGGGAAATACAAAAAGAAAGGAGACCCTTTTGACTGATTCAGAAACTGCACCGCTTCGTCCGTATAGCGCTGAGTCAGGGTATTCAGTTTGACAGGTTGTTCGATGATTTGTTCATCCCGCATCAAGACACTGGGCACCATGTCGTTGCTGTAGGGAATCCCGAAATAGTGATCGAAGCCGCGTTTCGTAGGCAAATATTCTTGCGTGACGCCCAAATGCCACTTGCCGATACACTGAGTCCGATAACCGCGGGCTTTCAGCAGGTCGGCCAGCGTCTGCTCGTCGTGGTTCAGGCCTGTTTTGTCATCCGCACTCAGTACTCGCGGCACGCCGACACGGGTCGGATATCTCCCGGTCAGCAGCGACGCCCGCGACGGCGAGCACACCGGATTCGCCGATGTCCAGTTTGTAAACCGGACCCCCTCGGCGGCGAGCTTATCGATGTTCGGCGTGCTCAGATCCGAGCCGTAGACATGCAGGTCGCCGTACCCCATGTCATCGGCGTAGATGATGACGACGTTCGGCGGATGGGGATCCGCGGCCCTCAGCAACGGGGCAGTTGCCAGCGTCTGGAGGAAAGTTCGGCGGCGCACCCTGCCAGTCTACCGCGAGTTCGGAGACTCTGCCAGCGAACCCCGTCCGAACTATTTCTTGTCGGTCTTTGGCTGCGGCACCGGGCCAGCCATGATCTCCCCTGGAGTGCCGTTGCGATCCAGAATCCGGATAATAGACGCGGCGGCCATATCCCGCACGATATTGCGCTTATCCAGCCAGAGCCCTTGGAGCTTCTGTATACTCGCTGCGTTGCCCCGTTCGCCAAGGCCCTTCGCGGCTTCGAGGCGCACGAACTGGTTGTCGTCTTCAAGTGCCCATTCGAGCAGCTCAATCGCATAAGGGTCCGGATACTTTGCCAGGTAGGCGACCGCCGCCGCGCGCCCCGGAGTGCCTTTGCTCTTCAGATCCGCCGTGTCTTTCACGGCAGGAATAACCATCGAGGCTGGCCCAAACATAGCGCCGGCAGCATCTTCGCTCCCCATCAGAATGAGACCTTCAGGATGCTTCAACTTATACTTCGCAATCCGCATGGCATTCGTAAACATGCCCGGAGTCTCTTTTTTCTCACCGACCATGACTGCGACCAGAACATCGCGGCCACCGGCGTCGCCTAACTGCGTGAGCGCCTTCGCAGCGGCAAAGGCGACCTCCGGTGAATCGTCCAGCGCCTGTTTCAGTTCTTCGATAGCCGAGGTCGCCTTCATGTCTCCCAGCGCCAGGGCTGCTGCACGCCGCACAAATAGATCCTTGTCATGGAGAGCTGCCACCGTTCGCTGAACAGCCTCGGGATCGGGCGACCCCAGTGTGGAGAGCGCAGCTAGTGCCTCCTGTCGCCGATCTGAACTGCCGTCGTGCAGGGACTCATCCAGCAGTCTCCAGGCCGCGGCCCGGTCAGTGTCGGCGGCCACCAGTGTCTGGATGAGCGCAAATGCCAGAATGCCGATGTGTCTCATAACACTTTGTCTTGCATTCAGGTTGCCGAAGTGCTGCAACAAACAAAAAGGCCTGCTCCTTGAGTGAGCAGGCCTTCCATTCGAACGCAACCGCCAACAGCTTACATTCCAGCCTTTGCCGCCGCAGCAGCCACTGAATTCGCCGCTGGCAGCACCTTAATCTCCGCCCGCTGGAACCCGAACTTGTGCCCGTTCTCATCCACCAGATTGATCTGGCACATATAGATTCCGGTCGGCAGTTTCGCCAGCGGTACCTGGAATTGCACCGGCAACGTCCTCCCGCGCTGCGGAATAAAGCTGTCCAGATGCACGGTCTCCGATTCGAACATCTTGTTGTTATTTCGATAGAAAGTCAGCGTGGCCGCCACACTCGGCTTCTGGTCCGTACCCAGAGTAGGATCGTAGACCTCCATATAGAGGTAAAGGTTCTGATCCTTTCGGAACACGCGCGTGATGCTCGGCACGAGTTGCTGTCCATCTTCTACAAGGGGATTCGCGTTCGCAACCTTACTGCGCGGATCCGCTTTCCCGACCGCCTCTTTCAAAGGCTGTCTCTGGCTACTCAGCACAACCGTGCTGGTCTTGATAGTGGTCGGCTGGTCAGGCGCAAGATCCGGAATCAGGATCGTTGTCTCGTATGTCCCCATCTTGCCGGTCTCATTTTCTCGAGTCAGGAATTTGAGCTTGTAGGAACCCGGCGGCACTGTGAAACCCGTATCGTAGGCAATCGTCCGGCTGTTCAATTCCGCCAACGACTGCTGCGCCAGCTGAATCCGAATCGTGTCGGCCACCTGCCCCCGCATTTGATCTTTCATGTCCCGCAACTGTCCGATGAAATCGAGATCCGTCTTCGCATTGCCTTTACTCTTCGCGAGCGCAATCTCCGAACCCGGAATCTTCACACTGAGCGGCACAAAATAGCGGTCACGCGCCAGGCGGAAATAATTCACTTCGCCGGCCAGAGTCAAATCCGTCATCGGATCACCCAGAGTCAGGGCCTCCTGTAACTGGTCGTCTTTGTCTGTCTGCGTGAACTTCCCGAACACTTTGTCAGCAAAATAGCCGTGCTTGTAATCGAGCTTTGCGCCAACCACATCCGGCCGCGAGATCTTCACATTGACCGTGCGGTACTTGCCGTCCGACTTCATATTCGTGCTGTAATAGCCCAGGATGTAGTAACTGCCGATATCGTCGCGCGCCTGATCCATGCCGAGTGTGAGATTGTTGTCCTCGGCGAAGAGCTTGCCGCCTGTGTCGTTCGCCATCGTCGAAAGTGTTTCCTGCGCCGAATCATTCGCCGCACCACCGCGCCCGCCGCCACGCCCGCCGGAGCCTCCGCCACCCGTGAACAGGCTCGCTCCCCTGCCCGATGCCGTACTCGCATCGCCGCCCGGTGCCGACGCCGTCATCCCGCGTGCATCCACAGGATAAAT
>Ga0206926_1160_pt1 | contig 13386 bp, 8 predicted proteins | sample Alteio_BWOrgHeat_59_FD_152955 | JGI IMG/M metagenome (GOLD analysis project Ga0206926, IMG submission 152955) | Enriched cells from forest soil in Barre Woods Harvard Forest LTER site, Petersham, Massachusetts, United States -... | ecosystem: Environmental > Terrestrial > Soil > Temperate forest > O... | reverse complement strand
TCGCCGTCACCCTACATGCTGGGTCCGCATGGCGAGAAGGCGATGATGGGGCTGGGGTTCTTCGTGATGGAAGTGGAGGGACACCGCTACGTGTATCACGATGGAGACCAGGGTGGATTTTCGTCGGAGCTGCTGATCGATCCGGCGAGAAACAGCGCGAGCATCCTGGCGGTGAATACCACGGATACCGGCGAACCTCAGAAGGACACGTCGCATCCGGTGTCGAATACCGAGCCTGATGCCCATACGGATCTGCGGCAGGCGCTGCGGGCGGTGCTGATGGAGAGCGTGTTTCAGACGTATGCGAAGAAGGGTCCGTGACGACGTTTTTTGGGCTTCCATCCCAGGTCTCAAAATCGAGACCTGGGGCACCCAGAAAAGAAGCAGGTCCTTCGCTGTGCTCAGGATTACGACCTTTGCAGGTTTGCCGTCAGGCGGAGTCGCCGCTATGGCCGATGTCCATGGAACGGGGGATGGGGTTGGATTCGTCGATCATGCGCGCGATGCAATCGTTGAGAATGCCCTTGGAATCGAGGATGAAGTCGATGGCGTCGCGGCCGGCGCCATAGCCGCCGCCGTGGGGCGTAATGTAGTGGGCTTCGGCCTTGACCTGGTCACGGGCGTTGGCCACGGCTACGGCGAGTCCGCATTCGCGCATGACAGGCAGATCGATCACGTCGTCGCCCACGTAGGCGATCTCGTCGAGACTCACGCCTTCCTTTTCGATGATGTCGCGCACGGCCTGCATTTTGAAGGCTTGGCCCTGGTAGACGAATTCGAGGCGCAGGTCGCGGGCGCGAGTGGCCACGGTCTCGCTGATGCGCTTGGTGATGACACCACACTTGAGGCCGGCAATGCGGGCCAGCGAAATGCCGGCGCCGTCGTGGGCGGAGTAGCCCTTGGCTTCCATCATGGTGGCGGAGTGGACGCCGAAGCCAACCTGGCCATCCTTGTCTTTGAGTTGCGTGTGCACGGCGTCTTCGCGCGCGGGCGCGGGAACCAGCCAGATGGTGCCGTCGGTGAGAACGCCATCCACGTCGAAGAGGACGATCTTAATGCAGCGGGCGCGTTCCTGGGCGGTCAGGGTCATGAGTCGATTGTAGATGGCAGCGGAGTGAGCGGGGCAACCGGAGCCGGCAAAGGCGCGATCAGAGAAAATGGAAACATGGCGGACACGGCGGCGCGGCTCGATCCTGAGGACTATTACATGGAAGGGCCGTACATGGTCTTTACCGAGGCCTATCACCTGAAGCGCGGATATTGCTGCGGGTCGGGGTGCAGGCATTGCCCTTATGGTCATGCCGCCGTCGAAGCAAAAAACTCTCAGCGGCCAGAGCCGGAACCGGAAGGCGCGCCGCCGGTAGAGGAAGGCTGAGCGGGCGCGGCGGGCTCGCGCACCAGCACCGCAAAGCGTGGAAAGGCGAAGCTGCCCGCGGCATCGTCGATCACGTTCAACTGGCACAGGTAGGGGCCCGGCTTCAGGTCGGCAAGCGGCACGTCGAGTTCGATGGAGACGGCGTCGCGGCCTTCGACGTTGATGGCTTTGGCCTGAACCAGCGGCGTTTCGTAGACCTTGGTCGATCCCTGGATGAGTTCGAGGCTGCTGAGCAGGTTGATGCCGGGCTTGGTTCCCTTGGGCTGATTGTCGCCCGCCTTTTCGCGCGCGGGCGAGTAGACCTCGTAGAGCAGGTACATGTGCTGGTCCTGGCGGAAGACGTGGCTGATGTTGGGCACGTATTCCTGGCCGCCGCGGACCAGGGGGTTCTGCTCCTTTTGGTTCGGCTTGCTGGACTGGCGCACAGAGGCAAGCAGGATGGAACTCATTTTGAGCGGGACCTTCTTCATCTCCGGCAGGGTGATGTCGGCTTCGAAGGAGCCCATGCGGCCGGTCTGGTTCTCGCGGACCACGAACTTGAGGTGATACTTGCCCGGCGGCAGATTGAAGCTGGTAGTGTACTGGATGGTTTTCTGGCGCACTCCGAGCGACTGGTCGAGATTGAGCTTGACGGTTTCGCGGGCGCGGCCGATGGGGCGCTTGATTTCGTCAATCACCGCGCCGATGATGTCGAGGGTCGCCTTGTCCTTGTCTCCGCCCTTGACAAAGGGGATCTGCGAGCCGGGGACGATGAGCGAAACGGGGACGTAGAAGTGGTTTTCGTCGAGGCGAAAGTACATCGCGTCGAGATAAAGGGCGATATCGGTGGCGGGCAGGTCGCTGCTTAACTGCTCTTCGAGATCGCGCTCGCGGTCTTCCTTGCCGGAGTGCTGGAAGTCGGAGGGCGCGTAGTAGCCGGGGCGGTACTCGAGCTTGATGCCGGGACGGTTGATCTTGATGGTCAAGCGGCGGTACTTGCCGTCGCGCGCAAGATTCGTGGAGTGATAGCCGAGGGCGTACCAGGCGGAGGTATCGCGCTGAACCTGCGCGAAGGCGGGAGCGAAATCGTTGGAGTCGAAGAAGGCCTTGCCCCCGGTGTCGGAACTGAGCGTGGCCATCACCTCCTGGGAAGCGAAGTTCCCGTTCATGTTGTTCAGCAGGGCGCCGCCATTGTAGGCGCCGGAGCCGCGCAGGCTGCCGGTGGAGGCGTCGCCAAGCGGCGAGACGGCCTGCAGGCCGCGCGTGTCGACGCTGTAGATGGCGAGGTTGGCGCGGACTGCCGCGTTGATGGCGGCGCGCAGCGAGGCCTGGTTTTCGATGCCGTCGCGGGAGATGCCGCCGGAGAAGTAGAGCAGCGATTTCTTTTCGCTGATGCGCTCGAGAGACTTGGCGACGGCGCGGAGGGCGAACAACTCGCGGTCGGTGTTGAGGTCGTTGTACTCGCTTTCGTCGGGGGTATAGCCGGTGGTGTCTTCCACCTGGTTGGTGTTAGCGCCGGCGCCCTGCGCGTAGCCCTGGCCCTCAGTTCCGTTATAGATGCCGACTTCCTTTTCGAGAGCGTCTTTATCGGCGGTGAAATCCTGGTCGACTTTGAGCGTGTCTCCGAGCGACACAAGAGCGACGAGGTCGGCGGGCGCCATCTTCTTTTTGAGGAAGTCGCGGGCCGCCTCGACGCAGCGATCCAGGTCTTCAGGCTGCATCGAGGTCAGGTCAAAGAACATGACGATGAGGCGGTGGTTGCGCAGGTCTTCGGGTTTGGCGACCACGGCCGCTTTGCTTCCCGGGCCCTGCGCGCCGGCAGCAAGGCCGCTCACGGTGGCCTCGTTCAGGGGCGTGGCCATGTCGACGCTCTGGAAGTCGAAGGTGGCGATCTGCTGCTGTTTGCCGTTTTCGTAGACGGAGAAGTCTTTCTGGGTGAGGCCGCGAACCAGTTCGTGGGTTTTCGCGTCGCGGGCTACCACGTTGGTGAGCACCAGTTCGGCGTTCACTTTCATGGTGAAGGTGCTTTGGGTGGTCGGCTGGCCGGAAGACGCGGCGGGCGGGGATGGATTCTGAGCATACGACGAATCGGCTCCCGGCAGGCTAAATGCCAATGCCGTTGATAGAGCGATGGTCCGTCGTAAGCCCAATCCCATTCAGTTCCTCTCATTCCTGCTGAGAAAAGCCACTGCAGATCCTTCGACTTCGTCCCGCTGCGCGGACCTTCGCTCAGAGCTTGTGACTTAATTCAAGTCTTCGATTTCTGGTTCGCGTTTTGTGTTCGTTCCGTCATTGCGGGTTGATGATCAGTTCTAGGATTGTGGAGCGATTGATGTTGCAAGCCCATTGCCGCGCAGCCCGTACTCTCTAGTTCACGAGGGCAGCGGCGAAATGCATCAGGTTGTATGCCAGGGCGCACCACAGCGCCACGCATCGAGCCTTGTGCAAGCCGCGGACAGTGATTTGTGTAAGACCGCGATAGCTTCTCAGATCGGCATTGACGGTTTCGCTGGTGGCCGCCCTTTGCTTGTAGATTTGCTGGCCCTCCTGGCTGGCCATGCGCTGCTTCCATGCCAACACCGCGGGACTGTCTCCCGGCTTGGCGTGCAACTCCCGACCCCGGCGGTGTGGACTTTTGGCCGGCTTGGGCGGTACGAACAGTTCCACTCCCGCAGCGTGCGCCTGCTCGATATCGTCCTTGCGCATATAGCCGCCGTCCACCAGGTGCTGGGTTATGGGTTGTCCGGTTCGCTGTTCCACCTGCTGCCGCATCGGGCCGCTCAACCCCACGCTGTCAGTGCCCTCGTTGGTGACTTCCACTGCCAAGATGGCGCGGCTTTTGGTATCCGTGGCCAGTTGCACATTCACGGCCGGGTTAAATCCGCCATTGGGCATTTTCATCCGCCGCGCCTGGGGATCCGTGGTGCTGACCCGCGGCTGCCGCGCACGCACTTTCTCGCCCTCTCTGCCGGCTCCCGCACGGCGCTCCGCTTCGGCTTGCCGACGCTGTAACTCCGGCAATTGCGCCACCGCCTGTTCCAGGCGCTGAAGCTTGTCTTCGGCGGCTCGGCGCCGCGCCGCCCGCTGCCGCGCCGTCTGCGCCGCCTGCTCCGGTCCATCCACCTGCCTCCGCAGTTCTTCCACATGCTCCCCAGCCTTGGACAGCAACTCCTCGAGACGCTCTTGCCGCCGAAAACTATCCGCCCCGGCGCTCACCCGAACCCGCACTCCGTCCTGGCTCACCCGGCTCACCCCCACCACTCCCTTATCCACCAGCGATGCGATCACCTGGGTAAATAACTCATCCAGCGCCAGACCGTGATCGCTGCGGAAATCCGAAAGCAGACGATGGTTCACCGTCACTCCTCCACATAGCCAGAGAAAGGGCGCGCTCTCCTCACAGCGACGCGCCAACTCACGCGCCGAACCGATCCCCCGGATGCAGGCGTACAGCCACAAACTCACCATTAGACGCGGATCGGTCGTATCACGCCCTGCCACGCCCTCACGCGCCTTGATCGATTCATAGAAGTGCGACACATCCAGCTTCTGCACAACCGCCGCTACCAGACGCACAGGATGATCGGCTCCCACCAGATCGTCCGCACACTGGGCTACCCAACCAAGCTGACTGCGCTCTGGTACCCGCAAACGGTATTCGCTCATACCCTCCTTATAGCTCGACAGAAAATCTCGTGCCCATCTTTTCTTCTTCCCCGCATTCAAAAAGTCACAGGCTCTCAGGATGACAGGCGCAGGAGCTACGATCATGTTCGACGATAGATCGCATCAGAATCGGAACCTCGCGTTGAACTGGAATGAACGCATGGCGCCGGCGGAAGTGATCTGGCCGAAGGGACTGTGAGTCGCCGATTCGACGCCGGTGAAAAGCGTGGTGTTCACGCCGGAATACTGCACCGTGTTGAAGACATTGCTGGCGGTGGCGCGCACCTCGAAGCTGCGTGTTTCGCCCAGTTGCATGGTTTTGGACAAGGACATGTTGTTCTGGATCGTGCCCGGGCCTTCGATCGAGTAGCGCGACGCCGTTCCATAAGGGCCGGCCGGGACGGTAAAGGCTTGGGTATTGAACCAGTGCTTCAGGGAGCCGCCGCCTGCGCTCAATGAGACGCCGGGAACGCGATCGGGACGCTCGGTACCGGTAATTCCTTGCTGCACGTTGGCGACGGTTGCCTGATAACTGGGCGTGAGAAAGGAGCCGGTGGCGAAGGTGAACGTTCCGGAAATCGAGAGGCCCTCGAGGACGTGCGACCAGGGGCCGGCGGTCACCCAGAACTTATCTTTGCCGAAGGGCAGTTCGTAGAGATAATTTCCCGAGACCTTGTGGCGCACATCGAAGCTCGAGTTCCCTTCTTCAGCGAGGATGTCCTGCCAGTTCTGCGCGACGACTGTGGAGGTTCCGCCGACCGCGCTGGCATCGTCGATGGAGTGCGAGGACTGATAGTTGGCACCCAGGGCGACTCCGCTGGAGAGCCGTTTGTTGACGCGCAGCGTGCCGCCGTTGAAATGCGAGAACGCGGCTGACTCTTCGTAGCTGAAGAGGACGTTCCCGGGGTTAGTCTCGGGCGTGGCCGCCGAGTAGCGCGGCGCAATGGTGACATCGAGATTGCTGCCCTTGGCGCCGTTGTAGCCGGCGTTCATCACAATTCCCCAGGGAAGAGTCTTCTGGATATCAAGATTCCAGACCTGCACGTACGGCAACCGATAGTGAGGATCGACCGCATAGCTGCCGAACACATTGGGAGCGGGGAAACCGTTGACCATGCTGATGCAGGCACTGCCCGACGTAAGGCATGATTGCGAAACCACGTTGGTCTGCAGATTGGCAAAGGGAGGCTGAAGGGCCATGGTGTTGGCGAAATTGGCGTAGGCGCTGGTGGTGTAATTCATGCCATATCCGGCGCGCACGACCGTCTGTTTGGGCAGGCGCCAGGCGATGCCGAGGCGGGGCGCGAAGGCAACGCGGAAGGGATAAACGAGGGAGTCGGGCAGGTTGCCTTGACCGGCCTGGACCTGCATTACGCTGCTGAACGCGCCGCCGGGATTGGTTTCGATCGTCGACAGATGGTTGTACTTCTCGGTATACGGCGCAAAGAATTCGTAGCGAATGCCGTAGAGGAGCGTGATGTTGGAACGTATGCGCCAGTCGTCCTGGGCATAGAGATCGAAGACGTTGTCGCGCAGGTAGGTCTTCGCCTCGGTGACATCGGTTGAGGTCGATTGCGGCAGGCCCAGCAGGAAATCGCCCAGCGAAGAACCGGTATAGAACCCGGTGAAGTAAAAGCTGCCGGTTGAGTTGAGTCCGCCGAGAAAATCCCGATGCACGCGGCGATAGTCGCCTCCCAAGCGGAAGTTGTGCTTGCCGTGTATCCAGGCCAGTGTTTCGGAGAGCGAAATGGTTTGCGAGACGGAAAACTTGGGCTGCTGCTCGGATATGCCGGTGAAGGAACTCAGCGTGACGTTGGGCAGGCCGTAATTGAGAGGGGTGGAGTTGAGCGGACCTCCGCCGGGGCCGAGAATGCCGACTTCCGTGGCGACATCGGCGCCGTTGGTGAAGTAGTTGATGGCGTGGCTGTCGACGCGGTTCCAGTTGGCGTTGGAGATGCTGGTGAACTTGTGAATGCCAAGGGTGTAGCCGGCCTGGACCGAATAGGAATCGGATGCCGTCTTGCCGCCGAGGTCGGGAAAGACGTTCACGTTGTCGGTGGCGGTATGCGACCAGTTGAAGTTTCCATTGATGCTCTGGCGCAGGCCCTGGGACGCCTGAGAAGAGCGGCCTCCACCGCCTCCGCCCCGCCCGCCTCCGAAAGCGCCGAAGGGCGACGCATTGTTGCCGATGCCGCGCATGTAGCGGATGCCCGCCTGGGTGGTGTTGGATTGCGCGGTGGTCAGCAGGTGGTAGTTCTGGACGTCGCCGGGCAGGTTGGGCTCGGGGATGTACTTGAGCAGCGCGGTTGCCGCGGGCACGGGCGTGATGGGATTGGCGAGGCCGGGGATGGTGCCGGAGCGCTCGGCGTCGGTGGGAACCGTGGCGTACTGGTCGATCGGGCTGGAGTTGCGCACGCCGGAGACGGTGAGAAAGACCGTGTCCTTGCCGCTGGGCTTGGTGAGATGGGGAATGTACGGCGCGCCCATGAGCGTAATGCCGAAGCGATTAGAACCTGAGGCGGGCTGCTGCTGGGGTTGGCCGCGCAGCGAGAAGGGCTCGGCGTTGAGGGCGGAATTGGAGCCCATCCAGAAAACGGCGCCGTGAGGCTGATTGGGATCGAACCTGCGGAAATTGCCGAAGCCGCCGCCTCGGCCGCCGCCTCCCCCAAAACCACCGCCGCCAAAGCCACCGCCGAAGCCGTCCCCGAAGCCTCCCCCTCCGGCGAAGATGCCGCCTGCGCCGGGTGCGGGCGCTCCGCCGGGACCCTGGCCGGGCGCCACCGGCCCCTGGCCGCCGTTCTGGGCACGCAGGGATTCGGCGAAGTCGCGCACGCGATCCATATCCACGCCGGCGAATGGGCTGACCGATCCCGACTGGCCGGTGATCGAAACTCCTTCGCCGCTGAAGTCGGCGTTGCCGGCGATGGAAGGAAGTGAGGCTCCGGCTGCGCCGGCCGTGCCGCCGCCGGCATCCGTGTTGCCTCCTAGCGCGCTCATCAGGCTCAGGCTCTGGAGCCCGTTCGCAGCCAGTTGCTGAATCGCCTGTTGCCCCTGTGCGGCCTGGCCCTCCTGCTGCTGTGCCTGCTGGGCGGCGCGGGAGGCAAGCGAGAGATCGAAATTCACGGCCTGGTCATGACTGGAGGCATTCAGCAAGGCCTCCTGCGAGCCGGCAGCGAAGGCGGCAAATTGGGTCCGTATGACGTAGCGTCCGTTCTGCGGAATGGTCATCGACCAGGCGCCGGTGATGTCGGTGGTGGTGGTAAAGCGCTTGCCGCTAAGGGTGTTCTGGGCGGTAACGGTGACGCCGGGCAGGGGGACGTTGCCGCTCTTCACCAGGCCATGGAGCTTTCCGCCGGTCACGGTGGTGGCGGATTGAGAGGACGCCGGGGCAGCTGGAGCAGCAGGCGGATTCGCGGGCAACTGGGCCGCGACGAACGCGCCGGCCCAGATCACCAACATGCACAGGGCCGAGACTCTCACCGGAATCGTCAATGCCTCTCCTTGCCATCGAGCTCGTACTCATGCAGACGGGCATTGGGGCCGGAAGGTTTACGGCGGCTACGGCTGACGAGCATTATGGATGGGGTGGAGACGGAACACAATTCGTTTCGAATCGAGGAGATCACGGACGGGCATAGCGCGGTGCCGGATGCACGCGCGCTGCTGCTGGAGTATGGGCGGTTCGTGATTGCGCAGCCGGGGGTGGCGCGTTTCTGCTTCGGCACGCTCGAAAGCGAGGCCGCGCGATTGCCGCACAGCTACATCGAGCAGGGCGGCGGATGCTTGGTGGCCTCAGCGAAGGGCAAGGCGCTGGGATTCGTCGCCTGGCGCACGGTGGCGGAATCGGTGGCGCGCGACGCCTGGGAGTTGAAGCGGCTATGGGTGCGCAACGAAGGCCGCGGGATGAGACTGGGTCGAGCCCTCACGCAGGCGGTGCTCGATCGCGCGGTCGCGGCCAGGCGCGCGGCGGTGTATCTCGACACGGTTCCGGCGGCGATGGGGGCGGCCCATCGCCTGTATCTCGACATGGGATTCGTTCCCTGCGCGGCATACAACGATAACCCAGTCGAAGAACTTGCCTATCTCGTGAAATACCTCTGATTGCGATGCTCGGTAGCGAAAAGGTCACCAGAGGGTAAATAAGTACCCGGTTTTCCAGCTTGTGCCTGCAAGTTGCGCATGTTAACTATTGAGTCAATAGACCCACGATCGCTGCGTTGGACCGGTTCACCCGTGGGCAAGACGCCAATAGAAAGAGGCCGTGATGAAGATCGGCACCACGATTCGTGCGCACCGGTTGCAACGCGGGTTTTCCCAGGGTGATATCGAAAAGAAGACCGGCCTGCTGCGCTGTTATCTGTCGCGGGTGGAGAACGGGCACACGGTCCCGTCGCTCGACACGCTCTCGAAAATTGCCATGGCGCTGGACCTGCCCATCGCTCAGTTCTTCGCCGACGACAGTGTGAGCCGGCATTTGAGCGGGCAGAAGATTTCCGATGATGAGTTGCGATTTCTCACCCAGATCCGGCGCTACTCAACCAGCCTGAACGACAGCGACCGCAAGCTGCTGCTGGCCATGGTGAAGAAGTTCGCGACAGCAACGGTGCGGTAAACCGCTGGCGTCCCCGCCTTAGCGACAAAAAACGTCGCGAAGGTGCGGCCGGAAGATGGGGTCCTTTCTATACGTCGTTGCCCAGGTGGAAGATGGGCTCGACGCCGTGGCCCCCTGTCAACAGCGCCTGCGCTTCATGCGGCTCCAGCGGTTTGTAGTTCTGCGCGACATCCATGGCCAGGCGGAAATACTTTTCGTCGCCGGGCGGGATGGCTGCCGTGATGGGATGGCCCAGCGTCCAGCGCAGGCCAAGCGTGGCTTCATCGGGAAAGCGCGCCGGCTGATACCAGCACTTGGGCTCGGGATGGTTCTTTTTCTCGTCCGCGGGCCAGACGGTCTTGGCCATTGCTTTCAGCGCCAGAATGCCCATCTGCTTTTCCTGCGCCTTTTTTAGAATCCTGGGACCAAAGTCGGCTTGCGTGAAGAGGACCCAGTTCACGGGGAAAAGAATGGTGTCGAAGTTGTAGCGGTCGAGCGCGGCCAGCGCGGTTTCCTGGGAGTGGACCGAGAAGCCGATGTACCGGATCTTGCCTTCCTTTTTTGCGGCTTCCATGGTTTCCATGGCGCCCCCGGGACCAAGTACCTGGTCCAGTTCCTTCATCTTGGTGAACGCGTGGAACTGGTAGAGATCGACGTGATCGGTCTTGAGCAGGCGCAGCGACTCTTCAAGCTGCTTGCGGGAGTCGTCTCTGGTTCGGCCTTCGGTCTTGCAGGCCAGGAAGACGTTTTTTCGATAGGGCGCCAGCGCCGGTCCAAGGCGCTCCTGCGCGTTGCCATAGCTGGGCGCGATGTCGAAGTAGTTGATGCCGCGATCGACGGCCTCGGCCACGATGTTGGCGGCAGCATCGGGGCTCTCGTCCATCACCACGATGCCTCCGAAGCCGATCATGGAGAGGTTCTCGCCGGTTTTGCCGAGGGCGCGCCTGGCGATGGGACTGGCGGGCGTCTTCGCGGCGTGCAGTTGGCGGGCGGATGCGACGGTAGCAGCGGTCAGTGCCGCGGACTTGAGGAAGGTACGGCGTTCCATGCCTATCTCCTTCATGAACATAGAGTTGGAGCTAGCTTCAGCTCCTGGAGGTCGGCTTACACCGTCATTGTTGCACAGCACCCGGCGGATAGGACGCGGCTTGCTCCCGGGGCAACTGCGCCAGGTAAAACCCAAACAGAACCAGGACGGTTACGGTCATGGCAATCGCAATCCGCAAGCGCCGTGCGAACGCCGCGCGTTGCGCGCCAAGCCTGGGCACCATGGGCACCGCGAAGAGAAGTCCGCAACCCACCCCGCCGAGGTGAGCCATATTATCCACGTGAATTCCGGCGCCAATAACGCTGGTGCCAATTTCGATTCCGCCGCCGATGAGGAGGTTGATGACCGCGAAAAAGATGACCGAACGCCGGAGGCGCTTCACTTCCTGGGCAGGGACGGGAAGCCGGTGGGACCCGAGGAGCACGATCAGCGCGCCGGCGATTCCGAACACCGCACCGGAGGCTCCGACGCCGGCCGGGAAATTGCTGAGGCTGTGGGTCACCAACCACGCGGGGTAATAGGTCCACCAGTTCCAGAACGTGGAGAGCAGGTTGCCGGCGGCACCGGTAAGGATATAGGTAGCCGTCACGCCCAGGCTGCCCATCAAGGGCTCCGCCAACAAGCCGAGATTCCAGAGGCACCACATGTTTGTGGCCAGGTGGATAAAGCCGACATGCACGAACATGGCAGTGAGGATGCGCCACCAATCGTGATGCAGCAGGACATATCCGGCGCTGTTCGCTCCCCAGTGGTGGAGAAGCTGATCGGGGTCTGGGCTGAGCGGACTCACTCCGGCGAAAAGCATGGCGATGTACACGCCGCAGTTGATGCCGATCAGGACGTAGGTGGCGGGCGCAATCGAGAACCCGGGCCGACGCCGCCGCCGCGGAGGCAGAGGGGGAGCAGACTCCGGGGCCGGAGGCAGGACCTCGGGCAGGGTTCCGGAGCCGCCGCGGGCGGGTCCATATGAAGGCGGCCCGTACGGCGGCAAATTGGGATCAATGCCCATGTATTCCACTCTACCTGATTCCCCGGTTGCCACTTTTGCAGAGGACTGCGGCGGTCGGATTGCGGCGCCGGGTTGTAGTCTGTCAGGTAGCATCCAGCAAAAGCCGGGTCGGCGTTGCGGCCGCGAAGATTCGCGGTTTCCCAGGTCCCGAGAGCAGGACCCGGGGCACCCAGTTGGATGTCCGAAAACGGGAGTGCGCGGATTCAGAACCAGTCGCACGTTCAAAAAGCGAGGAGCGAGGAAGTGAGCGGTGTAAAGAAGATTCAGCGGGCCCTGGTCAGCGTGACGGACAAGTCGGGATTGGCGGAATTTGCCAGGTCGCTGGCGGGTTTCGGCGTGGAGCTGATTTCGACGGGTGGAACGGCTAAGGCCCTTCGGGAAGCCGGCCTGGCAGTGAAGGACATCAGTGAGCTGACCGGCTTCCCGGAAATGCTGGACGGGCGCGTAAAGACGCTGCATCCCCGCGTGCATGGCGGACTGCTGTTCGTTCGCGGCAACATCCAGCATGAGGCTGCTGCCGCCGCGCACGGCATCCAGCCTATCGACATGGTGATCGTGAACCTGTATGCGTTTCAAAAAACTGCGGAGCAGCCGGGAGTGCCGTTCGGACACCTGATTGAGAACATCGACATCGGCGGACCGTCAATGGTGCGCTCGGCGGCCAAGAACTTCGAGGACGTGGCGATCGTGACCAGCGTGGCCGATTACGCGGCGCTGGCGGAGGAGATGAAGACGAACCAGGGCGGGTTGAGCCGGGAGACACGATGGCGTCTGGCCAGGCAGGCGTTCTCCACAACGGCGGCGTACGATACGGCGATTGCAAACACACTGGAGCAGATCGCGGAGGCGCCACCGCCGGATCAGCCGGCGGCGCGCGATGCGAATCCCTTTCCTTCGACGCTGCGCATCAACATGCCGATGTCGCAATCGCTGCGATATGGCGAGAACCCGCACCAGCGGGCGGCCTTGTACGCAGACGGATCGGGGCTTGGCATCGCCGGCGCAAGACAGCTCCAGGGGAAGGAGCTGAGCTTTAACAACCTCGTAGACCTGGACGCATGCTGGGAACTGGCGCAGGAGTTGCGGCCCGGGAGAGGTGACTTGCCGGCCGTGGCGATTATCAAGCACACCAATCCGTGCGGCGCAGCGACCGGGGCGACGGTTCTGGAGGCTTACAAGAAGGCGCTGGAGTGCGATCCGGTGTCGGCGTTTGGCGGGGTGATCGGCATTAACCAGGCGGTGGACGGCGAAGCGGCGGAGGAGATCGCCAAGCTGTTCGTCGAAGCGATCGTGGCGCCGGAGTTCACGCCGGAGGCGGTGCAGAGGCTTGGGGCGAAGAGAAACCTGCGGCTAGTGGAGATCAGGCCGGCGCCGCCGCGGCCGGTAGTGAAGCATGTTTCGGGAGGACTGCTGTTGCAGGACGCCGATACCGAGAGACTGGAAGAGTCGGAGTTGGATGTGGTGACGTGGCGTCCGCCCACGGCGGAGGAGTTGCGTGCGCTGATCTTTGCGTGGCGGGTGTGCAAGCACGTGAAGTCGAACGCGATTGTGTACGCGCGCGACGGGCAGACGGTGGGCATCGGTGCGGGGCAGATGAGCCGCGTGGATGCGGCGCGGTTTGGGGCGATGAAGGCAGTGCTGCCATTGAAGGGAACCGTGGCGGCTTCCGACGCGTTCTTTCCCTTCCCCGATGGGCTGGAGGCGGTGGCTTCGGCGGG
>Ga0206926_1159_pt1 | contig 13400 bp, 17 predicted proteins | sample Alteio_BWOrgHeat_59_FD_152955 | JGI IMG/M metagenome (GOLD analysis project Ga0206926, IMG submission 152955) | Enriched cells from forest soil in Barre Woods Harvard Forest LTER site, Petersham, Massachusetts, United States -... | ecosystem: Environmental > Terrestrial > Soil > Temperate forest >... | reverse complement strand
CGTTATGTCAGAGAGAAAAAACTCTGCGCCGACCTGGTCGACGAGGCGCTCCAGACGATCAGGGCGATCCATCAGGCGCGGGTCAGTGCGCCGCAGATACGACTGCGCAGTCCAGAGGACTTCGCAATAGCGGTGACGGATCTGCTGGCTAACATTCGGCATTTCTGCGATGCGAAGGACCTTGATTTCGCGTCACTGGATGAATCTGGACACCGGCATTACGTTGCGGAAGTGACGCAGGCCAGAACAGGTGTGGAGCAATGAGCAGTGTTGACCGACGGGTCGAGGCTGAGAGACCGGCTCAGATGGGAGTGGCGGTCACGCTGGCAACCGCCGTGTCGCCTCCTTCCCTCGCCCAGGTGCGGCAATATGTCGGGGCATCTAAAGCGTCGAATACGGTACGCGGCTACCGGAGTGACTGGCACGCCTTCGGTGCGTGGTGTGAATCGCACGGGTGGCGCCCATTGCCAGCGGCACCGGATATCGTTGCGGCATTCATCGCTGAATGCGCCGGGCGGCTGAAGTCCGGTAGCGTACAGCGGCGGTTGAACGCGATTTCGGAAGCCCATAAAGCGGCTGGTCTGGCGTCGCCGACGCGCGAGCCGATCATTATCAACACCCTGAAAGGAATCCGCCGCACCAACGGCACCGCTCCCGCCCAGAAGACCGCTGCACTGACGGACGATATCCGGGCCATGGTTAACGCGACGGACGGCGGAATGATCGGACTGCGCGACCGCGCACTGATCCTGATCGGTTTCGCGAGCGCGTTTCGCAGATCGGAACTCGTTGGGTTAAGCGTTGACGACTGCGCGTTCGGTAAAGACGGACTGACGATAACGCTGCGACGGTCGAAAACCGATCAGGAAGGGGTGGGCCGTAAGATCGGCATCCCGTACGGCAGCAATCCTGAGACGTGTCCCGTTCGAACGTTGCTGGAATGGATCGAGCAGGCTGGAATATCCAGTGGGCCGCTGTTCCGATCAATCACTCGCCATGGCCAGGTCCGGCCGGATGGACTGTCCGGTGTCGACGTGGCACGAGTCGTGAAGAAACTTGCGGGACGAGCGGGGCTGGATGCGGTGAGGTATGCCGGTCACTCGTTAAGATCCGGTCACGCCACCAGCGCTGCGATAAACGGAGCGTCGGAGCGCTCGATCATGGATCAGACTGGGCATCGGTCGGTGCAGATGGTGCGGCGGTATATCCGGGACGCTAGTTTGTTCCGGGAGAACAGTGCCGGAAAGTTGGGGTTGTAGCAGCCGACGAAGAGCCAATTGTGCAGAAGACGAAACTGGGCGTCGCAACGCGGTTGCTTATCGATGGTAGGCAAATAGGCGACAACGCCACGTTTATGGATTACTATGCGAGCACCGAGGATGCCGTCGCCGACACACTGATATTTTACGAGGCTGAGGGCTATACAGTAGACAGCCTCGAATTCGACTCGCTACCCCGTTGGCCAGGCACCGAGCCTGTTCCGACCGTGATTGCGCGACTTCGAAAGAATTAGCTGATCGGTCTCGCTCAGATCAGCGCTGCCACAGGGTTGGCGAAGACGACCGTTCGAAGGGTCGCCGGCGGAGACCGTCCGGGGGCTGACGATCTTCCGCAGGCCCCCCCAAGCCCGCATTGAATCCGGCTCGGCGCATTTTGGGCCGTTGTAGGGCATGCAGGTCTGCCCGTGCATTTGACAAAAGCGACGAGTACGAGAACAGGGTGCCAGGCTCAATTCGAAAATAACCAATAATAACGTTTGTATATGACGCAATTCGTGACCAAATCCCCAGATTGGGCGCTACGGCTTAAGTGGACCACCCGATAGAACCGTAACTCGCAGCTTCGACACTCCCGTTGACCTGCACAGACCAATCGGCGAAGGGGCCTGCACACCGCAACTCGTTATCCGGAATTGATAGGCAGCTTTGCCCTGTTGATCGACCACGCCCGAGGCGATGAGAGTGACGGGGAAGCTCGCCCTTTGACTGGTAGCCTGACAGAATTCGTTTGAACACGCGCTATCTGAGTCCAATCGAACGTCGATGGTGTGACCACCAATCGGGGGTTGGTCAGCAGGCTGGACGTGATCAAGCGATCCGTGGTATATGGCAGCGACGTTCTGGCCTGGACGCATATGGTCGCATGTGTACGTAAATGGCGGATTATTTTGATTCACCGCACTAAATTGAACCGGGAACTCGCAGGAATCACAAACTCCGTCGCGAGACTCGATGCAGGGACTTGGCCATTGCTTAGTTTCGTTTGGCGTCGGTAAGGTTATTCGAGGGAGTGGCTTTATCACGATTGGTTCGACGCTCACAAGTGGATAAGTGCTGAAACTGGTCATTGTGATCGCGCTATTCACATCGGTACGTTGAAGTGTGAAACTTTGCACCCCGCTCACTTCAGGTCGGGATGAAAACGGATTGTCATTGGTGCTCCCCAGAACAGTAGCGTTACCGACTATCGCACCAAGGAGCCGAATCGTATCTGCCGCTGATGTCTCAGGTTTGTTCCAGTAGAACGTGAGGATTGCCGTTCTTTCATTTACAATGCTTACGGAAGACTTGAAGCCCTTAACCTGCGATGCCAGAAGCCCAAAGCACTCTTTGATGATTTGGGGCGCGTATGTCGATAGCGTCTGGCTCGCAGTCTCGTTCGTCCGGTAGGACTCGAGATCAAGTGAATTCTCCTCGAAATATTTAGCCCGGCTGGTGTCAAAATCTTTAAATTCAGCCGACGCGCCAATGAACTTGTACTCACCGGCGAAACTCTTGCCCTTGTAGTTCATAGTCCATTCATCTCTATCGATCCGCGCAAGCGTTACCCTCTTGAGGGCGTCACTAGATTGATCAAAATTGAGATTTCTGAGCGTTGGGTTGAAACAGGTCCCCGGATCCAACAATACGTCGGCGGGCAGCCGCAGGGTCCAGACGGTTCCAAATAGCGCGATAACAGGCAGTAAAATATAGATTTTCATGCCAGTGGAATTTAACATACAAAGTGGTCATTTTGCAAGGTGAATTTGTGAATAGGTACAGCGCGATGTCTTACTTTCTTTGGATTGTCCATATTTAGGTGAGAATCTACAGAAGTCGAGGCGTCCACCGGTTGAGGCGCAACCCCAGTCCATGCACGCCGTTCCAACTAGGGTGGGAGCAAATGACCCTTTCATGCCCTGCCGGGTGGCAGCGGTTGTAAACAAGAAACCGAATGATCGCGGGCATGTACTCCATGTGGGGCTGCGGCCGATTTTCCTCGCAGTTGATGCCTTGCGTATTCCTTCAGGAGGGCGATGTCCCGCGCCATCATCTGCGCCTGGGGTTTCTCCTGGAAGTGGTTTTATGGCCTTGAGTTCCTGATTGATCTGATGGGCGTTTGGCGAAGCCGAAAGCGGCCAGGGTGGCGACTTCACCAGCCAGGCTCTAACTTGAGCCTTCCGGTTTCTCCTTCGGGAACGTCTCGTCGAACCACGTATCGAAGTCTTCCTTCGTACCCCTCGACGCTGCTATTCCGGAGTGCATATTGCGCCGGATTCGATCCAGTTCTTCCGGTGTTCGGACCTGTTGGCCGTATGGAAGTTTCTTGCCTTGTTCCCGCACGATCTCTTGCCTCTCTTACGATGGCCGGATCTATTCCGGTATCGCGCTTTAGGTCGGTATTTCCCGCCGCCGACCCGGTGCCGAATTGTCCGGGCAACAGTCAATTTCCTGAACGCTGGACCGCAACGTGCTTTTCGTCCACGATATCGGCAGCCACGGCCAGCGGGTCGTTACGGCGAACAAGCACCTAGTTGTCGGGTGCAGATCTTCAAGCGATGGGTGCCGCAGACCGGAGTCGAAGTTTCGACGAATCCGGATACCGCTTCAGAAGTTCGCGCTCCAAACCATCGCTCCCCTCCCGGTCGTATGCCTCCAAACAGGCAGCCTGGTCTTCCTCAGCACGGCTAATCTGCTCATCGGTCGGAGCCGGTATTTCCGGCCGCCTGCCGCGTCCGATTGCGGTCTGGAAATAGTCTACTTCCCGCGAACAGACCTGGCACCGTGTCTTCCAGCCAGCGAAAACCGTTCGCCAACACGAGGGCGGACTTACATAATGAAACCATTCCAGAGATTCGGCGGGAGTTCCGCACCCTGGACACGGCTTCGCGCGTTCCAGGTAACGGGTCTTCGCGTCCTCTAAATTTGTCCGCTCGAATTCGGCAATCTGTTCTGGCGACCAACCCCAATCCAGCAACGGGGAAGGGAGCGTCCCGTTCGCCCACTTTTCATCCTGCCCCCGCAGGTACTCGTTCAGCAAGCGGTCAGCTTCCTCGGCGCGGATCGCCTCACGAACGAAGTGCTTCTCCCATGAAACCGATGGCTCGCGCAACCAGGCCAGCATGTCTTCCCATCGGCGCCTTCTATAGAGAACATCATTCAGCGCCAGCGCCTCATCCGAGGTGATTACACCGTGCAGATGTAGTCGCAGTTCCTGGAGCCTGCCCGGCAGCACGCCGTCATCGGAAAACAGCGTGTCTTCCTGGTTCACGGTTTCCGCGTACAGCCCCAGCGCTATCTCGCGACCGATACCTGCGACCAAGGGTCCTGGGTGGCGCGCGCCTTGCTCCGGCGGCGAAGGACTCTTTGCTGCTTTTTCCGCGATCAGTTCCTTCGTCCGCCTGGCGATCCGGGAGATCAGATCGGGTTGGTTTTCCGGACTGTTGAGCGGCGTTCCGACCGGGCCGTGCTGGCGGCTTGCCGCTGTCCTCTCCTCTATTTGTGCCAAGAGTCTGTCGAATGAAGTTCCATCTTGCTCTGACATACTCGTTACCGAAGGCCATTCTAACGCGAGGAGTTAGACCGGGACGTGCCCCCCCCGGCGTCAGCGTTGGAGCACGCCGATCTCGGGCATCAAATCTGTCTCCTGCGAAACGTCCGCGATGAACTGGATGCGCGGCAACTGATCCGTCGATGTCGCCGCCTGCGGGCAAAGAATTTGAATCGCAAACGACGGCATGGTCCGGTCTCGACCCAGTTCCTGGGTAAGTTCGCCGCGAAGCTCCATAAAGCCGCGCGCCTGTGCCAGAACACTCGAAGCCGCCTTTACAGCCTGCACTGCGCCAGATCTGTCTTTGTCAACGAGAGCGCCGGCCAGAATTCGCTCGGCTTCCCTGTAGAGTCGGTCGACGCGTTCTTCACCTGCGCGAACATCTTCCAAAAGCGTCGCCACGCGCGCAGCATCTCGGATCTCTGCAACTTGCTGCACAGCGATGCTGAGATGCGGTCGGTGCCGTGAAAGAGCACTTCTCGACACCAGAAACTGTCTCTCAACGTCTCGCAAAGGTGTCCCGGCGACAAGCGCCTGCTCGATATAAAGGCGCTGCGGATCTTTGCAAACTCTACAAGTTTGGGCCATTCTTCCTTTATTGTCCCACTAAATTGAGGCGGCCCTGGTCGCCTGAAAGTGGTGGACGTGGTCGCTCGACCAGACGCTCGACACCCTCACATACTTGTCATAATCAAGGCGAAGGTCTGGATCTGGAGAGCCGAAATAGATGCCTGTAATACTGCTGGCGGTGGACACGCCGACGGTCGCTGATCCCGACATCAAAACTGAACCTGGAGAAGAAAAGCGATTCGACACTTCCGGCCCGCGCCTCCGCTGCCCTCATTGCAAATGGCAGCCACGGAAGCATGACCGCTAGGCTTGTGTTTGCGGGCACTACTGGAACACGTTCGATACCGGAGGCATTTGTCCCGCGTGCCGGGCGGTTTCATTGGTTCCGGCGTTTCCGTGGTACGCGTGCTGATCTAGGATATAGGTGTCTCTTCAAGCCAGCCGTTTTGTTCACACTAGACCAAAGCCCCACACGAGATAACCGAAAATGAAGCAAGTCAAGCTGGAAAAACCAAGCGCGAAGACGACCGAGTACCACGCCAAGGTATAGCTCTTCACGTCCTGGGTGTATTCGTCATAACGCCACAGTAGTAGTGCACAAAAGAGAACCCCATCAAAAATGCTCCAAGCCAACAGCAATTTTGCAATTCCAATTGCGGTCGCCGGTCGTGGGTTATTGTTCGCGCCGAAGGCTATGGAAGCCGCTGCGACCGTAACAAGCAACTGTGTGACCCCGACATAATGTTTTAACATCGGCTCGAAGGTCGCGTTCTCGGCCGATTTAGGCAATAGTCGCCTGTGCTTCGCGGGATTGCCAGAGTGGAAATAGTCTTGAGGATCGAAGTAGAAGGTTCCGCTGCCCCGGTGTGTCCACCTGAACACGAGCCACCACCCGAGGACGATAGAAAATGATGTGCCCGTTACCACTAAAAAGGACACGTGCGTGTGCAGCCAATGGAGCAAAACTCCCGTAATATATCACGACTCTTGAGCTTCGGCCCTACGCGTGCCCGCCCATTGTTCCAACAGAGTTCTGTTCCAACTCTGATCCGGCGGGAGCGCCGAACGAGATCGGAACGGGCTATGCGTCTGCCTAGCACTCCGCGCGGCCCGGCGTTTCTTGGTTATTCGCGGCGGTACAATCTGCGTATCCGAATGGATTCCGACTTTGATCTGCGGTCTGTCCTCCCGTCGCTGCTTCCTGTGGCAATCGCTTGGGCAGAGGCTCGTTCAGTCGAAGGTGGGGGCGCAGGCTCTGCCCTCGATTCGGAAGGTATTGTAATTGCTCTGGCAGTCGGAGTGCAGCATCCGGAACTAGTTCGCATCTGCGTCGTGGAAAGCCTGCCCTTGCCTGAAGATGCAAGCCTCAGAATGGCCGCCCTACAAACCGGCTTGCTCGGTCCAGGAATCGTCGGCATAACTCTCGGGTACTCGATCCTTATCTGTCGTGGTCATGAGAGTATCCGGCTGCTTTCGCACGAACTCCGCCATGTTCATCAGTACGAATCGCATGGATCAATTGCTGGCTTCTTGCCGGCGTATCTCCAGCAGATCGCGACCTGTGGGTACCGGGATGCGCCATTTGAGATTGACGCCCGTGAGCACGAGCAAAGTCAGCCTTAAACCCGGATAGGAATTCCGGAGATAACTACCCGCCGCTTCGCGGTCTCTTCTGGGACTCCGGCCTCGGTGAGCGCCGCCGCAAAGGCATCATACAGGGGGAGGGGATAGGGTGACGGTCCGATAATCAGGCGGTCAAAAATACGTGAGAACTCCAACCCGGCAAGCTCGGGCGCAGCCGTCCCATCTAGCGGAATCTTGTAGACGAGCTGTGGAACTCCATTGATCACTTCGGTGGATGCGTTCATGAAGGGCGAGGGGAAATTGTGTGGGAAGTATGCGGCCCTCCACTCCCGTTCTTCGCGGAAGCCTTCATGCTTCAAACACGCGACGCTCGACAGGAGCATGGCCTGGACCGTTGCCACCACCGTGGCGCGGTCATATGAACGCAGAAAATCACCGCTTGCGGCAATATTCGATATAACGTCGCGAAGTTGAGCATGAACCTGTTCTTGCGTAAGGTAGACAATAGGGGCAAAAATGAGCTTCAGTGCATCCGCGCCACCTGAGTTCCATGGGACGTTTAAGACGATAGCTACACGGGTGGTTGTATTGCCGAATGCACGCCACATTGACAGTCGTCCATGTTGATCTTCTGCGGTATCGTGCTCTGAAACCGATGTAATATAGGTGTGCCGTTGGATGACGTTCCACCATTGGTCGAATGAAGTGATGGCATCCTTTGTCGCGCCCGGCACGAATTGGTCGAGCGCCGTTGTAAACGCGCTCGCATTGGAATTGTCCGAGAAAAAGCCCTGCAAACTCGCAAAGCCGTGCTGCACCTCACGGTAGTCAGACATGCACAAAGCATTGCGCATCCACATTCGCTTGCCGTTGATTATGCTCAACGCGGCTCCAGCGGAGGTATAGTGAACGAACCTCGCAGATCTCGCGACCGGACCAGCCGGTGTTTGCCGTCGGTAAAACTCGTCGCGGCGTTTGCTCGCGAACGGCATGAAAATGCTTTCGAGTTTTAGGCGATTCTGTAGTTGTTCCGGGATCGATTCTTCGTTCGTCATGCGTGGTCGTTCAATCGTTCGGCGAGACCAAACCCGTTTATCTTATCGAGTCGTGCAGAAGAAGAGCAACCGGCAGACCGCCAGAATGAACCTGCCCACGCGTGGCGAACGGCGGAACGAGCTTGATCGGATGAAGCGGCATGGGGCTGCAAGATTAACCCTTATCGATGATTTGTGGCGCGTATACGATCAGCGAGGCGCTGTTTGAGGTCTGCGGAATCGGTCCATACGATGTGATTCAAATGCCGCGTATCAAAGTGCAGCTTGTCCTTGTCGGAGTCGTTGCAGCACCAAATGACATCGCGACCCAATCCCTGTGCGAATCCGGCCTCGAAGTAAACATTCTGGCGAGTTCCTGTGAAGTCCGCAATGACGAATCGAGCCTGCCGGATCTCCGCGAGAACCCTATCAGTGATGCCCTCGTTGAATTCGATTTCCTTGATGCGTCGAGCTTCGTAACCGCATTCGCGGATCGCGGGTTCAATTCCGTCAAAATATGCGGAGTCCATACTGTCGTCAAACCACATGATCACAAAGCAGCGATTAGCAACGATCTCGGAGCGAAGGGTTGGCTGGGCTTGCTGCCATCCTGGAATGGTCAGCACGCAACTAACACCCGTCTGTGTACGGGTCACCTTAAGTAATTTGGAATCCTCCAAGAATGATACGTAGGCCAGCATCTCACTTGCGGCATGAGCGTCTATCAACGGATAGTCGAGTTCGTTGGGGAGGTCAGCGCGGGTACCGGGGATTCTGGACCACTTGGCTAACAGCGCAAGCAATTTATCAATCCTCTCTGGAACCGTGGAACGATGTTGCCGCGCTGTCACCTCATAATTGTTTTTCGTCAGTAGGAATTGCTTTCTTCCAGCAGCGACGGCAGGATCAGTTTCGTTCGCCTGCCGGGTCGCGGCGGTGAGTTCCGCTCGCGTCTCCTCAGTGAGTTCATCGCCGTCCGTCATTCTTATGAATTCAACATCAGCATGAAACCTGCCACAAAGCGGGCAGTCATAACCTGGACCATTCGGTGAGGCCGGAGCAATCTGGACACCGTCCCGTCGGCAGAGACAGCATCTACCCTTGTTCATCATGTTTGCTCAGTCTGACACAGGAGGCGTCACCCATTCCTCCCCGGCCTTCTCCTCCGGCCTTCCTTGCCACAGCACCTTCCACGCCACCACCATCGCCTGAATGGATTTCGTCATCGGGAGAACCTGATATAGTTCACTAATCCCGTTATTTTATGAAAGTCGAACTGTCAGGTCATAAATTCGATTTCCCGCGACACTGTGCCTGCTGTGACGCGGGCGCTCAAACGACACTCTCCGTATCGGCAAGCAGATCGACAGGGAAGAGAGTCAAGCACACCACGTCCAAAGCGTGGGATTTTCCGTATTGTGCCACCTGCGTAGAGCACGTTCAGGCCGCCAAATGGGCAACGATTGGTGCGATTTCAACATTTGTCTGCGGCGTTTTCCTTGCCCTTGCTTCCGGCGCCAATTCGCCGTTACCCTCCACCGCGATTTTCTGGAGCGGAGTTGCAGGCAGCATTGCTATCTACGTTGTGCTGCTTGCAAGAGCGAAAAACATGTGCCACGCGCAATGTTCAGGCGTTCGCACCGCTGTTGCGTATCAAGGCTGGCACGGCACCCTTCATAAATTCAAAATTTCATCTCCCGCCTATTCGCATCGCTTCATGACCGCCAACCAGAGCAAGCTCGTAAATGTCAGACCAGAAGTCTGGCAGTGGCTTCAGGCCAACGGAATGAGAACGGAGACGACTACGGCCCAGTCGCCTCGACGGTATCAAAGCTAGAGTAAATATCGGAACCGTGCCAAACCGAACCCAGCCACGAACCCTCAGGGAACGGATTCGCTACATCGCCGTAGCGGTAGTCGCCCTGTGGCTCGTCGTCTGGATGCTGAGAATATCGGGGATCGATATTTCTTGAATCGAGGTGCCGTTGGACGGACAGATGCGGCAACGGGGGGCGGAGCATACGGCTCGTGATTTATCTGATGGGCGATCAGCCGGTGAGGGGTGAGGGCGTTTGTTCACCCGTTTCTCCCTGGCCTCCTCTTCCTTCTTCCTTGCCACAACACCTTCCAAGCCACCACCAGTTCCTGAATAGATTTCGGCTCTCGGCAGCTGGTCGCCATTGATGCTGCACTTTTCATAGACCTGGTGGTATTCGTCGATCACTTTGGAGGGGGCTAGTCGGGAAAGGCGCTGCCGTAGTGTGGCGATTTCCTGTGGCGTAAACGGGCAGTCGAGTTCCTCAGACGTGGGCCGGTGAGCCATACGCAACGCAGGATACCATATTCGTCTTTTGTTCGCCTTGTGGAGCCGGGCGCGAGTGCGCGCACTCGCTCGGCGGACCACCAGCAGACTGAAGCCACCTGGCGATTGCAGCGCGCGGCAGGATAAAGCGCCTTCCCAACCGGATGGACGGAATTGTGCCAGCGCGCAAGCCGGTATAGATAGCGGAACGGCTGACGCCAAGTTCGCGGGCCAGTTCATCTGCGGATGAGTAAACGGAAGGGCTGCTTTTTGCCGCTGCCGCGTCATTCCAGCATCCATGATCAGCCGTGTGCCGCTCCAGTTCAATCCGGGCTGTTTTGGCTTGTGTCTTCAGACGCGGGGCGGGACTTGCACGGGTTTCTTGTCCGAGTCTTCGGCTTCGGTGTCTCTTTGGGGGCCTTCAGGACAGTTCGGAAGGCCCGTCGATGCGTTCCATCGGAGTATCGCCTTGCGGTTCGGGAATCGCCGGCTTTGCTCGCATCTGCGGGGGATTATACCGCCAAGTCAGTCCTTGTAAACTTGTCCTCGGGGGGCCGCATGAACTACATGCACGATCTCTTTGGCAGTATCGACCTCCAGTAAAAGCCGATAGTCGCCGACACGTGCCGATCGCTCCTCCCTGCACTTCAATGGCTTTGAGTGGGTAGGATCGAACGGATCTTTTTCGATATCGTTTAGTTTGTCTCGGATTCTGGTTCTTGTTGGAACATCCAGAGACTTTACGTACTTGGCCGCGCCCTTGTCAAACTCCGTCGAATAGGCCAAGGAATGTTAAAAAACGCTACTCATCGGCACAGTTCCGTGTGCCATTCGGTCTTCCCTGGCACGCTGGAAGATTGCGTCAGTCTCAGGGTCAATTATCATCTTGACCCTCTCAGTAAAATCAGAGATTGCAGCAGCGTGCTTAGCAATAGCCCTCAACGATCCAGCTGTGAGTGTCCGGTTAGTGTAGCCAGCTCGCCGACAAGCCTTTTGAAACTTGTCTAACGCCTCCAGGAATGAATCGAACTGCTCCAACGCTTTGTGGATGTCAACCGGCTCGGCGGATGAGCAACTAGTAGAACTTGATTTCGGCGGGTTCTCTAAAATCTCAAGAACCTCGCGCACGCTTCGCTCTAACCGCCAGAATCTGACTGGAAGAGCGAGATTCTCGGTTTTTTTCTGAACCGCTTCAGCCGCCGTAGAGATGGCCGCCATGGCGGAATAATATGCACTGTTCCAGTGCATGTCCGACACGAAACCGAAGTTGCTATCAATTGCAGGGCACATTTTGTTCACTCCGTCTGGAGCGCACGATCTCCTGATCCTACGTATTATATAGACGCACCAAGTCCCGTTATATCCCTAGTGTGCAAAGTTGAGGCCACCATCAAAACAGCTCCAGTTTGCAAGCGAACCGCATACTTCCCATCCGCCTACCTGCTTTTGATGCCGCGACTGACCGAAACGTGTGGAAACCGTAGGAATCTCTAGATTGGCCAGCTATCTCCATAATTGCACAAACCCTGTAAAAGTGTATTACATGTGAGATCTGTAACGTAGAAATTTACAAAACTGCGAAAACCGGACATGCGCATCAAGAATGTTCAGACACTGAACATATCGACAAAACCTCCGTAATGATTACAACTCTTTTGGAGGAGATTTAAAGGCAGGCAAGCCTTTATAAGTTTTTCTAATGAAAGAGGGCGGGCGTGGCAATCCACGGCGCTTCCCGCGTTGTTGGCGTTCAGCCACTCTAATGGACAGTTCCCGGTCAAACCGCCTCCTGACCGACCAACCTATCCCAGTGAGACGCTTGCCGACGATTTTGCGAACGGCACGCTCGAACCGTTCAAATTCGCCGACCTTTTCGCCGTCCTCATTTTTGCGGTTGTTGTAGCGGTTCATCAGTCACCTTAATACCGGAACAGGTGGCTCGACGCTGATATGGGTGCCCTTTAGCGCCCGCTTCACGAGCGACCAGAGTTCCATTCTGTACGCATGGACCTGCCGCCCACGTACCCTAGGGCATGGTCGGGCACCTGATGTCCGCGTATCTTGGCAATAGCTAACTTCGAAAATCATATTTTAATTTACTGCGAGAATTGTGCACATTACATAGTAATGTCGATAAGTTATATGATGATGTGGTGCCCCTTCCCCTAGGTCTCGACGTCTATGCTTGGTCAGGCTCCCTTAGCGTCCCCGGGAAACCGACAAAAGAGCCAATCGGGTTTCGGGTCACGGGCCTGACATTGGATGATCATGCTTTCGTTCACTATGCTGGTGGGCAAAGTGGAAAGCGAAAGTGGGATGCCCGCTGGTTTCAGAGTGGCGAGAAAATCTTTGAATCCGGTCTGTTTGATTCTCCGCAGGAGGCTCTAGCATCTATGGAGAAATTCAGATCGGAAAAGTTCTAGGCCTTTTTCCTTAGTGGCTGAATAGACCGTCGGCGGTCAGTTGTCGAACCGCGTCGTCATGAGATTAACTGTCACGGCGTTTTTGGTTCACTGGGTCCATCTGGCCCATCTCGCGGGCGGCCGGCATGAGCAGTACGCGTTTCGGTGAATATCGCCTGGTCGATGTGCAGCCGGTTGGCTGAATCGATCACCTTCAGCCCCGTTTTGCCCACGCCGGGCAACGATGCCATCGTTTCGAGAGCCGCGCGTTCCCGTTGGATCTGCTGTAAGCCGAGCACCAGTTCGTTCAGCCGCTTCATCCTCCCGCGCTGGGAGCCGATAGCGATATCGGTCATGCGGGACGTGAACTCGACCTTCAGTTGTTCGACGCCGCAAAAATCGAAGCATTCTTCAACAAACGGTGTCCGGCCTGATTCGCGCCCCTTTCGCTGTAGCCTGCAAACGTATAGGCATCGCCGGGAGTCTTGCCCCTGGGCGACGCAGATGCAGAATTTGTCGTACCGGGTTTCAGTGCCGTCATTTTCGTGCTCCCTTCATATACCTCATTGACTTGGCTTCGCTCCAGCGGGCCGAATCGGGCGTTGCGAGCTGCCGTCGCGATGCTTCCTGGCGCGATTCTGAACCAGTTGAAAAGTGAGCCACAATGTGGCTCGGATGAGACTCCCGGTGCTCTTGATC
>Ga0206926_1158_pt1 | contig 13409 bp, 11 predicted proteins | sample Alteio_BWOrgHeat_59_FD_152955 | JGI IMG/M metagenome (GOLD analysis project Ga0206926, IMG submission 152955) | Enriched cells from forest soil in Barre Woods Harvard Forest LTER site, Petersham, Massachusetts, United States -... | ecosystem: Environmental > Terrestrial > Soil > Temperate forest >... | reverse complement strand
TGCGACATTACCGCCGCTGGAAAAAAGTTTAGCGCAAACACGCCATGCGCTCGCGGTGTTAATTGGTTGTCTGCCCAGCGAAGTCAATTTACCTGAATTTTTTCTTGATGAGTTACAACTCCCCACCGAATTGCCGTTAAGTATTCCTTCCGAGTTGGTCAGACAAAGGCCAGATATTCGCGCGCAAGAAGCTTTATTGCATCAAGCCAGTGCGCAAATTGGCGTGGCAACTGCCAATTTATTTCCGCAAATTACCTTAACGGGAAATTATGGTTGGGAATCAATAACACTCAGTGATCTTATTTCCCCGACAAACAATATTTGGACGATTACCGGACAAATATTGCAACCGATTTTTAAGGGCGGCGCATTATTGGCACAACGTCGCGCCGCGATTGCCGCATTTGAACAAGCGCTCGCTCAATATCGCCAAACTGTTTTACAAGCGTTTCAAAATGTAGCCGATGTCTTACGTGCCATAGAATATGATGCAATAGAATTACAGGCGCAAGCCTATGCCGAAAAATCAGCTTATGATTTATTTGTCTTAACGCAAGAGCAATACAAGCTGGGCGCTGTCAATTATCTAAATCTGCTTAATGCGGAACGACAATATCAACAAGCCTTAATTAATAGAATTCAAGCACAAGCCAGTCGATTTAATGATACCGCTGCGCTATTTCAAGCTTTAGGGGGACTCTGGTAATGGTTAAACGCATGATCATTATGCTACTTTGTTTAGGCGTACTATTTGGTGGCATATTTGCTTATCAAGCTTTTAAGAAAAGCATGATGCAACGTTATATGGCAAAACATACGGCTCCCGTAGTTAGCGTATCGACAATGAAAGCGTCAATGTCTGAATGGCAACCGCACATTAAAGCGACCGGCAGCTTGCGTGCTATCCGCGGTGTGGATATTACCACCGAATTGGCGGGTATGATCCGTACCATTTATTTTAAACCGGGTGCACAAATTAACCAAAATGCAATAGTCGTTAAATTAAACGATGATGCTGAAGTAGCAACATTACATGCCTTACAAGCAACTGCCAATATCGCCAAAATTACTTATGAGCGCGATAAAGCGCAATATGATATTAAAGCAGTCAGTAAACAAGTGGTAGATAACGACGCCGCGACTTTAAAAAGCGCGCTGGCACAAGTAGCACAGCAACAAGCCACCGTCGATAAAAAAACTATCCGTGCGCCATTTACTGGTAAAGCGGGAATTTCTTTAGTTAATCCGGGACAATATCTCAATCCCGGCGACAAGATCACGACTTTACAAACCTTAAATCCTATCTATGTCGATTTTTACATTCCGCAACAAACCTTGTCGCAACTAAAATTGGGGCAACAAATAACGTTAACGACGGATGCATTTCCAAATCAAACCTTTAACGGCAAAATTACCACTATCGATCCCATTATCGATACCGCAACACGTAACGTACAAGTGGAAGCCACGGTGACTAATCCTAAATTGCTATTATTACCAGGCATGTTTGGCACCGTCGAAGTCATCAGTGGCAAACCCGAGCAATATCTTACTTTGCCACAAACGGCAATTAGCTTTAATCCCTATGGCAATGTGGCCTATATCGTCGCGGAATCTGGCAAAGACGCTCAAGGAAATCCGCAATTTATCGCCAATCAGACTTTTGTCACCGTGGGTGAGACTCGCGGTGATCAAATCACCATTTTAAAAGGGATCAAAGCAGGTGAAACGGTGGTGACCAGCGGTCAGCTAAAACTTAGAAATGGTTCTCCAATAGCGGTTAATAATAAAGTTGTGCCCAAAAATAGTCCCGATCCCGCAACGATAGACGAATAAGGCAAGGATAAATCATGCATTTTACCGATCTTTTTATCCGCCGACCTGTTCTAGCAACGGTGATCAGCTTAATGATCTTAGTGTTAGGATTGCGATCTATAGGATCACTCTCCGTTCGCCAGTTCCCCTTCACCCAAAATGCGGTAGTCACGGTGTCAACCGTTTATACGGGTGCCGATCCTGAACTCATGGCAGGTTTTATCACGACACCCATTGAAAATTCAGTGGCACAAGCCAATGGTATCGACTATTTAACGTCAAGCAGCACGCTTGGTCAAAGTACTATCCAAGCCAATTTGCGCTTAAATTACGATCCTGATAAAGCGTTGACGGAAATTAATGCCCAAGTGAATGCCGTGCTTAATCTGTTACCTAAACAAGCGCAACAACCGGCATTATCTATCGCCATCGGTGAAACCATCGACTCAATGTATATCGGATTTTATAGCGATGAACTTGCCAGTAACAGCATTACCGATTATCTCATTCGCGTCGTGCAGCCGAAATTGCAAGCTATTGATGGCGTCAAATTGGCTGAAATCTTAGGCAAACGCCAATTCGCGTTGCGCGCCTGGTTAGATCCGGCCAAAATGGCTGCGTTTGGATTAACCAGTAACGATGTGGCCAAGGCCTTAGCAGCAAATGATTTTATTTCTGCTGCAGGTCGTACGGATGGCTCAATGGTCATTGTCAATCTGATTGCAGATACGGGATTACACTCTACCGAAGAATTTAAAAATCTTATTCTTAAATCGGCCAATGGCGCTATTGTTAGACTTAAAGATGTCGCTAACGTGACTTTAGGTGCCGAAAATTATGATACTGCGGTTACCTTTGATGGCCGGCAAGCGGTTTACATTGGTATACAAGTTGCCCCAGCAGCGAATTTGCTGACGGTAATTGATAGAATTCGGACCGCTTTCCCTGAAATTCAAAAAGAATTACCGAATGGTTTATATGGCAAAATCGTTTATGATGCCACCCAATTTGTGAACAGTTCTATTCATGAAGTTATCCGCTCTCTGGTGGAAGCCATGATCATTGTGACCTTAGTGATCTTTTTATTTTTAGGCTCACCCCGTTCTGTATTGATCCCCGTGATTGCTATCCCATTATCTTTAATTGGCACATTCTTTATCATGTTAATGTTGGGATATTCCATTAACCTGCTGACCTTATTGGCATTAGTATTAGCAATTGGTTTAGTGGTGGATGATGCTATCATTGTGGTAGAAAACACACATCGTCATATGGAAGAAGGTAAATCTCGCCTAGACGCAGCGATGATTGGCGCCAGAGAACTGGCCAACCCGATCATTGCGATTTCAATTGTTTTAATTGCCGTGTATGTCCCGATCGGTTTTATGGGGGGATTAACCGGTGCGTTGTTCACTGAATTTGCTTTTACCTTAGCAGGTGCGGTTGGTGTATCTGCTGTGATTGCGTTAACATTATCACCCATGATGTGTTCGCGGTTTTTAGTTGTCTCGCAAAGCAATAATCATAAAAGTTTTACTGGATTTTTGGAACATCAATTTCAGCGACTAGATAATGGCTATAAACGAATACTGCAACGCTCTCTTAATTTTCTACCCGTAACAGCAGTATTCGCCATTATTATTTTATGTAGTAATTATTTTCTCTATGCTACCTCTAAACATGAATTAGCACCCCAAGAAGATCAAGGGATCCTCATTTCACAGCTAACCACAGCACCTAATGCGAGTTTGCAACAAACGCAATTGTTTTCACGTGAAGTGCTGGATATTTTCGATCAATATCCAGAAAAAGATCATACCTTTGGATTAGACGGCGTAACTGGATTAAACTCAAGTATTATTGGGATGGTGTTAAAACCTTGGGATAAACGCAAGCTTACCGCCGATCAATTACAAGCGAAAGCACAACAACAGATAAATCAAGTTACCGGTAGTTTGACTGCGGTGTTTCAACCGCCACCCTTGCCCGGGAGTCGTGGCTTACCAATTCAATTTGTGATCCAATCAACCGATAATTATACTCGGATCAATGAAGTCATCCAATCCATTCTGGAAAAAGCCCGTGCTTCTGGCTACTACCCCTATATTGATACCGATCTTAAAATCGATAAACTGCAAACTTCAGTGCAACTGGATAGAGAAAAATCGTCTGAACTTGGCTTAACCATGCAAGATGTGGGCAATATTTTATCGGCAAGTTTAAGTCAAAACTATATCAACTTTTTTAATCTTGCAGGCCGCTCTTATCAAGTGATCCCGCAAGTTATTCGCAGTGAACGTGTTAATTACGATCAACTGCTAAATTATTATATTACTACAGCCGATGGTTCTTCGGTACCTTTAGCAACTATTGCGCGAGTACAATCAAAAGTAGTACCAGAATCTATTAACCACTTTCAGCAACTCAATTCCTCTACTATTTCTGGTGTGGCTGCGCCTGGTATCACCATGGGTCAAGCATTAGATAATCTTATCACCATTGCCAATCAGCAATTACCCCAAGGCTATACCATTGATACCGCCGGTGCTTCACGTCAATATATGCAAGAAAGTAGCGCGTTGGTGGCAACCTTCTTTTTTGCACTGATTATTATCTTTTTAACCCTCGCTGCGCTATTTGAAAGTTTTCGCGATCCGCTCATTGTTTTGATTACCGTTCCCATGTCTATCTGCGGAGCGATGATTTTTATTAGCTTAGGGATTGGCGGGGCAACCTTAAATATTTATACCGAAGTCGGCTTGGTGACATTAATTGGTCTTATTAGTAAACACGGTATTTTAATTGTGCAATTTGCCAATGATCTACAACTTGAAGGTAAAAATAAACGTGAAGCCATTGAGGCCGCTGCCAGTATCCGTTTACGTCCGATCCTGATGACAACCGCATCGATGGTTTTAGGTGTATTGCCATTGATTACCGCGTCAGGCGCAGGCGCGGTAAGTCGCTACAGTATTGGGCTGGTGATCGCAACTGGGATTTCTATCGGCACGTTATTTACCATGTTTGTGGTTCCAGCAATGTATTTGCTGCTGGCAGATGATTTATCTGAAAAAGCGAAGCTCGCGCTAGAAGGCGGCGAATTAGGATCACCTGTTACATTAACTTGAGGAGAATGTAAATGAACGTCATTATCGTAGGGGCGACCGGCACTATTGGCCGAGCAGTAGCGAAAGAAATTGGCAAACGCCATCGCATTATTAGTGTGGCGAGTAAACACGGCGATTATCAAGTTGATATTACGGATGTAAAATCCATCGAAAATATGTATAAAGAGGTGGGAAAATTTGATGCCCTCATTGCCACCGCTGGCAAAATGCATTTGGCTGAATTCAGTGCCATGAATGCGCAAATGTATCATGTAGGTTTAATGGACAAATTAATGGGCCAAGTGAATTTGGTGCTCATTGGCTGCAAATATATTAACGATCAGGGTTCTTTTACCTTAACCAGCGGTAAATTAAGTTTTGATCCAGTACGTGGGGGTTCCAGCGGTTCCATGGTGAATGCAGCTGTCGATGGGTTTGTGATAGGTGCTGCGATTGAAATGCCACGCGGTATACGGATCAACGCAGTGAGCCCGACAATTCTTGCCGAATCAGCACATCAATATGGACATTTCTTCCCGGGTTTTGAACCGGTTGAATCGTCACGTGTCGCTTTAGCTTACAGCAAGAGTGTTGAGGGATCACAGAACGGTCAAATCTATCATGTCGGATAGCTGTTATAAATAACAGTAAGTTTGGATCATAAATATTGTGAGATTTTGCTTGCATACAAACAAGGCATTCACTTAGAATTTAAGTCTCTCCCAAAAAACTATAAGTGTGATATGCGCTTGCAAAAACAATTCTTTGATTATCGGCGCAAGTTGATGCGCCTTGCAGCAAACTTTCTCACCACCATTCAAGATGTTATCGCGATGTTTCTCAGTTTACCGCGACGTACGCTCGATGAATTACAATGGTTTTTTCTTGACTTCATTCCTTTTTTAATTCGCAATGAAATTAATTATTGGCGTGAAAATTTTTTAGCATTTAAGAAAAACTTTCCTCTTTTTTTAAATGCAGTTGCTATCGATGCTATTGAAGTACTCTATATTACTAAAGCTGCGCTCATTCAACTGGGAACATTTTTACGCCCCCATATTAATGATGCGATAATTTATTCAACAAAAGCATTATTGAAGTTAATGTTCAACGGTTTAGGCATGTTATATCAGATCTTCACCGAAGCATTCGATTCCGCTGAAGATAGGCTACGCCAATATGTCATTCTCAATTACTTGCGTGATTTACCCAGTCATGCAACATTAAATTATTTTAAAAATGCAATCACCGTCGCCATAATTGCAGGCATTTCGGTGCTATCGCTTTTAAAGCTTCCTTTATATGCGCCGTTGTTAACCTTAATTGGCTTATCGATGGCAGGTAATCTGATCGCCGCCAAATATCTTAAAGCGGAAGAACAAGTCGTTAATCAACAAAACGCTGTTCCGGTGCCCTCGACAACCACAAAGGATGCTGAAGCTTGCACACTGAAGAAATTCACGCCGCCCATCCTAAATACTTATCACCCAGAACCGGGGACAGCACCTCCAGCAAAAAAACGCAAAACACCTATACCTACCAATGCAAGGCCCGGCAATATTATGACTGGGGTGACTGTCATTGATGATTTTACCGATGCTGCTAAACCATCAGATAAAGAGAAGTGCGGCTGCGTACATTAATCTAAGATCCCAACACGCAATGGTAATTGCCATGTCATGGTTTTTTCTTGCTGCAGATCCCCCCAAGCCTGCTTTAGCGCAGGAAGTATTTCATCCATGGGATTTCGCTGTTGCTGTTGGATAAATTGTTTTACTGCTGACCAAGTATTAAGATAGCCAATGAAGGTATCAAGGGTAAATTGTTTTTGCATGGAAAAAGCTGGCGCAATAATTTCTTTAAAAGGAAAAGGAATGGTTTGATAATTCGCATCGATAAAACGGCGCTCGGGAGGCCAATAAGCATCCCCTAAAATATCTTCGTATAAATGATGAATAACTGCATCAATATTTTTTTCGATGGTCCCTAAAGAATAACACCAAACTGCGATAATGCTTTCAGGTTTTCCAACCCGTTTTACTTCAGTATAAAATCGCTCAAAATTAAACCAATGCAGTGCTTGTGCCACCGTCACCAAATTGATACTGCTTGATGCAATCGGTGTTTTATCTGCCGGGCAACACAGATATTGAATATTGTCTTGCTTGCTAGCGACATTGAGTTGTGCTTGATTAATATCGGTCGCAATCACTTGCTTAAACGTTTTGGCCAAACTCACCGCAGCTTGTCCGGTGCCGGTGCCACAATCCCAGGCAAGATCGTGTGTTTTAACCAACGATCCCAAATAATCAAATAAACTTTGGGGATAATTGGGCCGAAAACATTGATAGTTCTCAGAGCCTTCAGCAAAATGTTTGATATAACTCATGCTATCCTTTAAGATAATTTTATCCCTAAACCCCATTATATACTGATGTCGCAATCTATGGTGCCTTCCGCTTTGATTGAGTTAGCAGAAAATCTAGGAACGTTATTTATTCAGCGCGGTTGGACATTAACCACCGTTGAATCTTGTACTGGCGGCGGTTTGGCATACGCGATTACCTCCATATCTGGAAGCTCTGATTGGTTTGAGCGTAGCTTTGTCACCTATAGCGATACTGCTAAACAAGAAATGGTTGACGTGAAAACACAAACGTTGCAGCAATATGGCGCAGTTAGCAAGCAAACAGCGATTGAAATGGCTGCAGGTGGCTTAGCACACAGTCATGCCACCGTTAGCTTGTCTATCACTGGCATTGCCGGCCCCAGCGGTGGCAGCGTCGATAAACCCGTGGGGACAGTTTGGATAGCCTGGGTGGGTAAACAACATTCCATGCAAACGCAACATTATGTGTTTCAAGGGAACCGCGAAGCCATCCGCGAACAAGCTATTCGTGAGGCACTATATTCTCTACTGCAGCTTTAATTTCTTGCATTAAGCTCAACATCTGTTGCTGATCTTGTTCTGAAGGCGCTTGAATTAGAGATTTTTTTACCATGACTTCTAATTGACGTAACAATTGACTTAATTCCATATAGCCATAGGTTCCCGATGAGCCCATAAGATTATGGAGTAAGATATAAAGATCATGCCACGTTTGCTCTTGCCAAGTTTGAGCCATCAGCTGTTGCAAGTTCATTTCAATCAATTCAATTTTTTCAGGTAACTGATCGGTATATTTTTTAATGATCTCTTTTAAAGCTGGCTTTTGGTCTTTCATACATTAATCCACGGTTAAGTTTTTTTCAGCAAATTCATTCCAAATCTTTATGATTTCTGTCGATAGCGTTGCCGGATCAAAAGGTTTTGGAATAACACCCAGAGCGCCAAGTTTTAAGTACTCTTCCACTTCATTGGCTTGCACCCGCGCTGTCATAAAAATCACCGGCACATTTTTCATTTCTGACATAGTGCGCAATTTTTGCAAGGTGGTAGGTCCATCCATGTCCGGCATCATGACATCGAGTAAAACCAATTGTGGTAGCGCGGCAGGTAGTTTATCTAAGGCCTGCTGACCAGACTCGCAGAGTGTTAAATTAAACCCGCCTAATTCGGTTAAAGCCAGTGAAGCAATTTCCCGGATATCCGGCTCATCTTCGACCAACATAATTTTTGATAACTTCGCCATAGATACCTAATTCAATGGTAATTTATTGTACCATCGGCAAAATCAAAGTCTTAATAAACATCAGATATATACAGTCCTGAAAGTTCAGTGATTATTGGACTACAATATTCCGATAAAATATATGCGATTAACTTGTTAATAGAACAGTAGTTAAAATCATTAGGGTATATCGATGCAAGAAGATGATGTCAATCTCATCAAAACCCAAGGCACCGTATTAAGTGTGGATGATGATCCTTGTATTCTACAACTTATTGAATATTACTTAACTGATTGTGGTTTTAATGTTGATGTTGCTTATGATGTGGAAAAAGCCTTAGAATTATTTCAACAAAATAAACCCGACGTTGTGCTAAGTGATTTGAAAATGCCTACCATTGGTGGGTTAACCTTCATCAAAGCTTTAAAAAAGATCTCTCCCGAAACACCCGTGATTATTATCTCTGGCTCCGGCGATATGACCGATGCCATTGAAGCGCTGCGTTTAGGCGCCTATGATTATATTATTAAACCTTTTACCCAAGATCAATTAGAGCATGTTGTTAGGCGCGCTCAGGAACACACTAACCTGATTAAAGAAAATAAAAAACACCGTCAAGAATTAGAAAAAACCAATATTCAACTTGCACAAAGCTTATCTCAATTAAAAGAAGATCTTGACGCTGGCAGAAGTGTGCAGCAACAGCTACTTCCTAAACCAAATTTTCATCTTGGCAATTATTCACTTTCGCATTTAGTGATCCCTTCTTTATATTTAAGTGGAGATTTTGTTGATTATTTTAAAATCAATGATCATACCTTAGGGTTTTATATTGCCGATGTTTCCGGACATGGTGCTTCCTCGGCTTTCGTCACCGTATTATTAAAAGCCTTGGTGGAACAAATGGTCGCTAATTATCAGATTGGACATAATGATAAGATTTTACATCCGGATAAAGTACTCAAAACGATTAATGATGAAATCCTTAATGCCAAATTGGGTAAATATCTCACTATGATGTACTTTGTACTCAATACCAAAGAAAATAGTTTGGTATATAGCGTGGGTGGCCATTATCCCAGCCCGATATTATACGATGGCCATAAAACTATTTTCCTCAAAGGCAGTGGTTTTGGTGTTGGCATGGTGAAAGAGGCGAAATTTAATAATTTTTATTATGAATTACCCGAAAAATTTTCCATGGTAATGTTTTCCGATGGCGTGTTTGAAATACTGCATGGCCATAATCTTGAAGAAAATGAAAACAAACTATTGTCACTATTTCAACATTCCCCGATTAAGATTGAACATATTACTGAATTTCTACAATTAGAAAATGAAACTACGCTGCCAGACGATATTACTTTACTTATTATCAATAAAGCGAAATCAGAGAGTTGCTCCATTTCTGCTCAAAATCGTGTATGACCGCTTAGTTTAATAAAGAAATCCTAGAAGATATAAGGGGATCTTATTTTTGAAGCCATGGATAATCCCATCTGCTAAAATATAGCCCTGCTGATGACCTTTCAATTGACTGCCAGTTTTACTCTTGCCGCCAACTTCAAATACTAGGTTACCTACTTTAAAATCACCGTTTTCGGTATAAAAGATCTCATGGTTGCTGTTTTTAAATTGATTAATGGCAAATGTTTCTCGAACTTTTCCCTTATTCCCATCTAATATTTGTGGTAAATAAGCCGAAAAAATAAGATTTGAATTATCCGGGTACATTTTGGTGGGATTACGCAGTAATGCTTTACCTGATTGATCGGTAAACAAGAATCTAATCAAACCTGCTTGTTCTAATATACGCAGATATTCGCTGATGCTTTCGTAATCTTTACCCAAGGCGCTGGCCAGCTTATATGCGCTGATTTCTCCTGGCAGTGATCCGACGACATACTTATATAATTTCTCAATTAACAATAAGGTGGGTGTTTTTAGAGAATATAAGGTTGCAATATCTTCATAAATAACCTTTTGTACTGCATTTTCAACCGCTTGAAATTTTTCTTGATCAAGCTTTAATTCACTAAAAAATGGATAGTAGCCAATGCGTAAATAATCATTAAAGAATTTTAGAATTTGTGGAATGGCAAAATCTTGAGTTATCGTTTCGTGATTTTTGATTACCTCCTCAAGTGACAGCACACTCAATTTCATGTTTTGAGTAAACTCTAGATATTCGCGGAATGAAAAACCATGTAAGTGATGCATGGTTACCCGCCGCGATAGATCATATTTTGCTTTAATTAAATCGATCATTGAGCTGCCGGTAAAAAGCACTCTAAAATTTTTATAGGTATCTGAAATATTTTTTAATTCTTGGTTCCAATTAGCGTATTTTTGGATTTCATCAATACACAACAAACGCACATCGCTTTCTTTGTATAGTTTATCTACTAGCTCTATTAGAGGTGTGTCTAAAAGATAATAACTGTCCGCGGAGAGGTATAAAGACTTCTTTTGTGCAGCGCCTTTTACCAGGGTTTGTTGAAGTAGGAAGGTCGTTTTTCCTATACCTCGCGGTCCCAAAATTCCGGTAAGTCGATTATCGTAAGTAATCCCGGCAAAACAGTGGCGATCATAAAAGGGACCTTGCTTAAACTCCTGGATTAGCAAGCTTTGTATCTCAAATAATTGTTCCATTTTTGACCTTTACACTTAGGTTGTAACCTAAGTATATAACGGAAAAACTTCGGTTGCAACCGAATCCGTTAGATTTTACAATAATAGTTGTACCTACAAGTAGTGAAAATGCTGTTCGCTATTCTTCTTCTATAGTTTCGTGCGTTTCTTCAAAATTAAAATTGTATAATTTCGAAAAAGCCATGGGGAAAAAGCCATTGCCAGTGACATTAAAAGCCGTTCCAAACGGATCAAATAACATATAAATCGCAGTAATCAGCCCCACCATTTCATCGGTAAAATGCAAATAATCCACTAACCAGGGCGTGGCCACGATAATAGCGCCTCCTGGGACAGCAGCGACAGCAAATTTGGCTAAGGCATAGCGCATACCAAACTGCAGGAATTCCATCACTGACGGTAAATGATGGCCAAATGCTAAAATGGTAGTCAAAGCTAAAATGGTTAAGCCAATCGCACTTCCTATGGTATGCGTATTGATAGTCGCGGGAATGACAATTTCAGCGACTTCGGGATTTTTTAAATTCTTTTCGGTACAGAGAATTAATATTGGCATAGTAGCGGCACTGGATACCGTGCTAAAACCGGTAATCGTCGCTGGCAAAATATTTTTAACATAGCGAATAAAACGCTTAAGTGAAAATTTTGATACTGCTAAATAGAGTAATGTCATATAGCACAATTGTGTGCCAACCACGATAAAAAATACTGGCCCATAAATCCTAAGCGCTCTTTCTAAGACTTGATCATGCTCGAGTTTAAACACAAAGCCGAGAATAAACAGCGGCAATAACGGTGTAAAAATGCGCTTTAAAAAGAAATTAGCAGCATGATTTAATTTTTTGGCAAAATCTTCAGCGAATTTATTTCTTTTGTAAGAAAAAATAATGCCCAACACAAATCCCATCAATAAAGCGATTTGATTGGGAATAAGCACGGGGAGATCTAATTTCCACAATACCTTTAAAGCACTTTCCTCTGGCACAGCATGATGTGCTGGAATGGACAATTGTGGCAAGGTTAATGAGCCAACTGCATAACCGGTAAAAATGGCGGTAAAATTAGACAGATAAATCATCGCCACCAGCATAATGATAAATTTAATCACGCCAGATTTCAGATTCAACAACGACGAAAAGATAAAACCGAAGATGATGAAAGGCAGAATAAAAAGCAATAGTGCTTTCATCGTCAAACTAATTGAATATAAAAAGGCTTTGACGTATACCGGAATAAAAGGGCCTAAAAACAAGGGGATAATCAAAATTGCAAACAAAATTAACGGCAAACCCATTTTTTTAATAAATACGATGGGTAAATTTGCGCTTTTTTTATCTGTCATAATATTAATATCACATTTGTTTATCCAGCTAATGATAATCCTATGAGCTTACCAATCATAAAAGTGATGGCTGCAGCAACTAACCCAAAAATGACTTGTCTTGTCCCTGAATAAAACATATTCCGGCCTGTGAATAAGGTGATGGTAGAGCCTAAGGCAAATAATCCACAGGTGCTCACTATCAAACTGATAGGGATGACATTTTTACCTAAATCGAAGAAGAAAGGCAAGACAGGTAAAAGTGCGCCAAAGGCAAAAAGCATAAAGGACGCAATCGCTGCTTTCCACGCCGAGCCCCCTAGCTCCATCCGATCTATCCCCAGTTCTTCACGCACCAAGGTATTCAACGCAGTTTCTTTATTTGACATGACTTCTTGAGCTAGTTTTTTAGCTTTATCTTCGTCCATACCTTTGGCTGCATACAATAAAGCCAATTCAGTCATTTCTTCTTCAGGTGAAGTTTCCAACTCTTCGGCTTCTATCTCCACTTGCAGTTGATACAATTCACGCGAGCTTTGCACCGAGAGCCACTCGCCAAGCGCCATCGAAATCGCACCTGCCAATAATCCCGCTAATCCCGCCACTAAGATATCGTTGTGGCTTCGTAAAGCCCCTGCCACACCCATCACTAAACTCAAGTTTGACACTAAGCCATCGTTAGCGCCTAAAACCCCTGCCCGGAGTTCATTGCCACCGAGGAACGTTTTATGTTTACGCTCGCCAGATAATAATTTTTTACCCAGTGCAATGTCTTCATGTTTGGCTAAATTTTTAAGAATATGCAGATGAAGATTTTCAAAGCCCGTAATAGGAAAGCCGCTCGCTTCTTTTTTCGCAATCATATTTTTTGAGATCTGCCATTCGGTGGCGGCAAGATCGGC
>Ga0206926_1092_pt1 | contig 13414 bp, 10 predicted proteins | sample Alteio_BWOrgHeat_59_FD_152955 | JGI IMG/M metagenome (GOLD analysis project Ga0206926, IMG submission 152955) | Enriched cells from forest soil in Barre Woods Harvard Forest LTER site, Petersham, Massachusetts, United States -... | ecosystem: Environmental > Terrestrial > Soil > Temperate forest >... | reverse complement strand
CGTTACGGCTGGAGCGAAATTGGTTACGGCCATATCGTGTTCTGGTTCCAAGCAGCATTTGGAATCGGCTTTTTTTCATTCGGGCGCTTTATTGATCGAGTCGGCGCCCGAATTGGTTACGCCGTTGCGGGTGTTTTCTGGACTGTAGGCCACCTAGCGCAAGCACTTGTTACAACGACGCTGGGTTTCGCCATCGTTCGAATACCGCTGGCCTTCGGTGAATCCGGCTCTTTCCCTGCCTCGCTATCGGCGACAAGAGAATGGTTCCCCCAACACGAACGCGCCTTGGCAATTGGCATTTTTACGGCAGGGACAAGCAGTGGGGCGATTTTGGCGCCTTTGATCGTTCCGGTCATAACGCTTACTCTGAATTGGCAGATGGCTTTCATCATTACTGGCCTGTTCACCGTCGCATGGCTTGCGGTCTGGATTTGGTATTACCGCTCTCCGCGCGAACATCTAAAAGTGTCGCCGCGTGAACTTGCTTATATAGAAGCGGATCCAGCGCCCGTGGCTAGACCAGTTGCCGTGCGGCAGCTGCTAGCGCAACGCGCGACATGGGCCTTTGTTTTGGGCCGGTTTTTCATAGATTCGATCTGGTATACATTTCTTTTCTGGCTTCCGGATTTTTTCAGCAAGCAGTACGGTATTGACCTGAAAAACTTCGGACCGCCGCTTGTTGTGGTCTATGTCATGGCGGATCTTGGATCAGTCAGTGGAGGATGGGGCTCTTCGGTTTTACTGAAACGGGGTGTTGGCCTCAATAAGGCGCGCAAGATCGCCATGTTTGCCTGTGCCATGGCCGTTGTGCCCGTAGCTTTTGCCATTAATGTTCATGGCCTATGGGCATCAGTGTTATTGATTGGTCTGGCCATGGCCGGCCATCAGGGCTTTTCCGCCAATCTCTACGCGCTGCCTTCCGACGTATTTCCAAGATGGGCGTCCAGCTCGGTCGTGGGTCTGGGCGGTCTGGGTGGATCACTGGGCGGCATGATCATGGCCCAGTATTCCGGCTGGATCCTGCAGACGCTCGGAAGTTACCAGCCGATTTTCTATGTGGCGGCTTGCGCCTATCTTGTTGCACTCCTCACTGTGCATATCTTTAATCCCCGCTATGAACCCGTCGCACTCGCACCATAAGACGTTAATTCACGTAGGAATGTTTCAATGTTGGGCGCCGTTCTCCATTCTGCAAAGGATCTGAGGATAGAATCGCTCGCAGAGCGTGATCTTGATGCTGACGAGGTTCGCGTCAAGATTTCGTTTGGCGGCATCTGCGGCTCGGATCTATCATATTTCAACAAGGGCCGCGTGGGCGATTTCGCAGTGGAAGAACCCATGACGCTGGGTCATGAAGTGTCGGGAGAAGTCGTAGCAATCGGCCGCGACGTCAAAATTGCCTTAGGGACGCGCATTGCCGTGGACCCCGCCCGCGCTTGCCTGAAATGCGATTATTGCTTGGCCGGCCGCGCCAATCTATGCCGGAACATGCGGTTCTTGGGGAGCGCTGCAGTCAAGCCGCATGTCCAAGGCGGCTTCAGCCAAAGCTTGGTCGTTCGGGAAGATCAATGCGTGCCTATCCCGGCGCACCTGTCTTTGCGCGAGGCCGCCTGCGCGGAACCCCTGTCGGTTGCCCTTCACGGCGTTCGGCGTGCTGGTGCAGTGGCTGGCAAGCACGTCCTGATTACAGGCGTTGGTCCAATTGGTCTGCTATGCGTCCAGGCCGTCCGAAACGCCGGCGCAGCCACCATCACTGTAACCGACATCGTCGATGAGACGTTGGCCCTGGCAAAATCCATGGGAGCAAACAAAGCAATCAATATTTTGCGGGATCCTAGACAATTAAAAATCTTCGAGGACGGCAAGGGATATTTCGATATAGCCCTGGAAGCATCTGGAGCTCCCAGCGCTTTGGCGTCGCTGTTTCGCGTTGTGCGGTCAGGCGGGCGGATTGTCCAGTTGGGCATGCTCCCTCCGGGAGATACCGGGCTACCTGTAAACCTCCTTCAGGCCCGAGAGATAGAGTTGGTTGGCTCTTTCCGAGCGCAAAGTGAGTTCCGCGCTGCCGTGGAAGCCCTGGCATCCGGTCAGATCGACGTGAAGCCCATTATGTCTCAGGTTTTTGCGCTGAGAAATGCTGTGGACGCCTTTGCCATTGCGTCTGACCGCACTAAGGCGATCAAGGTTCATCTGTCTTTCGATTGAGGCGGCTCGGGTATGCGGTTGTTCAGGTGTTCATTGCCAAGGGGCTGGAATGCGTTTGTTTGATCTGACTGGTCGCATTGCGTTGATAACTGGCTCGAGCCAGGGCATTGGCATGGCATTGGCGAAGGGACTTGCTGACGCTGGTGCTCGCATAGTCTTGAATGGGCGCGATGCTTCTAAGCTTGCGGACACCGCCGCAAGTCTTCGCGCCTCTGCTTTGCAGATTGACGAAGCACCATTCGACGTTACTGATCCGATTGGCGTAGAGGTTGGTGTCGCTGATATTGAATCACGTGTCGGGCCAATTGACATCCTGGTGAACAACGCGGGTATTCAAAGGCGTGGCCCGCTGGAAACATTTTCGCATGAAACCTGGCGCGAAATCATGGCAACGAATCTTGACAGCGTTTTTTATGTTGGTCAGGCGGTTGCAAAACGGATGATCGGGCGCGGTCGTGGAAAGATCGTCAATATTGGCAGCCTGCAATGCGAAGCGGCGCGGCCCGGCATCGCTCCATACACGGCTGCTAAGGGTGGAGTACGCAATCTCACGAAGGCCATGTGTGCGGACTGGGCTCAGTATGGGCTACAGATCAACGGCATTGGTCCAGGCTATTTTAAGACGCCTTTGAATCAGTCCCTGGTCGATGATCAGGTTTTCGATGCCTGGTTACGCAAACGAACACCGGCGGGCAGGTGGGGAAATGTCGAGGAACTGCAAGGGGCGGCCATATTTCTGTGTTCATCAGCCTCCGATTTTGTCAATGGTCAAATGCTTTACGTGGATGGGGGGGTGCAGGCGGTACTGTAAATCTATCTGCAGTGCTGATTATGCTTAATACGTGATGCTTCCAACTTCCTGGCCTGTTTGGAACGTCATCCTTTTAAGGCCGCGAGCAGTATGACACTGAATGTATAAAGCGTTGAACCGTGCGCGCACCGATTGGAATTTGGTATTCGAAATACTAACTCGTCTAAGAAATGACGGAAGCAGGTTGTGAAGAAGAGGGTTTGAGCTATGCAAATGAACCATGTTTTGCCGATTAGGCTACTGCCAGTGGGTATTGGATGTGCCACAATCTGCGCATTGCTCTGTTTGTCCTTCATGGCGCAAGCCCAGATGCCGCCTGAGCCCGGTGCCGCAGCCGGCATCGAATTGACAAACCTTAGCAAGAACACGCCGAAATTTGCCTCTGTCTTCCCAAAACTTGCTGTCAACCGCGCCAACCCGAATATTGTCGTTGTTGCCTGGCGCCGGCATAGCATTCCTGTCGACACGGCAATGCCGGTCCCGCCCCGTTACGCGGAGTGCTTCGTTTCTATCTCCAAAGATGGCGGCAAGACTTTTGTGGACAGAAATATGATGGATGTTTTACGCAACGATGGCCGCGACGGTGGACAGGTCCTCAGAGGGTGTAATGTGCCCTGGATCGGCATCGCGAATGACAACACGATGTATTTCGGCGCGGCGATGAACAATGTTGACCCATGCACGGGCGATGCCAAAACATGCAACGGCGGCTTAAACAAAGTTGGACGCTCTGTCGTTTCGGCATCCACCGATGGGGGCAGGACCTGGAGCAAGGGAGTACCGGGCGTTACAATTGCCAGAATGGCGCCGGGCGTAACAGGCTTAGGCGGGGGCATGGAATCCAAGAACACGCCGTGGGATGGGAATTTTGGTTTCGTCGACCCACAGACTGCGACTTTCTATTTGACAGTGGGTGGTCAATATCTGACCTCATCAGACGATAAGGCAAAAACGTTTGGCCCTGTATATGGCATCAGCCGTAGCGGAAGCAGCGGCGCAGCAGGATTCGGAACTGTAGCCCTGGCGCGTATCGAGACGGACTATCCCAATGCGAAGTGCCCCTGCCTTGTATTCGTAACGAGCGCCGACAAGGGCAATACTTTCACAAATAGTCTTGTTGCCCAAGCGGGACAATTTAACCGTGAGGGCACCATCCGTTATCCGATACCTGCTGCAAATCCTGTGAAAGCAGGCAGCTTCGCCATCGCCGTGTACGCGCCAGATCATGTCACGGTGAAAGTATTTTATACGTCTGATTACGGAAAAAACTGGAGAATGGCCGAGCCAAAGCCGATCTCGCCCAATATTTTATTCAACAATGCCAATCAAGTCGGCATCGGATACACCGATGACGGAAGAATCTTGCTGACCTGGCGGGCATTCCGCAACCCGGGAGCGTTCAACACCTTTGTAGCTATGTTGGATAACGACACATTCGGACCAACCATAAAGATCAGCCCTGAGCTATCGATCTACCCACCGCTGACATACGCCGGCTGGTATGGAGGGGGCAATGGCGGTGGAGACTTCACCACCTGGGTCGAAGGCAACAATACGGATGCATTTGTAGCGTTTCCATATGCGCCACGCGGGGAGGTGCTAGACACATATTTGGCGCGCGTGCCTCTAAGATTATTGAAATAGCAATCTTCGCGCCAGCGCAGCGCTGCGGTTCTTCGGTGCGATAGAATTCGTGAGTTCCCATCACCGCAGAGGATCGTAAATGTCTTCTAAGTCACTCTACCACAACGAAAAATTAAATCATTTAAGCCGATTTGTTATTAAAGATCCGCGCAATTGACAACGTTGTCAATTGCGCGGATAATGCAGAGACTCTGCTGACGCCAGGAACAGAAAATGCGGCTTAGCTCGAATCTTCTGCTTTTTCTTGCGCTTTCGGCGACTGCGGTGATCCCCGCGGGGATCGCGCTTGCGCAATCTGGCGCCTCAGCAAATCTAAAAAGCACCGTCATTCCCGCATCTGTTCAGAGCGCAACATCTGCGCCTAATGACCAATTGCATATGCTAAATCAGTATTGCTCTGGTTGCCATAACGACAAACTGAAGACGGCGGGGATGTCAGTTCAGCAATTGGCTGCCGCTGATCTGAACCAAGGCACACACGACGACGTTTGGGAAAAAATCTTGTGGCGGCTAAGCGTTGGAGAAATGCCCCCTAAGGGCATGCCGCGCCCACCGCAAGCGCAAATTGATGATTTCACGGGTTGGCTTGAGACGTCCCTGGACAAGTATGCTGCTGCAAATCCAAATCCAGGGCGCGCCACCCTGCGCCGAATGAACCGCGCCGAATACGCCAACGCGGTGCGCGACCTCCTGGATATCGACGTGGATATGAGCGACGAACTGCCCGTCGATGACTCCGGCTACGGCTTTGACAATATTGCGGATGTCTTGACGGTTTCGCCCACGCTCCTGGATCGTTACGTATCCGTCGCAGGCAAGGTGAGCCGCCTGGCGACCGGGCTGTCGTCGAAGAGCGAATTTACGACGCAATATGTGGTCAAGAAGGACGTTAACGTCCTCTATCATGGGTTACCAGCTTACAATGAACGGGCCAGCGATGATCTGCCCCTCGACTCACGCGGCGGCGGGGCCTTTAAATACTACGCGCCTTTCGACGCGACTTATCTCGTTCAGGTGACGTTGAACTCCAATACCGAGGAAGACAACGAAATCCGCTCCCAGAACCAATATGAAGTGCGCGTGCCACTCAAGGCCGGGATGCGCACCATCGGGGCTTCCTTTGAAAAGTTACTGGGCCTAAGCGAGGCACAGCAGAGAATCTATTCTGGTCTGAATGGGTCCAACTTCGGCGGCATCGTCATGCCAGACGGTCCACCTGTTCCCTTGAAAATGAACGTCCAGGTGGACGGCAAGCTGGCGAAGACCTTCTCGGTGCCGTCCTATGCCGGCGGTTATGGCTATTTCCAGCAAAATTTCCCGCGCGACATCCTGCAGGTTGTTATCAAGGGGCCGTATGATGTGAAAGGGCCCGGCGACACGCCGAGCCGGCGCAAGATATTCATCTGCCGGCCTTCGCCGTCGCTGCCGGAGGCCGCCTGTGCCCGTCAAATCCTTTCAACCCTCGCCATGCACGCGTTCCGCCGCCCGGTAACTGATGCCGATGTGGCGCCCCTAATGAAGGTGTACACCGCTGGTCGCAAAGGCTCGGATTTCGAGCATGGCATTGAATCGGGCGTTGAGGCCATCCTCGTCTCGCCTCAATTCCTTTTCATGCAGGAACAGCCGCCTGTCGGCGTCGTCGGCAGCCTTCATCGGATCAGCGATCTGGATCTCGCCACCAAGTTGTCGTTCTTCCTTTGGAGCAGTATTCCGGATCAACAGCTCCTGAACGTGGCTGAACACAATAAACTGCACGACTCCAAAATCCTGAAACAGCAGATCGTGCGTATGCTTGCCGACCCGAAGGCCGACGCCATCGCCAAGAATTTCGCTGGTCAATGGCTTTATTTGCGAAATCTTGAATATCAGCGCCCGGACCTGAATGAATATCCAAATTTTGACGAGCGCCTGCGCAAGGCCATGCTCACCGAAACCCAGATGTTCGTGATGTCCGTGTTCCGCGATAACAGCAGCGTACTGGACTTCCTGAATGCCAATTACAGCTTCTTGAATCAGCGCCTGGCCGAGCACTACGGCGTTCCTGGTGTCTATGGGACAACGTTCCGTAAGGTTTCCCTCGATCCCGCCACGCATCGCGGAGGGTTGCTCGGGCAGGGCGCCATTCTGACCGTGACTTCGTTCAACAATCGCGCCTCCGTGGTGAAGCGGGGCAAGTGGATATTGGACAACATCCTGGCAGCGCCTCCGCCTCCGCCTCCGCCAAATATCCCTGCGTTCCCGGAAGTGACCGGCACCAACCTGACGGACCGTGAGCGGCTGGACCTGCATCGTCAGAACCCCGTCTGCTCCTCCTGTCACGCTAAGATCGATCCGCTTGGGTTCGCCCTCTCGAATTACGACGGCATAGGCGCCTGGCGCACGACGGACTCGGGAAAGCCGGTGGACGCCTCAGCCGTTCTGCCGAACGGTACGGCCTTCAACGGACCGGATGGATTGCAGGCAATTCTCCTGGCGAAAAAGGACCAATTCATTGAGGCCTTCACCCAGCGGTTGATGACGTACGCGCTCGGCCGTGGCCTCGAATCCTATGACCTGCCTACTGTGCGCGCGATCCGGCGGCAGGCGGTGGCTGACGGATATCGGATCGACTCGATTGTTCTTGGCATTGCGCAAAGCACGGCCTTCCAGATGCGCAAGGTGCCAGAACCTCTGAAAAGGACTGCAGAAAAATGATGATCCCCAGCAAACCTGTCCATCGCCGGACCATGCTGCGCGGGCTTGGCACCGCAATGGCGCTGCCGTTTTTTGAGACCATGCTGCCCGCGCGCGCTGCCGAAGCCGTGGAGGCGGCCAAGGGCCCGCTTCGCCTGTCCATATTCTACATGCCCAACGGCATGATCATGCAGAACTTTGTGCCGAAAGAGACCGGCGCGAACTACACCATGTCCGAGATCCTGATGCCACTGGAAGCGCAAAGGGACAAGTTCGTGGTCATCACAGGGCTTGCACACGTCAATGCGACGCCATTGGGCGACGGCCCGGGGGATCACGGTCGCGCCTGCGGAACTTATCTCACTGGCGTCCACGTCAAGAAGACGGAAGGCTATGACCTGTCGGATGGCGTTTCGATGGACCAGTACGTCGCCAAGGAAACGGGAAAAATTACCCAGATTTCCTCTCTCGAGCTGGGGTTGGAGCCGCCTGGCCTCATCGGCAGCTGTGACAGCGGTTACAGCTGCGCCTACACCAATACGCTTTCTTGGAGCGATCCCAAGACGCCGCTCCCGACAACCGTTGATCCCCGCAAGGTGTTCGAGCGTCTGTTTGGCGATGGCGACAAGATCGACCAGGCGTCGCGGTTAGCGCAGGTCCAGCACCAATCCAGCATACTCGATTATGTCATGGATGACGCGAAGCGTTTGTCAAAGAAGCTGAGCGCCGACGATCTCCGTAAAATGGACGAGTATATGACATCCGTCCGCGATCTCGAGCGGCGCATTCAGAAAGTCGAATCCGGCGCCGGCACCTCGTTATCCTCCGACATGACGCGGCCTTCCGGCATACCGGATAGCTTCATGGAACATGCGAAGATGATGATCGACCTCCAGGTTTTGGCCATGAGGGCCGACCTGACCCGCGTCAGCTCCTTGATGGTGGCGAACGAAATCAGCAATCGCAGTTATACCGAGATCGGCATCTCGGACGCGCACCATTCCATGAGCCATCATGGAGGCGATCCCGTCAAACTGGCCAAGCTGTCGCGTATCGAGCAAATGTTCATCGGCCATTACTCCTACTACCTGAAGCAGCTGGAGGCTTCGAAGGAGTTCGACGGTACGCTGCTTGACCGGACTTTGGCTTGGGCGGGGCCTGGCTTCGGCGACCCCAATACCCATGATCATCTCTATATGGCCGCTATCATTGGCGGCGGCCTGGTTAAGGGTAATCGCCATATCTCCCTGCCGAATAACACGCCGATGTCGAACCTATTGGTTTCGGCCATGAACCTCGTAGGCGTGCAGCAAAACAAGATTGGCGATAGCACGGGTCCGCTTTCCGAACTGACTGACGCTTAGGAGGAACCTATGAGCAGTTTTATTCGCGTATTCGGCCTTGCCATGACGGCTGCTGGCGTCGTGGCGGCGGCCTCTCCGTCGCTGGCCGCCAAGGCCGACGACAGCCTCATGGCTGCGGTTCGCAATGATAATGTCGCTGCCGCCAAGCTGGCGCTGAAACAGCATGCCAGTCCGAACGCCCTGGCTCCGGACGGAAGCGCTCCCCTGGCATGGGCCGTGGATCGCGGAGATGCCGACATGGTCGGCTTGCTGCTTAAGGCGGGCGCGAAGACTAACATAGGGAATGGCGCGGTTTCGCTTATTCTGGCCTGTGAAAACGGGAACGATGCAGTCATTTCGCTGCTTCTGGACGCGCATGCTGACGTCAACGCAAGGCGTGCTGACGGGGTGAGCGCATTTCACCTTTGCGCGTCGCGTGCCAGCACTGAGAATCTCTCTCGCATGATCGATGCCGGCGCTTCCTTGGACACGCCGAATGCAGAAGGTCAGACTGCGCTGATGTTTGCGGCTGCGGCAGGAAACGCCCAGAATGTTGCTCTACTGCTGGGGCATCACGCTGATGTCAAAGCCGTGACCAAAGGCGGATTTACCCCGCTTTTTTTCGCTGCGAAAGGATCAAGCACCAAAGCGGTACAGGCACTATTGGATGCTGGCGCGAACAATGGCTACATGGCGCCCGACGGAACTACCGCGCTGCAACTTGCGCTCTTAGTCAATGACGTTCCAGTCGCCACCATTTTGGTCGAGCACGGAGCGACTCTGGTGCCATGGGATATTAATGGCAAACAGCCGTTGCACGTTGCAGTGGCCAATGGTGACGGCGAGCTGGCAAAGCTCATGATCGCAAAAGGCGCGGACCTCAATGGCCTAACTCGCCTTGCCTATCGGGTTGATCCGGGCACCGACAAGCGGGCGCCGGGGTCAGCTCGCGTGACCCGCATTGCGGACAGGGCGCCGGATGATGCCACCCAAAATGCCGCTGCTGCTCAACGTGTCACCGACCAGCGAGGCGGTGGTGGTGGGGGGCAGGCTGCGCGCGATCCTCTATATTACGACACTTCCAAGTTGGGCTATCAGCCCAAGATCGTTCTGGGTCAGCTCGATTGGGCCGGCTCCGTCGCCGATCCGGCACCGCCAACCACGCCGCTCCTTGTCGCTGCCGCTGCCGGTCGCGCCGATATGATGAAATTGCTCGTGGAGGCCGGGGCAAACAAAGATTTCAGAACGGATGATGGCAATAGCCTAACTCTGGCGGCGGTCTCTAGCGGTTCGCTGGACGCCGTCAAATATGCGCTGACCGTCTCGCCCGATATCAAGGTGGCTAAGAAAGACGGAACCACTGGCGGCAGGTCCCGCCGACGCACAAGTTTCCGTTGGTATCGGTGTCGGCGGTCCGAGTTATACTGGCGGCGGTTATGGATACGGCCAGCCCACTTACGACAGCTGCAATGGCCCCAACTATGATCCGTCCATGTGCAGCGGTGATTCTGGTAACTACGCTGACCCTTACTATGGTGGCGATCCTGGGTACTACTCTTACTATGGTGGCGATCCTGGGTACTACGCTGACCCATACTTTGGCGGCGCGTACTATGGCCCGAACATTTATTTCAGCGGCGGTTATGGCGGATATAACGGCTACCGCGGCGGCAGTTATGGTGGCAACCGCGGCGGCAGTGGCAGCGGCTATGTCGGAGGTTTCCAAGGTGGAGGTCATAGCGGCTTCCAAAATCGGACTGGTTCCCAAAATGGCGGCCATAGCGGAAGTAGCAGCTTCCAAGGTGGTGGTCATGGCGGCGGTAATGTCAGCAGTCATGTCGGCAGTCATGGGGGCAGTCATGGCGGAGGTCGCCGCTAGAGTTTGAATTTTCGATTTTGAATAAACGGCTCCGTTATAATCGGGGCCGTTTTCTTTTTCTGGCTTCCGCGTGGCCGGCTCGCCCAGACCTGTTCCTCGAAAGAGCCCCCGATTTTTGGGTATTCACACAATTGGCAAGTTAGAGGGACGTGGGAATGTCCGCTTTGGGTCATAAGCAGACATTCGATAACTAAGGCTTATCGCTAGTCCTGCCGCGCCATGTTGCTGCGCAACGAGATTCTACGATTATCGTTAATACTTCTGGCGTAATTCAGCGCTCACATGTGCCTTGGCGATATCACCTAGCGCTGTCCCGCCAAACGATTATGAAACCGGTTTAACACGTAAAATGGCAAGCGCTCCAACGGCAGCGATTAAAGCTGCCATTAGAAAAAGCACTGGATAGTTGTCGACCCCGTTTAGTGACAAAAATAAGGGAAGCAAAAGGGGCACGATCACGCGAGGCAGCGTCCCAATCATGTTTAACCATCCCATGCCCTTTCCCATCACATTCTCGCCGTCCATTACTGCAGCTGAAAGTGCAATGCTCTGGCTATTGTATATTCCTATCCCAGCTCCAAGCAGGCATGTGCCCAGGATAAATCCGCTGGGACTGGCGGTGGCCGCCATCGTCAAAAGTCCGAAAGCAAGCATCAGTCCGCCTGAGAGCGCAAAATGTTTGCGCCATCCAAATCGATCAGACATATAGCCAACCAGCGGTGCGCCCAAAAGTGAGGCACCAGAAGCTGCTAACGCCCCCAACAGCACAATTCGAGGGACGGCTGCGACAGGCTCGTTGATATGCGCGGTGATATCGAATGCTTGGTAGATGACGTAAACTGCCAGGCCACCGAACACCAGGAAACGGCTCAACAATATAACTACGAAATCTCCTTGAAGCCGGCGAGCACCTCGGCGGAATGCAACCTGCAAAGCAGATCTAATATCCAACCGGCATCCGTGATCATCGCAATGATCAGGCAACAATAATAATACCCATGGCACAACTAGGAGGGACGCAACCAGAGGAAAGCAGAACATTCCAATTGGCTTGAGATGCGCCCAACCCACAATAAATGAACCGACGATGGACGCGACAGAGGTAGCAACAGCAATGCCCGACGCGGCTGTTCCGCGCCGCTCGGGGGGAATGAAATCTCCAACGCAAGCCAGAAGCACTGTGCCTGAGGCTTCCAATAGCGAATAAGCAACACACCATGCGATCCCGATGACCCACAAATTATCGGATATAGCCATCACGGTGGTCGCAATCGCCCCTACCAAGTATCCTCCCAGCAAGTAGGGACGACGACGGCCAAAGGGAGTCGATGTAAAATCGGACAGCGCCCCCCAGAAAGGAGCCGAGCACATCATCACAAAGGCCCCGCTCCCCATAATTATGGATTGGTCTGCGACGGAGTTATGTGGGTCGATTTGGGAAATACGAAGCGGAAGGGACAAAATAATGGGCGTGATCATCAGCATCCATAATCCAAGTTGGGCAAATGACATCGCCCAAATCAGGCGGCCCACGCGTTCACCCTTCCCATTTCTCCTGTGATCCAATCCCCACCCAATTGTCACTTGGCCTGTTCGCCAGTTTTTCACAGCAGCCCGTTGAATTACAGCAAATTTGCGAATTTCCGCTACGACTTATCCATTGAATATATTATAGTATTTTGGTTTTAGGCCATTGCTCAAGGCGTGTACGGAGCGTTGTGGAGCTAAGTTTTCCCAGCCATAGATTGCATTGCCTTCTGTATCGGATAGAGAGTTTTGGAGATAGCGGGTGCCCGTCACCATCAAAGACGTCGCGGCTGAGGCCAAGGTCTCTCTCAAATCCGTTTCGAGAGTCCTGAACAAGGAACCTAACGTCACACCAAAACTGGCGGCGAAGGTTTTGGCCGCCGCCGAAAAGCTGAATTTTCGGCCTGACTTCGCGGCCAGGTCCTTACGGAGTTCTCGCTCTTACTTGGTAGGGCTTCTTCTATCCAAAATTGTCAGTCCGACGTTCAACGCTGAAATGCAAATCGGCGCAGGCGCTACATGTAAAGCCAATGGATATCACCTCATCGTAGAATGGCTGGAAGGGCCCGATCAGAACCCGGCTGCCGGCCTTGTGGATTTGCTGGATAGAATTAAACTTGGCGGCGTTATTGTCCCACCGCCTCTGTGCTTCTCAGATGATGTCCTCTCTCTGCTTGAGAGACGAAACGTTCCCTACGTGCGAATATTGCCTGGCGCCGACCTTAGACGCAGCCCCTATATTCAAATCGACTCCAGGCAATCCGCTTGCGACATGACCAAACATCTGATCGGCCTAGGTCATCGGGACATAGGCTTTCTGCGTGGCCCGCCGGCGAACCCGATTTCAAATGCCCGGCTCGAAGGGTTCAAAGACGCGATGCGTGAGGCGCAGTTGAATGTGAACCCGTCCTGGATTCGGGTTGGAACGTTCAATTATGACAGCAGTCTGCCCGAAGCCGAGAGCTTTCTGAAAGGGAAACGTCCGACAGCAGTTTTCGCAGCAAACGACAATATGGCTCTCGCTTTGCTGACCGTCGCCCATAAGCAGGGAGTGCGCGTTCCGGAAGATATTTCTATTGTGGGATGCGACGACATTCCGTCGGCGCGTATGTCCTGGCCGCCGCTGACTACAATTCGCCTCCCATTGGCGAATATGGCGGCGCAAGCAGCCGATATGCTTCTGAATGGCCCCCCTGAAGGCGGAGCGATCGGCCGTTTTCTGGAATTTGATATTGTGGTTCGCGGCTCTTCCGGGCCTCCGCCGCCTTGAAAAGCGGTCCTAGCTCGGCGGATTCGCCTTAGGCTTATCCGTTTCTGCTTGTGCGGCATGTG
>Ga0206926_1155_pt1 | contig 13478 bp, 11 predicted proteins | sample Alteio_BWOrgHeat_59_FD_152955 | JGI IMG/M metagenome (GOLD analysis project Ga0206926, IMG submission 152955) | Enriched cells from forest soil in Barre Woods Harvard Forest LTER site, Petersham, Massachusetts, United States -... | ecosystem: Environmental > Terrestrial > Soil > Temperate forest >... | reverse complement strand
CGCCGCCGCAACGAAACGGTGCGTGAATGTCAAGAAGGGCCAATTCCTCTCGCCAACTGAAATGGAGCATGTCGTGGACAAGTTGGTGGAAGGTGGCGCTGGTGAAATTTGGCAGACGGAGCGCGGCACAACTTTTGGCTATCAAAATCTGGTCGTCGACATGCGCTCGTTCAGCATCATGCGCGGAAATGGCCACCCGACAATTTTTGACGCCACCCATAGCGTACAACTGCCGGGCGCGGCGGGCGGGTCCTCCGGCGGTCAGCGCGAATTTGTGCCACCCCTGGCGCGTGCGGCGCTGGCGGCCGGCGCCGACGGACTTTTTATCGAAACCCACCCCGACCCGAAACATGCGATTTCCGACGGACCGAGCCAGGTGCCGTTGAAGGAATTCCCCAAACTCGTAGCCTCGTGCCTGAGCGTCTGGCGCGCAGTGCGGAGCAAGTAACCGCGCAACCTTTGGCGGGCGCCGTGGTTCAATCCCGTCTTACCCCACGTTCCGCAGCCTAGAGCGCATTCCACTCCATTTCATGAGCAACCCCACCCCGTCCGATGCACGCCGCTACCTGCCGTGGGTGCTCCTGTTGTTTGTGGGCAGCGGATGCGCCGCGCTGATTTACGAGATTGTCTGGTTCCAGATGTTGCAACTGGTGATTGGCGCGACGGCGGTGTCGCTGGGCGTATTGCTGGGGACCTTCATGGGCGGGATGTGTCTGGGCAGTCTGCTGCTACCGCGCCTGTTGTCGCGCCAACACCGGCCCATGCGTGTCTATGCTTTGCTGGAATTTTGTATTGGGCTGTTAGGTTTGGCCGTGCTGTATGGCATGCCCGTTCTGGAGCATCTTTACCTGGCGGGCGCGCAACCGGGGATGTTCAGCATTTTTCTGCGCGGGGTCGTGAGCGCGATTTGTCTGCTGCCGCCGACATTGCTGATGGGCGCGACATTGCCGGCGATATCGCGGCGGTTGGAATCGACGCCGGAAGGCGTGTCATGGCTGGGATTTTTCTACGGCGGAAATATTGCCGGCGCCGTGTTCGGTTCGCTGCTGGCGGGATTTTACCTCTTGCGCGTGCATGACATGGCCGTGGCGACCTATGCCGCCGTGGGGATTAATTTTTGCGTCGCGCTGCTCGGGGTCGGACTCGATACCCAGTTGCCGCAGGAAGAAACGAAATCCGATGAGGAGATTTCGCCAAAGTCAGAGCCGCGCGCCAAGGGGGTGTCGCTCGCTTATGTCGTGATTGGCTTGTCCGGCATGTCCGCGTTAGGGGCGGAAGTGGTCTGGACGCGGTTGCTTTCACTGCTGTTGGGCGGCACGGTTTATACTTTTTCAGTGATTCTCGCAGTATTTCTCATCGGTCTGGGTATCGGCAGCAGCATCGGTGCGTGGTGTGCGCGGGGCACGCGCCAGCCGCGCTTTTGGCTGGGCTGTACACAATTACTGCTGGCAGCGGCCATCGCATGGTCAGCCTACATGATTGCGGATTCACTGCCGTACTGGCCGATTGACGTGTCCCTGGCCGCGCCCAACGACCCGACTACGTCATGGCAGCCGTGGATAAATTTTCAATTGGATTTTGTGCGCTGCCTGTGGGTGGTGCTGCCGCCGGCGTTATGCTGGGGCGCGAGTTTTCCCCTGGCCCTTTCAGCAGCCGCACGGCCAGGACAGGATCCGGGCAAGCTGGTGGGCGGCGTGTATGCGGCGAATACCGTCGGCGCGATTTTGGGCTCCGTGATTTTCAGCCTGATAATCATCCCGCAATTCGGCACCCAGAACGCCGAGCGTGGTCTGCTGGGCCTGGCCTTGCTGGCCGGGGCGCTGATGCTCGTGCCGCACATTACGAACGAAAATAACGAAGCTGTAGAAGAAAAACCCGAACCAGTGGTGATACTAGGTCGGACGACTGCTCTGGTCGTCGCCTGCGGAATCGTGGGCTTGCTCGGGTGGAAGATGGATAAAATCCCCGATGGGGTCATCGGTTACGGACGCAACCTGCTCAAGAATTTACCGCTGCCAAGTTTTCTCTACGTGGGCGAAGGCATGAATTCGTCAGTCGCAGTTTCGCAAGGTTCCGACGGCACGCTCAATTTCCACGTCAGCGGCAAAATCGAGGCTTCGACCATGGGCCAGGACATGCGTTTGCAACGGATGCTGGGCCATGTGCCCGCGCTACTGCAAAAGGCGCCAAAGTCGGTGCTCATTGTCGGTTGTGGCGCGGGGGTGACCGCAGGGACGTTTACGCAATACCCGAGCATTGAACGCATAGTTATTTGCGAAATCGAGCCACGCATCCCGCAATTTGTCACCCCCTATTTTGGCAAGCAAAACTATTACATTGTGGACGGCATTGCGAAAGAAAATCCGCATCTGGTCAACGGCAAGAAGGTGGAAGTGGTCTATGACGATGGCCGGCACTTCATGCTGACGACGAAGGAGAAGTTCGACATCATCACCTCGGACCCCATCCACCCCTGGGTGAAGGGCTCGGCAGTTTTATACACACAGGAATATTTCCAGTTATGCAAAGACCACCTGAATCCCGGCGGGATGGTCACCCAATGGGTGCCGCTGTATGAAAGCACGACGGCAGTAGTGCAGAGCGAGTTGAAAACATTCTTCACCGTGTTTCCCCAGGGTACGCTCTGGAGCAACGACAGCGGCGGCGACGGGTACGACGCCATCGTGCTGGGTGAAGCCAATCCGTCCATCATCAATGTCGACGAGGTGCAGGCGCGGCTCGACTCGAAGGAATACGGCCCGGCGATGCATTCACTGCAAGACGTGGGTTTTAATTCCGCGATGGATTTGCTGAAAACCTACGGCGGCTCCGGCGACGATATGGCCGGCTGGTTGCGCACGGCGCCCATCAACACCGACCGCGATTTGCGCCTGCAATATCTGGCCGGGTTTGGCGCCAATCTTTATCTCGAAAAAGTAATTTACGATCAGATTAAAGACCACCGCACTTACCCGGAAGACTTGTTCGCAGGTTCGCCGGATAAAATCGAGGAACTGCGCTCCGTCCTGCAGGCGAAGCCCTCGATTTCCCTGCAGAGCCTGAATCAACTTTTGGGCAATTGAGGCGGCCCGACCAGATGGGCGGCAACAAATTCGGCGATGTTCGGCGGCAATTCGGCCTCAGCCGCCTTAAATAATTTTTGCAAGCGGGGAAAATCGATGGGACCGTCGGGATTGAGCACCGGAGTCCGTTTGTAGCGCAGGCCCGGATTGCTTTCGCCGTCATCCACCGTCGTGTGCTGGTAGCCTATTTCTGGCTTCCAGGTGAGCGCGTGTTCGGCGCGGCGATCTTCATAGCAAAACTGAAAACCAACCGGCGCGCCGGCGCGGTCGCACCACACAATAAGATCCATCCGATCACCGGAAAACCACCGGCGCGGGAGTTCACCCTTTACCTGCCGACAATTTTTAATTTCCTGCAACACACTCATAGGGGAATCACTAAAGACTAGCAAAAAATCCGGCCAGCGGCGAGCGGGAAAGACAGCTCCAGGGTCTGCCCAACCGGCAGCGCGGTCCATTGCGCAGTCAGTTCGCGCAACTGCGCACGGAGACGGGTGAGCGTTTCGTCGGTCACCGCGGCTATGGGACAGGCCGCCGGGTGCTGGGTTTGAAATTGCGCAATGAAGCCGTTGAATTCCGCCGCCGTACACGGCGGCTGGTGGCCCGTTTCGCGGTCGAGTAACTGGACGACATCTTCGACGGGGTCGGCATCCGCCGACGGCTGTCCACGTGGCCACGGCGTACCAAAGTCAGCTAAATTCCAGCCTTCGGCAACAAGTCCGTAAAAACCCCGGCGCATCCCGAAAGTAGTCTCGACCACAAAATGCGTCAGGTCGTGTTTTGGAAAAAACATCGCGGTTGGGCCTCGATAATGTTGCCGGGCGACAGACCCATCCGGCCGCAAGCAGGTCAGGACATATTCGTCCACGGCGCGCTTGGTCAGGCGGATGGTCAGGGCGGGCATGGGGTAATTTTTGTCATCAGCCCGCACAAGGCGAGCCAAAGCCGCCGCATCTTTTTGTGGTTGGCGCGGTTAAAAAGCTTTGAGCTCACCCTTACCTGCGGTAACCTATTTCTTTATGCAATCCCTAGCGGCAGCAGCCATCGTCTTTGTAGGCGGTTTTGCCATTATGGTGCTGGAAATTGTGGGCACGCGTTTTTTGGCCAAATATTTTGGCACGTCGTACTATGTGTGGGTGAACCAAATCGGCCTCGTGATGGTCGCGCTGGCGCTGGGCTACTATTGGGGCGGGATTTTGGCCGATCGCTGGCGAAAGTTGGGCAAGCTGGCCTGGCTCCTGGCGCCCGCGGGCATATTTACCTTTTATATTCCCCATTTTGCCGACCGGCTCATCAACCTCGTCAGCACGCCGCTTAACCAGCCGCTGACGCCGTTTCGCCAGGTGCTCGACCCCGTGCTGGGCAGCGCCGTGGTGTTTTTGCTGCCGTGCATCATGCTGGCGATGCTGTCGCCCTATGTGACGCAAATTTGCGCACGCAACCTTTCTCAAGTTGGCCGGGCCAGCGGTTTGATCTTTGCGGCGAGCACCGTGGGCAGCATCGCGGGGGTATTTATTTCGGGTTATTTTTTGCTGCAAACGGCGACCCTGACCACCATTTTTTATGTCACCGGCGGCGCGATTATGCTGCTGGCGGCGGCGTGCGTAGCGCTCAATGGCTGGCTGCAACCCCCGGAAGTGCCGGCTACCCCTCTCCCACCCCATCTGCATGATTAAACACCCCCTGTTTTTGGCGGGCGCGCTGGCCGCGTTCGCCATGGTTTCCGCGTTTGGCCAAAACACCGACATCACCGAGACCGATTACGTCTTCAGCGGCACGTCGCCCTACCACAATATTGCGGTGACGGATTCCGGCGGTTTTCGCACGTTGTTGTTTGACGACACCCACGAGTCGCGCATGGAAATCAAGAATCCCTATGCCGGGCAGTTTGAATACACGGAGTATTTCCAGATGATCTGGCTGTGGAAACCGGATGTGAAAAACATTCTCATGCTCGGCCTGGGCGGTGGGAGCACGCAAAAGGCCATGGTGCATTACCACCCGGAGGTGAAAATGGAAACGGCGGAAATCGATCCGATGGTCGCGGACGTCGCGCAAAAATATTTCGCGTACAAACTCGATGATCGGCAGAAACTGGATGTCATCGACGGACGGCAATTCCTGCGTCGTGCGCCGGACAAGTACGACGCCATCCTGATGGACGCCTACACGCAAGGACGCTATGGCGCGAGCATCCCCTATGAACTGGTGACGAAGGAGTTTTTTGAAATTGCGCGCGATCACCTGACCCCCGACGGCGTGCTGGCCTACAACGTCATCACGATTCTCAAAGGCTACAACACGAGCGACATCGTGGCCTCCATTTACCGGACGCTGAAGGAAGTTTTTCCGCAGGTGTACATTTTTGAAGCCAAATCGAGTCTGAATATCGTGATGGTCGCGAGTTTGAAAAAAGGCACAACCGACCTCGCGTCATTGAAAAAATCCGCGCAAGCGTTGGTGGACGCCAAGAAAATGACTTTCCCCGGCTTCCTCGACCGGGTAGACAGTTTCCAGCCGAAAGCTCCGGCCAATTATTTGAATGCCCCGTTGTTGACCGACGAATCCGCGCCCGTCGAAAGCCTGAGCCAGGGCGTGCCGAAAACCCCCACGAAACCTACCCCATGAAAAACCTCCGCCTGCCCCTTGCTCTCCTTTTCACTTTTGCGTTGCTGTTCGCACCTGCCAATGCCCAAACCGGTATTGTGCAACCATGGCCGGGAGTGGAGCAAATCCAACTCTGGGCCAATGGCGCACCGGGGTCGGAGGGCGTGACGGCCGCGGAACATTATTCACCGCCGACAGACCGCAGCCCGCACGGGCATCTCAATCCCGTGCATTATCCGTCAATTTTCGTTTTTCTCCCACCCAAGGAAATTGCAACGGGTGCAGCCATCATGGTTTGTCCGGGCGGCGGCGACAATACGCTGACCATTGACCACGAAGGGCGCGACATCGCGCTGTGGCTCAATAAAATCGGCGTCGCGGCGTTTGTGGTCAAATACCGCTTGGCCAAAACGCCAGGTTTCGCCACCTACACGCAGGCGACTTCGATGGGCGATGTCCTGCGCGCGGTGCGCCTTGTGCGCAGCCGGGCGGCGGACTGGGGGGTGGACCCGAAACGCATCGGCCTTATGGGCTTTTCCGCGGGCGGCGCGGTGTGTGCGAATGCGGGAGTACATTACGACGCCGGCAAGCCTGATGCCTCGGACCCGATTGAACGCGTAAGTTCACGACCGGATTTCCAGATGCTTATATACCCGGGAGCCGCTGCGGCAGATAATTTTGTCGTACCCAAGGATGCCCCGCCGGTATTCCTCGCCGGCACCACCGAAGACGCCCCGCACGCCGAAAGCGCCGCAAAGCTCTACCTGGCGTTCCTTGCTGCAAAAATTCCTGCTGAACTGCACATTTATAACGCCGGCGCCCACGGGTTTGCGCTCGAAATCAAAGACCTGCCAGTCAGCAGCTGGAATGATCGACTAAAGGAATGGATGGATAATATTAAAGTACTGGGTAAGAAATCGTGACGCACCAACCGCTGAAAAAACAAGCTAAAGATGAACACTAACCGCTTAAAATGGTTCGGCTTTGGTTTTTTAGTGTTTATTATCATGGTGCTTGGCTGGGAGATAATTCCCGCTCATTGGACATCTATTTGGATGGATCGGGAATTCACCGATTGGGTTTCGCCCATTGCCAACCGACTGCAGGGCCCAACCCGGCTCTACGCTGATGGCCTACACTCGCCAATGCCGCCGCTGCCTGCAGTTCTAGTCCATCTGCTTTTTCCGCGAGGCGCCATTTGGCTGGAGGAAAGCGGGCTCAATTTTCTATTTCAAGCAGCCACGCTGCTTCTCCTTTATTGGGCAATCTCCCGACAGGTAAAAGTCAGCCTGATTTTCGTCAGCACCCTGGCCACAGCGGCATTTTTTTTCGCGCTGCCCAAAACCATCCTTTATGATTCCATGGCGCAATTTCTGGTGGCCTGTGCTGCGGTAGTGGCAGTTAGGCTGGTCGGCGCCTTCCGAGTCCCGGCAAACTCCAGATCATTCAGGCATTGCTGGTGGTTGCAGGCGTGTCTGGGGGGTTTTTTAGCCCTCTTGATGCTTACCAAACAAAGCACTGGCGCTGGTGCTGTTTTAGGTGTTTGCAGCGCGCTAATGATCTCCACCCCCGAGCTCAATTTTGGCCAACGATGCAAAAACGTGTTGTTTGTGGTTATTTTTATGGCGGTGATAATTTGCCTTGCGACACTTATGCTGTCTCCATTTATCGACCCAGCTGGAATGGTTAAAGATGTTTTTCTCACTGGGACTGAACCCAAGGGCGGTGGCGAACGCTGCCTGGTGCTATTGTTAAAATTTGCGGGCAAATTATTGTGGCTGCCGGCACTGATTAGTCTGTTGTTACTGGCATTTTCACGCTGGCGGAAACGATCAATCCCCTGGCGCAATTATCTCTCCTCCTTGTCGGCAGATTTCACGACTCAAACGAAGGAAGATAATATTACCAGCAGCGGGCAAATCCTGCCCATGTTTACTGCGGCGTTTGCCACCATCGCTGGCCTGGCGGTTGTGTATTTCTTTCATAACTCGACTTTGCAATTGATCGGATACGTTTCCGGCCAATTGCTTAACTTTACGCTCGCCATTTGCCTGATCCAAACCACTGCCACAATACTGGCCGCACGCCTTGAACAAAATAATGGATGGGATCACTACCCACTGACTCCGTATGTGCTAGTTTTTCTGCCTGCCGCATTATTTCACAACCTTTCAGCAAATGTTTTACGATGGCATTTTGACAATAACCCGTTGATCGTTCTAGCCGCACTCACCATACCTCTCTTAATCTTCGGCCGCCATGCGAAACGCTTATGGGGAGGGAAATGGTCGGTCATGATTAGCAACGGCCTGCTCTTCGCTTGTATTTTTGCGACTTGGTGCAACATGAGCGACCAGCTTGCCGCGGTGGAAAAATGCACCCAGGAATGGCCGGATGTTCGTCATCTAGCTGGAGCTAAATTGAGGCCCGAAGCCGATGGCATGCACAAGTTGGTCCTCGCCGTGCAATCGCTAGCCAATCCCCAGCATGGGGATGAGGTGCTGCTGCTTCCGAATGATCCCAATGTTGAGGCCTGGTTTGACCGAGCTCGACCCGCCCTGTCCAGCGCCATAATCTTTCCTGATCAATATCTTGATCGTTACGTTGAGAAAGACTTTTTGGAACTTCAGCGGCAACCTCCGATGGTGATAGTGCTCGGGCCTCGAAATTACTGGCGCGCTTTTTCCCAACAATGGAATGTAAATTATGGATCCGAGCGTCTGGTCGATTTGGTGCTAAATAAATTATTGCCGGCCAAGTACGACCTCCGCCTAAATCAGCCCATTGAATTCCGGGGGGGAAGTGATTTCATGGAGGTGTATGTCCGCCGCAGTTAAAATGCCCTGGTCAATCTGGTTTCCGCACAAGGTCCGTCCAGTGTAGTTTAGTTAAACAATCATTGGTTTGTGAATAGACGGTCTGCATTAACTCCATTTTTTAATGATTGACGGAATGTTTGTTTGCTGACGCAACAGTTATACCCCAGTAATAAGATTGTGAACCAAATTGATCTCCAAGGCAAAAATGCCATCGTCACCGGTGGAGCGAAAGGCATTGGTTATGCCATCGTCGAACGCCTGCTGGCATCGGGAGCGAATTGCAGCATCTGGGACCGGGATGCTGCGCGGTTAAAAGCTGCGGCGAAAAAGTTGGGTGCGGTCAGGCGCGTGCAAACGGTGGTGGTGGATATAACGGACGCTGCGGCGGTGAAAAAAGCGGCGGAGTCGGCCAAACGCAAATGGAGTTCGGTGGATATTTTGGTCAATAATGCAGGCATCGCGGGGGTGTCGAAAAAGCTGTGGGAATGTTCACTCGAGGAATGGCGTACGGTGGTTGAACTGAACTTGTTAGGAGTGTTTTACTGCTGCCATGCGGTGACACCGTTGATGATGGAGAAGAATTACGGGCGCATCGTGAACATGGCGTCCGTCGCAGGCAAGGAGGGCAATCCGAACGCCTCGCACTACAGCGCGGCCAAGGCCGGAGTCATCGGACTGACGAAATCGCTGGGCAAGGAACTGGCGGGCACGGGCATCCGCGTGAATTGCGTGACCCCGGCGGTGATTGAGACGGAAATCCTTTCGCAAATTTCCAAAGAGCACCTTGCCTACATGGTGGCGAAAATCCCCTTGGGCCGGACGGGCAAGGCGGAGGAAGTCGCAGCGATGGTGGCGTGGTTATGCTCGGAGGAATGTTCGTTCACAACGGGGGCAACGTTTGATATTACGGGTGGAAGAGCGACGTATTAGTTTTGAATCTTAAGATGCGTTTCCAACGGTGTCACTGGATCAATAAATATCCAGCACGCCGCACCGACTAGATAAACGGCCGCGGTGATTAAAAACGCCAGCGTCCAGGCATGGGGCGTGGGAATTTGGTCGGCGGTCAGCGACGCGTTTTGGAGAATGGTGCCGACGACCATCGGGCCCACGACCCCGCCGAGGTTACCCATCATGTTCATGCTGCCGGACAGCGCGCCTGCGTGACGCCCGCCGACATCCATGCACGCGCCCCACGCGCTGGCCATCACGAGGTCGACCGAAAAACTCGCCACGCCGAGCGCCGCGATCGCGAGGATGTTATTCTCGATATTGGTAAACAAAACCATCGTGATGCTGGCCACGAGCATCGCGCCGCCGGCCACGGTGCGCCGAGCGCGGCGGACATCGCCCCAGCGGGCCGTGCAACGCGTCACCAGCCAGCCGCCAACAAAACAGCCGATGCCGCCCATAAACGTCGGAAAGCCCGCCATCAACGCGCTGTTTTGCAATTCGACGTGTCGGGCTTCGCGCAAATAAGTCGGCAGCCAGGTGATGTAAAAATACCAGCCATAAGCCATGCAGAAATATTGCAGCCAGAGCAGCCAGATGGACCATCGTCGAAAAAATTCGGCCCACGGCACGTGCGCTTCGCTCGGCGCGTTGGACTCCGCGCCGTCCATGAGGGCGAGTTCCGCGGCGTTGACCGAGGGATGCCCGCGCGGGCGGTCGCGAAACCAAAAATAAAACACCGCCGCCCACACGACGCCGAGCAGACTCAACAACGAAAAAGCCCAGCGCCAGTTCACGAAGGTCAGGGTGAAGGCCATGATGAACGGCGCGATGGCCGCGCCCCAGCGTCCGCAACACCAGAGAATGCCTTGTGCGCGCCCGCGCTCGGACGACGGCAGCCAGATGGTGACGATTTTGGTGAGGTTGGGAAAGCAACCGCCCTCGCCAGCACCGAACAGCAAGCGACAGATTTTAAGTGAGGTGAGGTTCCACACCCAACCGGTGGCGGCGGTGAAAAACGACCACATCAGCACGACCTTCAGCAGAATATTGCGCGGGCCAAACCGGTCGCCCCAGCGACCCATCGGGATTTCCATGAGCGCGTAGGAAAGCGTGAAGGCGGAAAACACCACGCCCATCTCGCCTTTGGTGATGCCGAGATCGTGCTGAATATCCCCCGCCGCCTGGGAAATGGTCGCCCGCTCAATAAAACAAATGGCCGATAATGACGCAAGCAAGGCCAAAACCATATAACGCGCCCGCGTGGGCCGCATAGCCGATTCCGGTGCGCTGGGGGTGGCAGGCATCAACCAAAGTTAACGAGTCTGACAGAGAGAATCGAACCTGGAATTATGAGCGAACAACCCCAACTAAATCCCTCTCGAATCATCTGCATCCTTCTTCACATAGCCGCTGTCCTGGCGCTGGTGGTTGATTTGATTCTTTTTGAGGTAGGCCTGGTAAATGTCGTCGGCGCTGAGACCGAGGGTTTGCGCGATGGAAACGAGGAAGTGAAAGAGGTCCACAATTTCGACGCGGGCGTTCTGACGGTCGAAATTCTGGTACTTGGCCCACCATTTCCACGGCACAGAGTCCGTCAGCTCGGCCAGCTCCTGCTGCATGGCGCGAGTGTAGTTGAGCGTCCATTTAATCTGGTCGGCTTCACTGAGCGCGGAGGTATCGACCCCGATGCGGCGATTGAGGGCCTCCTGGAGGGCAAAAATGGCCTCGAGCTTGTCAGACGGGATGGCGGGTGGCGGGGTGGCGGAAGTGGGTTCACTCATACCAGCATGGCAGAAAAACCGGGGCCGGGAGGCAAGACCAATCGCCCGGGAGAGCCCCATTTCAGCCGCAATCTGCTTACTTGGTAAAAAATAGGATTGCCGCCGTGCGGCAGTGCTGGCATTGTCTAACGGCAAGCGCCAGCCAGTGCTGGATTGCCTTTCCCCGGCCAAAATCGGCCGCTTTCTCTCCCTTTTACGGATGAATTCAGACCAGCCCCCACCCGGCATACCCCCGGCCAGTCCTACTCCCGCCTCGCCCCGCTCGTCGAACCTTAAGGGCCGTTGGAAACGCGGCCCCAACCCCGTCACCGGCGCTGTCTCGACCCGCCGCCCGTCGACTCCCGCCAATTTTGGACTGGTAACCGACGTCACCAGCGCGAAAGAGTCGCTCTCTGGCCAGCATGTGCGCGGCTATGAAAGTCCCACAACACCAACAACTTCTGTAGCACCCACGTCTCGTCGTTGGCGTGCAACCCGGCCAAAATCAGCGCCGCGCTCGCGCGCAGATCCGACGCCATCACCATGGCGCCCGACAGTCGGGAGCGGCCCTTGATAATGGCACTGGGCCCTTCAATCGCGATATCCGCTCCCATGCGCTGAAGTTCCGACACATACATGAATCGGTTGGGGTAAATGCGCTCAGTGATGATGCTCAGGCCCGGCGTGACGGCCAGCAGCGCGCACATTTGTGCCTGCAAGTCGGTCGGGTAGCCAGGGTGGGGCAGGGTGATGATATCCACCGGGCGCAGTTTTAAATTTGTCGCGTTGATGCGTAGGGTTTCCGGGCCTTCCGTCAGCACCGAAAGTCCCGACTCGTCCAGTTTGTCCAAAAACGCGCTTAGGTGCTTCGAGTTCGCGCCATGCACAGTGATATCGCCACGGGTAATTGCCGCCGCGACAATCCATGTACCCGCTTCGATGCGGTCGGGGATGACTCGGTGCCGCGCGCCATGCAGGCGGTCCACGCCTTCAATGGTCAGCACGTGCGTGCCAATGCCGTCGATGCGCGCGCCCATTGCGACCAACAGTCGGCACAGATCTTCGATTTCCGGTTCACAGGCCGAACTGTCGATGCGCGTGATGCCGCGGACCAAGGTCGCAGCCATGACCATGTTGGCCGTGCCGGTGACGGTGCTGCCCTGGCGGCCACCGAGAAAAAGTTCCGCACCCTTCATGTTCGAGCCGTCAAGGTGCAGGTAGCCGCGCTTCATGCGCACGGTGCAACCCATGCTCTTAAATCCCTTGATGTGCAGGTCAATTGGCCGTGGGCCGAAATTGCAACCGCCCGGTTGTGACACTACCGCTTTGCGCAGACGCCCCAGCAACGGCCCGAGGAGCACGACGCTTGCGCGCATTTGGCTGACGAGTTTGTGCGGCGCAAAATGAGTAATTTTTTTCGCGGTAATCTGCCAGGTATGCGGATCGAGCTGCTTCACGTCGGCGCCGAGATGGGTCAGTAATTTGCCCATCGTGTGCACGTCGCTCAATTCCGGCACGTTGTCGATGGTGACGGTTTCTTCCGTCAACAACGCGGCGGCAAAAATGGGCAGGCAGGCGTTTTTGGCGCCGCTGACTGTGATGGAGCCATGCAGCGCGCGGCCGCCTTGAATGCGAACGACGTCCATGATGCAATGTCCCTAGCGTCGGCCCGAACGGCGGTGGCCGCCATGACGGTGGTCGCCCTTGCGGCCATGGCTGCTTGAATGCCGCCGGCGCTCCTGGCCTTCGGGTTCATCATCGTCCCCCCGGCGATCATCATCATCGTCATCACGTGCGGACGATTTCTTCTCTGCAGCCACTGCTGGCTTGGAAGCACCGAAAAGATTTTTCAAGAAGCCCAATACCCCGCCGGACTTGGCTTCTTTGGTCGAAGGCACCCGGGCCGGAATGCTCGCATGGGGCCGGGGGCGTTCGCTGGAGGTCGAAGGAGCCGACGAGGATTCGCGTTTGTCGGAATGACGGTCTTTGTGCGAATGACGATCCTTATCGGAAGAACGGTCGGAGCGGACGGGAGTAGATTTTTCTGGCACCCGGCCAAAGTTCGATGGCGAATATTCCTGTACCGGCACCGGGCGGGTTGTTTCAGTCCGTAAACGGCGGGGCGAAGGGTCGTTGGCCGGATCCGGCTTCAAGGCGACAAAATTTTCGCGCTCACTGCCCCGGTTGTCTTGTGCGTTGCCGCGATTATCTTGGGGTGGGCGTGCTGGCTGTGCGGGCCGCGGATTTTGCTGGGC
>Ga0206926_1153_pt1 | contig 13495 bp, 8 predicted proteins | sample Alteio_BWOrgHeat_59_FD_152955 | JGI IMG/M metagenome (GOLD analysis project Ga0206926, IMG submission 152955) | Enriched cells from forest soil in Barre Woods Harvard Forest LTER site, Petersham, Massachusetts, United States -... | ecosystem: Environmental > Terrestrial > Soil > Temperate forest > O... | reverse complement strand
CTCACAAATGGCTTCTCAAGGAAGCTGGCTAACCACGCGAATTATTTCATCGTGGAAGTCCATCGCGGCCTTGCCCAGATCGACTATCAGCTTCGTGACGGTATTGATCGACACGCCACACATACGACTGATCGAACGAAGGCTATTTCCTTCAACCATCATCTCGATAATTCTTGCGCGGGTGTCAAGTGGAAGCCGATTCATGAGATGAGAATATCGAGCTTTAGTTTTTTGTCAAGCATAATATTCAGTTTAACCGTTTCTATAGATTTCCACAACTGGTCATGTTATGCTTGGGGCATGGAACACGTTGACTTTGCAACGCCTGCTCAAATGATTGAGTTCCGGTTGCGCGAGCGTGGATGGTCACAGCGAGCGTTAGCGATGGTCCTGGGCCTCTCCGAAAAGACCGTGAGTTCGTTCATGAATGGTCGGACGAAGATTAGCAATGAACTCGCCTTGCAGCTTCAGGCAGCGCTTTCTCTGGATGCTGACGAACTATTGAAACTGCAAGCCTCGTATGAATTGAAGAAAGCCCAGCTCGCGTTTAGACCCGACCCAGCACTGACAACACGCGCCAAGGTATTCGGCGATATTCCCATTGGCGACATGATAGCTCGTGGATGGCTTAAGGGGGTCGATGGCCTATGGGATTCACGCCTAAACGAGGCGTTGTGCCGTTTCTTTGGAGTATCTGAGATTGACCAAATTGAAGTGCTTCCCCATGCAGCTAAGAAGACAGATGTGATGGGAGAGGCTACCCCTGCCCAAATCGCTTGGCTCTATCGCGTCAAGCAGATCGCAGAGGAAACATTAGTGGCCAAATATTCGCCTTCCGCGGTTACTTCTGCCTTGAATGACTTAAAGCCACTCTTAAACTCCGCCGAGGCCGTGCGCAAGGCACCAAGAATTCTGGCGCAAGCTGGCATACGGTATGCGATTGTCGAGTCCCTTCCTCAGACAAAGATCGACGGAGTCTGCTTTTGGCTTAATGACATGTCGCCCGTTATCGGGATGACGCTGAGGTTTGATCGCATCGACAATTTCTGGTTTGTCCTTCGCCATGAACTCGAACACGTCATTCGCAAACACGGCCAATCTTCTGAAGGGTCATCTGCGATGCTTGACGTAGCTCTTGAGGGAGAGCGGGCTGGCATCGGCGCGAACGTGCCGGAAGAGGAGCGCGTTGCTAACGAAGCAGCGGCAGAATTCTGTGTACCGCAAAAGCAATTGAAGCATTTCATCCAGGTGAAATCGCCTATTTTTGCAGAACGCGATATTCGCGGTTTTGCCGCAACCTACAAGATCCATCCTGGCATTGTTGCGGGTCAATTGCAGAACAAAACAAATAGGTTTGATTTGTTTCGTAATCATCTAGTGAAAATTAGGTCAGTGGTCACGCCGAACGCAATGGTTGACGGCTGGGGGGATGTTGCCCCCATTGGTAATTAACGAGAAAGCGACGGTGACAAGTGAAGAAAAGCGACGAAATGCTCACGTTTATGCGTCACTATAAGCGCGAGCAGGGAATATCAGAAGTGCAGATGATGGAGCTGGCGGCTGCGGCTGCAAAGCAGGGGTGGCCAGTTCCGCCTCCAGTATCCGGTATCGAACGACTTGCAAAGCAATTCGCTGCGGCGGCGCGAGAAGAAACACGGTACGACAAAAAGACCAGTCGTCCATACAGGGCAAATCTCGCTTACACGCAAAGGCAAAGCGATGGGAAACAGTTGGCCTTCTGGATCGATACTGACGAGGCCAATCGTAGTCAGATGGACAAGGCCATGAATAAGTACAGGGAGCAAATGCTCGGCGAGGCGGTCATCGGCACGAACACGGTTGAGCATTGGAATCGTACCAATCCCAACGAAGAACCGATTCAGTTTTCTCTGGATTTCACTGACGAGACTGAGTGGAAGCGCAATATACCAGTCGAAGAGGAAGAGTTGGTCTAGCCCTTCTTCCAGCGAGTCTGAGCAGCCAGCCGCGCAATATCGGCTCGTTCGGATTCCGTTAGGCTCTTGGCTCTAGCTTTGCCACCTTTAAGACCACCACTTCTGCCACGAACCGAAGTGGCCCTCTTTTTGGGCGACACGTCATCAGCTACTTCTCCCGCAGCAATATCCACGATCAGCTTGGCAAGTTGATTAGGGTCACGCGGTCGATTCGGCATACCTCAAGTATGCGGCGACATACCGATTCGGAGCAAGCGGGGCAAATTTTCAAACCGAGACACTACCGGCGATACGCTAACCTTGTAACCACGGACCTACAGGCGGAACACGAGCGCGTGAGCCTGCTGTCGGGGCGACGTTGAGGCTTCCGGGGTGTTATCTCGGGTCCCGCTAGGCGTTACCTGGAAGAGAGAGGATGCCCGCGAAAATGCCAGTTTGGGATTGGTTGAATCAAAATTCAGGTGCCTTGCAAAGCATCGCGGCCCTCTCAGTGGTTGTCCTCACAGTTGCAACCGTCCTTGTTCTGTGGGTCACATGGGGAGCAATTAAGCGAGGAGCTGTCGCCTCCGAGTCACAGGCCGAAGCAGCGCGCGCCCTCACGCTGTTAGCCAAAGAACAGACCGAGGTCGCAAGGCAACAGACTGAGGCCATCGCGAAACAATCGGTGGCCGCCTTGCAATCCGTTGCTGCGACTGTTGCGACAAATCGCATTTCTGAAGAAGCGAACCGACTGACCGTGGAACAGATTCAGGCTGACTTGCGCCCAATTTTGATATTCGACTCCACTTTCCATCAGGAGCAACAAATAATGCGCGACGCCGTTAGGAACGTCGGACGCGGCCCCGCGAAAGATGTGCAAATCAGCATTGGAACTGCCAAAGATGAATTACCAAAGAGCTACATCTCAAGCCGCACTTTCATCGGTGGCGGCGATGAGGTGATAATCTCGATCAATCACAAATTGTTCAAGGAAACCGGGATGACCATCCATTACGCATCTTTGGATGGGCGCCGTTTTGTTACGTCCATTTATATGCGGGAAGAGGCCATCAAACATGACTTTGAAGAGCTGAACTCATAACGCAGGGCCAATTGCACCCGCTCGCCTACGGGCCGCGAATGGGATTGACTAGCACCCTACGGAATTCAGCAACCCTCCAGGACCACACCGAACGCTTTTGGGCAGAGTCGTCCGCGTTGAAGGCGGCGCGTTCGCGGCCAGTTTCAAAACGCGAGCTATCTCCGTCCGTTCGGCTTTGCTGAATTCGTCACTGAATAGAAAGCGGGGAGCGTGCCGAGAATACATCCGCTCCGCGAGAGTTGGGGCGACGGCGCCAAAATCTAATCCGTTCTCTTCGAACAAGACGAAGTGATCGAATGTTACGACCGGGCCTTCAATATTTCTAACCGAATGCTTTTGAGCACCGATACCAACCCAGTTTATCTTGCGGCCAATCCCCTGCGCGGTGGGTTCACTACTAATGCCGCCAATCCCAATCACCGCATCGAACGTACATGGTCTAAGGTGAACCATGCAGCCGTGATTCCCAAACTGCCCTTTGGAGTCTGGGTCGCCTTTGTGTGTTCGCTTGTAAATCAGAGTTCGCATGCTCCCCATATATCAGCGTCACTTCGGGACCGACTGTGCCAGAGGTCACTGGGGCTGGAATGGCCTAACCTCAGCGGGTGTAGGGGTGAGGTCAAAATATTGAAATCAGTCTCTTTGGAAAATGCCGCAACCCTTAAATCTCTACAAACAAGTAATTCTTGGATTTTGAACTTTTGCGTCCGGATTCGGATATATCCAAGTTTACGTAATAGACCTGCCCATGTGGGCTAGTTTGGATCGTCTCTCAAGATTTTGACCGTCCCAAAAGCCTGTGGATATATTCGTCTTATATTCGCCTATACTGTCTCTGTGTGGAACGTCCCAGAAGCGCAACGTTGACATCCGGCTTTGCTGCCCACCATGTCCCGATTTGCGCGTCATCATTGCACGCAGCGACTCTGACCTGATCGCTCAATTTTTATTGCGTTTTATCCAGTGTATTTTCAGCTCACGCTCGGACACGATGTGCCAAGATCCGTCGATTTTCCTGAAGATCATCTCTTCGCGTTCAGCGCCGGTGTAGTTCCTGGCACCGCGAAGATCCCAGCTCTTCTCGAATTCGGCCGTTGCCTCATTCGAGCCTAGCTTGCGGAATGCTATGTCGGAAAGTTTTATGAGGTGTGCCTCGGAATAGGTGCGGAACGCCTGGTCGAATGTTGCCTGAACATCGGTTCTTGAGACGTTGTGGCGCAGATAAAAGGTCTGGACTATTGGCGTGTAGCATTCTGCCAGGCGAGTCGCATCTCCCCTGAACTCGGCGGATTGGTAGTTCTGAAGCAGCTCGCGAATCTGGCTCTCGGCCATGAAGCGGCCAATGCCTTGCATCCCTCCAAGGCACAATAAAAGCATGATGGCAGCTGCAATACAGACCATCTGCCACCGCTTCCATGCCTTGAAATTCACCATTTCGAGGAGCTTCGCCAGAATCTCCTTCCCTCTGTCATGCCCGGTAATCACGGCTGGAGCCGCTACGGCATGATCAACGGCTTCGGCAACCAAAGCTTTCGTAATTTTCGGCACCCATTCAGTTTCGGTTTCCATGACTGCCGGCTCAGGCACGGCCGGCGAATCTTTGCCACGAATCATCGCGGGCAGATCCAGCAGCTGATTCCCGGGTACAAGCCGGACAGCTGTACGAAAAGCCAAGTCGATCGCGTCCTTCGAGAACGTCGACGTAGTCACCACCCAGGCTTCGGCGGCGCCGTAGTATGGCAAGGCTCCGAGCACCTCCTGAACCGCGCCGTTGCCGATGGTGTCCTGGCATTGTTTGGCCTGCATCACGATCTTGCGCGTTCCGATCGTGATGACAAGATCGGCGCCCTGATCCCGGCTAGCCTGGGTGACACAGACTTCCGCGATGCCGGCGTCGCGCAATAAGCGCGCCAGCCATTCCTCGAAGTCCCTCCCAGACAACGTTCTCGCAAAATCCAGGGTCAATTGGAATTCCGGCCTGGGCGCCTTTCTCTTTTCCTGGAAGCGGCGCCTCAGCTCTCCTTCGAGGTAGTGCCGGCTATAGGTCTCGGGAAACCATAGTCTGTATCGGGCAAGGAATCCCAGGGAGGACAGAACCGATGCCCTTCCATTCAGCATTCCATCGAGCACGAGGTCCACTTCTCTGCACAGTTCCTGATCGAATTTCCACGAGTACTCCGCTTCAAATTTGGCCAACCGGATGGGAGCGCCATAGAGGAACTTGTCGATGTCGCGAGCGAACTGATCAAGCAGGCGGAAATGGGGGACCAAAACGCTCCTCAAATCCTCTGAAAAACGCGTCGAGCCCTCGACGCAGACCTGTTGAACACCCGCCGAGTCCTGACTCCAGGACGCATAAAGAGCGCGGTATTCGGAATTTGTCCGGTGTCTCTCGAACTCCCGGGCGGCTGCGCGGCTCTTTATCACGCGGTCCAGAACGCCGTCCGGTTCGAGATACGGAGACAAAGGCACACCGTCGGGAAATTGCAGGCGACAGTACGGGCAGGCTGGCTGGCCGAAGAATTCGAGATTGCCCTTGCACACTGGGCAATCGACAAACGGGATCGCTGTCCACCGTTTGGAGCAGTGCTCCCAGGTGTGCTGATTATCGGAGATATTGAAAAACACGCGCGTCAGGCACTTGGGGCAGAAGGAGAACGACTGCAGTTGCGCAAGCGGACGGGGGCTCTCCCGTTCCGATACTCCTGCCGTCATCACATTCATCGCGCCGTTTCTGCTTCTGATTAAAGAGAACCTAGATAATGCCCGCCATGCTGTGCTGCAACGCACAACTGTATCGGACCGGGTCGATAAATAACTGGCTGCCGTTCTAGTTCGGGCCTGAGTTGGCCATTGCGCGGCAATACTCTGATGTCCCATCCGAGCATTTTCACCGCTTAGAATTTGCAGTCCTAACCGGGCCCTTCCGAGCACCTAAAGCCACGGAACATTGATTTCGGCTAGAGCATCGCTATGCCTGGATGAATAGATCATCGTGTCGGAGCGGAATCCGGTATGTGATCTGAAACACAAATGATGATGCCCGTCGCTTCAGCCGTCAGATAGCCGGAACCGACTTTCGGACAGGGAATGCCCTTCGGGAGCACCTTATCGAAACGAAGGAACACCTTGCCCGACGGAATGTACCGGTGTGTCGTACTCGGATCACGAGCGTTCACTAAATTTCTTCTCTTGTCACGTGCCCCCGCTTCAAACGCTTTCTGGCAGAAGCGGTCGGAACCTGTCAAGGTCCTCCGCGTTGCTCCGGCCGCCATGCGGCGCCTGCGGCGACCTTGACAGAACCCGCCTCACTTCTGCCCTCCGCACGAGCCATGAAGCGGGGGCACTAAACAAAAGAAATTTGGTTTGATGGTTCTCGCTTTATTGGACGCCAATCGGCCCATCCGGGCTTTGATCCCAGGAGCAGCACATGCCATTCTCCATCGTCGCCAACAGCACAGGTGATCCTGCCAGCAAAGGCGCATCCACCCGCCGCAAATCCGCGCCGCACAGGAGTAAAGCGGCGCTTCGGAGTCGCACTGATTCACCGTATCAGGAGCGAAACTCCCAGCGCGAAAACCCCACTCAAATGCTCATTAAGCAGGCCGTGGACCATCTGATCAGTCAACTTGAGGCAGGCAGGAGTGAAGCACTCACTGCCTATCTCACCACGATGGCAAGGTTTCATAGCTACAGCTTTGGCAACATTCTCGCCATCGCCAGACAAAAGCCAGATGCCCAAAGAGTGGCGGGTATTCGTACATGGAACGAGCTTGGCCGTTTCGTGAGGAAAGGTGAGAAGGGCATCCAGATTCTCGCGCCGATGATAGGTTACCGCCGCAGCCGCAAAGACGAAACTGCCGAGCAAGAGACGGAACGCAAGCCGCCGTCTGTGCTGATCGGTTTCCGAGCGGTGTATGTGTTCGATGTGAGCCAGACCGAGGGTGCGGACCTGCCGGAACTGGAGCAGAAGATTACCGGCGATGTCGGAGACCATCGCGACCGCCTCATCGCATATCTCAATCAACAAAACATCGCGCTGGAATACACAGAGAAGATCGCCCCGGCCCTGGGCGTCAGCTACGGCGGCAAGATCGCGCTTTTGCCTGGCCAGTCGAAGGCGGAGGAATTCGTCAGTTTAGTCCACGAGACAGCGCATGAAGCCCTCCACAAGGCCACTCGCCGCACTATCACCACGGCAACCGTGCGTGAAACAGAAGCCGAAGCAGTGGCATTCATTGTTGGTAAGGCCATCGGCCTGGAGATGGGGAATACCAGTGCCGACTACATTCAGCTTTACCACGGCAACGCTGCTCTACTGGCCGAAAGCCTTGAGGTTATCCAACGCACGTCAGCCGTCATCCTCGCGGCCATTCGCCCCCAAACTACTGAACAGCCCGAAAAGCTTGCAGCCGCCAGTTAACGCACAAGTCCTGAGCGGGCGTGTTCCGATGCGCCCGCTCGCCCGTTCACTCTCGATTACCACAAGGAGAATTGTCCCTCATGACTACCGCAGTGCAGACGCAATCCGAATATCGCGACCTTCCGCTGGTTCAGTTGCAGGAATCCTCCGTTAACCCCCGTAAGACGTTTGATGAAACGGTCCTATTGGAACTCGCAGCCAGTATCCGTGCTCAGGGCGTGCTGTCGCCCTTGCTTGTGCGGCCCATGGACGGCACACAAGGCTATCAAATTGTGGCAGGAGCACGGCGCTATCGCGCAGCGCAACTCGCTGGCCTCGATTCAGTACCCGTGCGCATTGTCGAGCTCACTGATGCGCAGGCCCTCGAAGCCAGCATCGTCGAAAACTTGCAGAGGCGCGACGTCCATCCGCTCGATGAGGCGAGTGGGTTTGTCTCTCTACTACACCTGGACTACACGCCAGAACAGATTGCAGCGAAGGTGGGAAAAAGCCCCGCCTATGTCGTGGCCCGCGCCCGCCTCGCCGAGCTTGCGCCCATTGTGACCGAAGCTTTTGCAAACGACGAGATCGGCGTAGGCCACGCGCTACTATTGGCCCGCCTACAACCCGAACATCAGCAAGAGGCCCTTGCAGCCTGCTATCAGGAAACCTACGTCAATGGAGGCAATTCGAAGCGAATCCTCCTGCCAGTCCGCCACCTTCAGCAATGGATCGAGCGTAACATTCTCCTTGAGCTTGGCACCGCACCTTTCCCAAAGGATGACGGGCAACTTGTACCTGAGGCTGGCTCCTGCGTTGACTGTCCCAAGCGCACCGGGCACAACACGCTGCTCTTTGCAGAAATTGGAGCCAACCACCCCGACTCATGTAGTGATCCGAAATGCTTCCAAACCAAGATAGACGCCTTTGTGAAGCAGACCATTGCTGCGAAGCCAAGACTGGTTCAGATCAGCACGGGGTACGGGGCACCGAAGGACGACGGTGCAGTGATTCCGCGCAACAAGTACGTTGAAATCCGGCAGGACAAACCACAGCGAAAAGAGCAGCGCGACTGGCCGGAGTACAAGAAATGCAAGTTTACAGCCGAGGCCATTGTCACCGAGGGTTCTGAGAAAGGCGAGATGCGCAAGGTGTGCGCCAACTCCGACTGCCCTGTTCATCATCCGAAGAGGCAGCAACAGCGAACCCAGGCCGACGCCGCAGTTAAGGTCGAACAGGAGAAGCGCCGTCGTGAGGAAGTCCTGGCCCAGGTGATTGGATCGCGCATCCTGAAAGCGATTGGCGACGCAGTTCCTGTCCGCCTGATGAGGAAAGATCTGCAGTTTCTCACCGGACGAATGACCGCGATGCTGGACGAACGGCGCCTTACCCTTCTCATCCGCCAGAACCACGTCGGAAAAGCAAAAGTTGGAGAAGCACCCGCCAAGCTAATGATGGCCGCCCTACAGAAGGCTGACGAAGGTCAACTCAGCAGAATGCTCGTGCAGACCGTCATCCTCTTATCCGTACGCTCAGATAGCGACGGAATGAGAGTGCTTCGAGATGCGGCGCGGACATACAAAGTGGACGTTGACGCGATTTCCGGAACTGCACGGGATGAGTTCGCCAAGAAAGAGAAAGCCAAGAATGCCAGCAAGACTCCGCAGAAACCACAAAATAGCCCCCAAGCGAAGAACCGAATGAACCGGACGGCAGCGTAATTCAGCCGCTTGTCGATAACCTCACGGAGCCTGCAGCGGGTGCAGGCTCCACAACAATGGAGGTCTCATATGATGAGCATGGAGATTCTTGATGAGAAGGCCGAGAAGACACTGCGAGAGACAGATACTTTTCGAGTGCCTGTACCAATCCATCTACTGGCCCAGCGACTGAACCTAGGGACGGAGGCGCTTTCGCTTGGCGCGCTCTCGGGGATACTGGTCGTCAAAGGGGATCGGGGTGCGATTGGTTACAACTCCGCGCACGCCCGTGTACGGCAGCGATTCACCGTATCTCACGAGATCGCACACTATATTCTGCACGCGGAACGTACGGAGAAGGCGCGGCTATTCATTGATAAGCATCTGTTGTTCCAACCCGACGAGAAGCAAGTGTCCGCCGATGTACGTCGTGAAAACACAGAAGCGAACAGGTTTGCCTCGGCGTTACTGATGCCGAAAGAATTCGTTCTGAAGGAAATACAAAATTGCGATTTGAATCTCGATGATGAGGAGGCTATCAAGCACCTTGCGAAGTACTTTTGGGTGAGCTCGGCAATAATGGCCAACAGGCTTTTGAACCTGCGATTGCTTCTTTATCCAGCTATTTCATGAGCATGACTCCCGTTCGAAAGCGCATGAGGTCCCGGAGTTCACGTCGACCCCGCATCATAGCGAGCGGCATCGCCGATGACCGCTACGCCGGTCCGTGCACAAATCTGTGTTGGTGTACATCATGAACCGCATGATGCGCTGGGTTCCTCTGCAGCATGCGCGGCACAAACGGGTTCCAGCCGTCCATGAGCGATGACACCACAAATCCGCAAAAGAGCATGGCGGAAGCCAACAGCCAGACGAAAACGACCGGTCTCCAGGGAATAAGGATCAGCATAGCGCAACCTCCAAGGGAAGTAGAGCACCTTGCGCTTTGCCAATATTCTACTCGGATATTCCTGCCCAGGCTAGGCCGTCGCCGGCTGGCCGGCTGGTATCAGCCCGTTTGTGTGTCGCCGCCTGCCTTGGCCCGGAGCGACTCATATAGCTGGGCAGGTCCCAGCAATACGTCCTTCAACCCGGCACGCACCTTCTCCGATTCCAGCGCCTGCTTGCTCATGGTAGAGTGCGCGGCGAGCGCGTCCATGACGGCGTACAGTATACCGCTGGCCAAGTCCGGCGAATTAGCGAATTGTTCTTTCGTGTTGTTGGCGGCTTGCTGCACAAGAATGTCCGACTCCAGCAGTTTCCCTTTGATGACGTTGTTGACGTAAACCAGCTTGTCATCCTCGGTCAGTTCACCCTCGAACAGATCATTTACCTTGGCAATGATCTCTGCCAGGAGAGCCTTTTCCTTCTCCTGCACGCTGCCTGACCCAGTCTCCGTAATCGGCTGCAAGAAAGGGTTTTCGCCAACCCCCAGATTCAGAGCTTGCTTGCCTTTGTTCCGGAGCGCATGGTGCGTCAGCACCACCGTGGAAAGATCAATCTCCGGGCGCTCGCTGCGGAAATCGAGCAGCGGCAGCAGCAGCTTGTAAAAGAGGTACCGCTTCTCAATGTCAGTATTGCCGTAATCGAAAATCTGCGAAAGAAACGTGTACACGCGTAGGAAGCCGGCCATGTCGCGCTTAAAAAGCTGGAGAGCTTCCAATTCGTCCGAGGCTTCCTTGCGGGCGTGTTGATCTTTCTGGTCCCTGGCGATCTGTAACCGCTCGTGCGCGGCCTTGAACTGTTTGGTGAGCCGGCTCCGCACCGGTTCCAGCGCACCCATCACCTCGCCTTGCTTCGGGTCCGGCTTTAGAAGGACGGCAACCACACGCTCCACCTCGAAATCGTCGTAATATCCCGTCGCGTCCAGTTTGGTGCGCAAGTTGTAAACCAGGTTCGGGTCGGTCACGTCCTCCAGTCGCGCCGCGTCGTAGTACGTCTTGAATGCTGCCAGAATCTCCGCCGAATCGTTCACAAAGTCCAGAATGAATGTCGTCTGCTTTTTCCCGTGGGGGCCATCGTACGCACGATTCAGCCGCGATAGCGTCTGAACCGCCTGGATGCCGGCGAGTCGTTTGTCTACATACATCCCGCACAGCAACGGCTCATCGAAGCCGGTTTGGAATTTGTTCGCCACCAGCAGTACTTGGTACTCATCCGTCTTAAATGCCTCGCGCATGTCGCGGCCCTTCAATGTGGGATTGAGCACTTTGCTCGTTTCCGTGAACGGGTCTGGCCCCGACTCCTTATCGATTACCTCGCCGGAGAACGCCACCAGTGCCCTCAGATCGTACCCGGCGCTCTGAATGTACTTGTCGATGGCAATCTTCCAGCGGACGGCCTCCAGTCTGCTACCGACCACCACCATCGACTTGGCGTGCCCCTTGAGCAGTGGCTGCACATTGTCACGGAAGTGTTCTACGACCACCTGGACTTTCTGCGAGATGTTGTACGGATGAAGGCGCACCCAGCGCATCAGTCCTTTGACCGCGGTGCTGCGCTCCACCTCCGTCTCGTCCATCTCTTTGCCCTGGTGCGCCAGCCGGAACGCCAGCTTATAGCTGGTGTAGTTCTCGAGCACGTCGAGGATGAAGCCTTCTTCGATGGCCTGGCGCATCGAGTAGACGTCAAAGGGCGCGGGAGTGTTGCCGGCGGAGCCGGGCTTGTTCGGGTCCGGCCTCCGCCCAAACAGCTCCATCGTTTTCGGTTTAGGCGTCGCAGTGAACGCCACGAACGAAATCCCCGGCAGATTCACCCGCCCGGCCATTCGCGCCGCCAGCATGTCTTCGGCGCTGATCTCGCCGCCGTCCTCCAGTTCCTTCAGTTCCTCGGCGCTCAACACAGCTTTCAACTTGGTCACCGACTCGCCACTCTGGGAACTGTGCGCCTCGTCGGCAATCACCGCGAAGCGCGTGCCCTTACCCCTGGCCAGTTCCTCCATCTTCTCGAATAGCGCCGGAAAGGTCTGGATCGTGCACACTACGATCTTTTTGCCTTGCTGGAGCGCCTGAGCCAGTTCCGCGCTTTTACTGCCGCTCTCTCCTGTGATTGTGGCTACCACGCCCAAATTGCGCTCGAACCCGTAGATCGCATCCTGAAGCTGCTGGTCGATTACGTTGCGATCCGAGACGACGACGACCGTATCGAACACCTTTTTCTGCGCCGGATCGTGCAGGTCGGCGAAGAAGTGGGCCGTCCAGGCAATCGTATTTGTCTTGCCCGAGCCGGCCGAGTGCTGGATCAGGTATTTGTGTCCGGCACCTTCCTCGCGCGCCGCCGCTACCAGCTTGCGCGTAGCCTGCAGTTGGTGGAAACGCGGGAAGATCACCCGCGTCAGTTGCTTCTTCTTGTCCTTCTCGGCTACAAGGTAACGGCCCAGAATTTCCAGCCAGCTATCCCGCTGCCACACTTCTTCCCACAGGTACGCGGTCGGATGACCCGCTTCCGGCACCTCGCGAATTAAAGCATCCGGAACGTCAGGGGCCGTCGGCACGTTGCCAGCCCCGCCTTCGCAGCCCTTGTTGAACGGCAGGAAGCGCGTGGCCGCGCCCTCCAGCTTCGTGGTCATCTTCACATCGGTATTGCTCACGGCGAAATGGACCAATGCGCCGGAAGGAAAGGCGAGCAGCGGTTCTATGCTGGAGCCCTTCGGCCGGGGATCGCGGTCAAAGCGGTACTGGTGTACTGCGTCCTCGACGGATTGCGTGAAATCGGACTTCAGCTCCGCCGTGGCCACCGGAATGCCATTCAGGAACAGCACCAGGTCGATGCAGTTCTCGTTCACCGCCGAATACTTCACCTGGCGCACCACCCGCAGGCGGTTGCCTTGGTAGCGGGCCACCAGTTCTGGATTCATGGCAAGCGCAGGCTTGAATTGCGCCAGTTCCAGCTTGCCCTTAAGGCCGAATACGTCAATGCCTTTGCGCAGCACATGCAGCGTGCCGTGAGTGCGGATCGAGTCGCGCAGACGATTCACGAGGACCGTTCCCGCGTTCGCATCATGCGCCTTCCCCAGCGTGTCCCAGGCCTTCGGCTGCGACTCCTTCGCCCAGGCGAGCACATCGGCAGGGTAGAGCGCCAGCATACGGTCGTAGTTAGCTGCATCACCGTGCTGATAAAGCCACCCGTGCGCCGCGAGGTGCTCGCAGATTTCGCTTTCGAGGTGGATCTCGGTGTGCACGCTCATGCCACACACTCCGGCACGGAATCGCGCACGTCGATTTTGCCAGTTATCGCCGCAGAGATTAGCGCGTAACGACGCTCTTGGAAGAGGTCGATCGCTCGATTGGCTTCCTCCATCAACAGACGGATCTTAGTCAACTCACGATCTAAGAAGCCAACAATTTGTTCCTGTTCA
>Ga0206926_1152_pt1 | contig 13549 bp, 10 predicted proteins | sample Alteio_BWOrgHeat_59_FD_152955 | JGI IMG/M metagenome (GOLD analysis project Ga0206926, IMG submission 152955) | Enriched cells from forest soil in Barre Woods Harvard Forest LTER site, Petersham, Massachusetts, United States -... | ecosystem: Environmental > Terrestrial > Soil > Temperate forest >... | reverse complement strand
AGGCGGAGATCCTGGACCATGTCCGGACAAAAGGGACCCTGCCTGAACCATCCAGCTACAGGGACCAGGAGACGAGTTTCGCCCTGACAGATGCCCCGGTGACCAGAGCATTCCACAACATCGATCGCAGGAGCCCCCGGCGGCATCACAATGAGATCAGGACTTACCGGCAGTTGCTCTTTCCCGTTTCCGTCGAAGGAAAAGTATACGCCGCTTCCGTCATCAAGTCGGAAGAGGAGACGGATGATCTGCTGGAAATGATGATGCTCATTACGGCCGGCATCATCCTCTTTTTACTGATCCTGCTCTTTGTAGCCGGCCGCCTGCTGCTGCGCCGCATCTGGCGTCCCTTTTATGACACCCTCGAATCCATCCGCCGCTTTAACCTCTCCAGCCATGCGCTCTTCCCGGCCCGGGAGACCAATATCGACGAATTTAAAAGCCTTGACCTCGCTGTCGGACAAATGACCCAGAAGATCATCCGGGACTATGAAATGTTAAAGAACTTCGCAGATGACGCTTCGCATGAGATGCAGACCCCCCTGGCCATCATCAATTCCAAGCTGGACCTGCTTATACAAGACCCGGCCCTGGAAGAAAAACACCTCCGCCAGCTCCAGGCCATGTACGACGCCGTCAGCCGCCTCCGCCAGCTCAACCAGTCCCTGCTGTTGCTCACCAAGATCGAGAATAATCAATTCACCCACGCAGACCCGGTAGACCTGGCTCCCCTGCTGGAGAATAAGCTCACCCAGCTGGAAGACCTCATCCAGAACAGGCAGGTCCGCGTCCATGCCACCCTGGAATCCTGTCCCCTTCGCGTAAACGCTTATCTCATCGATATCCTTTTGAACAACCTGCTCATAAATGCCGTCCGGCACAACCAGCACCAGGGCCGCCTCGACATTCGCCTGCAGGACCATGTGCTGCGCATCAGCAATACCGGCCCCGTGCTATCCTTCGGGGCCGACGTCATATTTGACCGCTTTACCAAAGGGGCCCATTCCGACGGCACGGGCCTGGGACTGGCCATTGTACGGCAAATATGCGATAACTACGGTTTTGCCCTTTCATACACCTACGAAGACCCGCTTCATGTGATCAGCATCCGGTTCCTGCCATAAAAAGGAGGCGCACGCTTCAGAATTTCACCAAAATGCGATAATAGTTTTGGCCCATGATTAGATGCCTCCCGGTAATGTTCCTGGTGACCGTGGTTTCCTTAGCCCATGCGCAGACCTCCGACAACGGTCTCGGCCACTATCTCGATCAGGCATTGCACAACAGCCCCCTGCTAAAAGACTATCAGGGACAGATCCAGGCCGGACAGGTGGACAGCGCCATCCTCCGCGCAGGCTATAAACCCCAGGTCACGGGCTCCAGCGTAAATATCTACGCCCCCCTGATCCATGGCTATGGCTATGACAACGCTATCAGCAACGGGGGGAATTTCAGCACCCTCGTAGCCGTCAACCAGACCCTCGTAGGAAAAAAACACCTCGATGCACAAATAGAGACCCTGCATCTGCAAAACCAGGGACTGGCCAATACAGGCAAAATATCCGAACAGGACCTGAAAAAGAACGTCACCGCCCAATATATCACCGTATATGGCGACTGGCAACAAATATCCTTTAACCGGGAAATATATGCGCTCCTGCAAAAAGAGGAAAAACTGCTAAAAGACCTCACCCAAAAGAATGTCTATCGGCAAACAGACTATCTCACTTTCCTGGTCACCCTGCAACAACAATCCCTCCAGCTCAGCCAGCTGGAGATCCAGTTCCGCAACGATTTCGGTACGCTGAATTATCTCTGTGGCATCAACGATACGGCCGTGTCACAGACATATCTCGGCGGGGACACCCTGACTGCCACGATGCCCGACCCTGGTCTGACCCTCCAGGTCCTGCCGGACCCGGATAACTCCGTTTTTTTTCACCAATACCATATCGATAGCCTGCGCCTCCGGAATGATCGCAGTATCATCGATTTTAATTATAAACCCAAGGCCAGCCTCTATGCAGACGGAGGCTACTCCTCCACACTGGCATACCAGGCATATAAGAATTTTGGGGTCAGCTTCGGCGTTTTGCTCACCGTCCCCATTTACGACGGCCACCAGCGCAAAATGCAATACAGTAAGCTGGACATCGCAGAACGGACACGTACAGGGTACAAGGACTTCTTCACCAGCCAATACCGACAGCAGATAGCCCAGCTGTCCCAACAGCTGCATGCCACCGAATCCCTGATCGGACAGATCAATGAACAACTGCGTTATTCCCAGGCCCTCATAGGAGTGAACGAAAAGCTCATGGGAACAGGAGATGTACGCATCGCCGATTATATCCTGTCGCTCAATAATTACCTCAACGCCAGAAACCTGCTTACACAAAATAATATCACCCGCTTACAGATCATTAATCAAATCAATTACTGGAATCGATGAATAAATATACCTTGATCCTTTCTCTGCTGTTCCTGGCTGCCTGTGGCAGTCACCCGGATGCTCCCTCCGGCACGGATGCCGATAAAAAGGAAGATCCGAATGCTGATTCACTTGCACGCACACCCGTCACCGTAGTCTCCGTGGATCACGATGCGCTCAACGATTCCATTGAGCTGAACGCCGTATCCGCCTTTTTGCAAAAAAGTTATGTAAAGGCCAATGCCAATGGCTATTTACAATCGGCCGATGTGTACCCGGGGAAATATGTACAGGTGGGACAGCCGTTATTCAGCCTCAAGACCAAGGAAGCACAGACCATTGGCAACTCGCTAAAAATACTGGACTCCACCCTGAACTTTTCGGGAGTCAATCTCATAAAGGCCAATCAGCATGGTTATATCACCCAATTGAACCACCAGTCGGGTGATTATGTACAGGACGGGGAACAGCTGGCGGTCATCAGTGATCAGAACAGTTTTGTTTTCCTGCTGGACCTGCCCTATGAGCTGCGACCCTATGTATTGAATAAAGGAACGGTCCAGCTGGTGCTGCCGGATGGCGAAAGACTGAGCGGAAGACTGGGTGCCGTCATGCCGACGGTGGACTCCGCTTCACAGACCCAGAGCGTGGTCATAAAGGTCACACCTCCCCATGCCATCCCCGAAAACCTTATTGCTAAAGTGAAAGTATTAAAGACAGCCCACAGTAATGCACAGTCGCTGCCAAAAAGCGCCGTCCTGACCAACGATACGGAAAGCGATTTTTGGGTCATGAAGCTGATGGACAGCGCCACTGCCGTCAAAGTCCCGGTTACCAAGGGCATCGAAACAAAAGATAGGGTAGAGATCCTTTCCCCTTCTTTTTCTCCCTCGGACCGGATCCTGGTCACCGGCAACTACGGCCTGCCGGATACAGCCAAAATAAAAGTAGCGCCCAATAATTAAAGCATTTGCATTGAAAAACTTCTTTGTTTCCTATAAGAACCCGCTCACCGTTACACTGGTGATCATTATTTTGGGCGGCTTATTCGCTTATAGCAGGCTCCAGACCTCGCTGTTCCCCGAGATCACTTTCCCAAAGATCAAAGTGATCGCAGACGCCGGTCTTCAGCCCGTCAGCAAAATGATGGTCACCGTCACCAGACCCCTGGAAAACGCCATTAAACAGGTGCCTGATCTTATCTATGTACGCAGCACCACCAGCCGCGGCAGTTGTGAGATCAGCGCCTTTATGGACTGGAAGGCGGATATAGATCTCAGCCAGCAGCGCATAGAATCAAAGATCAACGAGATCAGGAACAGCCTTCCACCCGAAACCCAGGTCACGGTAGAGAAGATGAATCCTTCCATCCTGCCTGTGATGGGCTATACGCTGGAAAGTCATAACAGGTCGGCTATCGATCTGAAGCAGCTGGCCAATTACACCATCAAGCCATTTCTCTCCCAGGTGACGGGCGTTTCCGAAGTACGGATCATCGGGGGCAAGACAAAAGAGTATTGGGTCACCCTGGACGTACAGAAAATGAGCACCCTCTCCATCACTCCGGATATGCTCAATACCTCCATCGGGCAGACCGGTTTTATCAAGTCCAACGGCTATCTCTCGGACTATCATTTTCTCTACCTCACCGTGACAGATGCCACCGTACATACAAAAGAGGACATCGGCAACATCGTCCTGCGCAATACCGGGAAAAGAGTCATCCTGCTGCGCGATATTTCATCCGTCGAGGTAAAGGATGCGGTAGAATATACCAGGATCAATGCCAACGGAAAAGAGGCCGTCCTGGTGGCATTGATCAAACAGCCGAACGCTAACCTGGTGACGCTCTCGACAGCCGTTGAAGAGAAAGTAAATGAATTGAAAAAGATCCTGCCAAAAGATGTTACGATACAGCCTTATTATATCCAGGCCGATTTCGTAAACACTTCTGTCAGGAGCGTTACCGACAGCCTCTGGATAGGACTGGCCCTGGCTATCATCGTGGCCATCATCTTCCTCCGGTCGTTAAAGGCCAGCCTCACCATCCTGATCACGATCCCGGTCACACTCTGTCTTTCGCTCATCGTACTCTACGCCATCGGGTATAGTTTTAATATCATGACCCTGGGGGCTATTGCCGCCGCCATCGGCCTCATCATCGACGATGCCATTGTGGTGGTGGAACAGATCCATCGTACACACGAAGAACATCCGGAGGAGCCTACCACGTCTTTATTACAAAAGGCCATCCGTTATCTTTTTCCGGCGATGCTGGGCTCTTCCATCAGCACCATCGTCATCTTTATCCCCTTTGTATTGATGAGCGGTGTGGCCGGCGCCTATTTTAAGGTGCTCACCAATACCATGATCATCACCCTCGTCTGCTCTTTCTTCGTCACCTGGATAGGATTGCCGGTCATTTATTTGTTATTGACCCGCCGCCGGGCGACAACACGGGTAATAAAACCACACAACGTAAAGAACCAGCGCTGGGTAGCTTTTTTTATCCGGCGTCCCTGGCTGAGCCTGCTTATCATGGGAGCGCTGGCCTGGTCCGTATGGTTCGTATTCCCCCGGCTGGAGACGGGATTCCTGCCGGAGATGGATGAAGGCAGCATCGTACTGGACTATACTTCGCCGCCAGGTACATCCCTCCAGGAAACAGATCGCATGTTACAGGAAGTGGAGAAGATCATAGTGAAGGTTCCGGAGGTACAGGCCTACTCCCGCCGGACCGGAACACAAATGGGCTTTTTTATCACCGAACCCAATACAGGGGACTATCTTATACAGCTAAAAACAGATCGCACCCGCTCTACGGATGATGTCATCAGCGATATAAGAAAACAGATCGAGGCAACACAACCCGCTCTGCGCGTAGACTTCGGACAGGTGATAGGGGATATGCTGGGGGATTTGATGACCTCCGTACAGCCCATTGAATTAAAGATCTTTGGTAACGATCCGCAGACCCTGCAGGATCTTTCCAAACAAGTGTCCGACATAGTGGGAAAAGTAGAAGGTACCGCAGATGTCTTTAATGGCATCGTCATCGCAGGCCCCTCTGTCAGCATCGAGCCCAACTATTCCCGCCTGGCGCAGTTCGGGCTTTCGCCGGCCAGCTTGCAATACCAGCTGCAGACGGCACTGGAAGGGAATGTCGTGGGGACGGTACCCGAGAAAGAACAGCTGACCAATATCCGGGTCGTGTACCCCGGAAGCCGTCTGCTCAGCGTGGCCGACATCAGCCGTATGCAGATCTTTTTACCAAACGGACAGCTAAAACCCATCACGGATCTGGCTACTGTCACTATCAAGGCAGGCGACGCCGAGATCCAACGGGAGAACCTGCAGTCCATGGGCGTTGTCACCGGCAGGCTGGAAGGCCGTGACCTGGGCAGCGTTATAAAAGATATCAGGCAACAGGTGGGCGCAAAAATTACGCTCCCCCAGGGGTATCACATCGAATATGGCGGCGCCTATGCGGATCAGCAGCAGTCGTTCAGCGAACTCCTGATCATCCTTATTACGGCCAGCCTCCTTGTATTCGGTGTCATCCTCTTTTTATACCGGAAGTTCCTGGTAGCCCTGATCATTCTGCTGGTGGCCGTATTGGGCATATCCGGCAGCTACCTCGCGCTTTATCTCACACAAACACCCCTTAACGTAGGCAGCTATACAGGATTGATCATGATCGTCGGTATCATCGGTGAGAACGCCATCTTTACCTTCCTGCAGTTCCGGGATACGCTCGCCACAAAATCCGTGGACGATGCCGTCATCTATGCCATCTCGACACGACTACGGCCAAAACTGATGACAGCGCTGGGCGCCATCATCGCCCTGTTGCCGCTGGCCCTGGGCATCGGTACGGGTGCACAGCTGCACCAGCCTCTCGCTATCGCTGTTATCGGCGGGTTTATCGTTGCCCTTCCCTTGCTGCTGATCGTATTGCCTTCGTTGCTCCGGCTGGCATATAAACGAAATGTTCAAATAAATGCTTAATTTGGGGCGGTATAGAACAGTATACCCATCCCTTTCACACCTGTTGCTCCCAGATATACCCCTTTAGGGGTATTCATTAAAAATAAAGTTTTTATGGTGGCTGAGAGCAATGAACCTTCTATCCTGCTGAGCATAGTAGAAAATGATCCCCGGTACAGGCAGGCATTGGAACACCTGTTTTCGTTATCGCCGGAATTTGAGCTAACCGGCATATGGAGTGATACGGAGACCGCTGCCCGGGAAATTTCCGACAGATATCCGCATATCGTGCTCATGGACATACAGCCCCAGCCGGCAGCCGGCATATCCTGTATCCGGAAATTAAAAAAAGCGAATCCGGCCATCCAGTTCCTCATTTTCACCGGTCATGAAGCCGATGACGAATTGGTCTTCGATGCCCTTAAAGCAGGCGCTACAGGCTATTTGCTAAAAAAAGACGGCCCCGAATTACTGATCAAAAGTATCAGGGAGCTTCATGCCGGCGGCGCACCCATGAGCAGCTGCATCGCACGTAAGATCATCAACTTTTTTGGCTGCCCTTCCATCGCACATGACAAAAATCTCCAGCTGACAAAAAGAGAAGAAGAAGTGCTGGCCCTGCTGTCTGAAGGGAAAATGTATAAAGAGGTGGCCACCTGGCTGGGAATATCCATGGAGACCACAAAAAAACATATCAAACACATCTATCATAAACTGAAGGCGCAGAACAGAATGGAAGCCGTCAACACCTGGCGAAAAAGGGGTATTGTTTAATTCTTCTAACACCTGTAAGTTTGCCCACCTTTTAGTAACGTTTGCTCAGCTCCCCTGCAAACAGCCTGTCTGATCCGGAAATTACTCCTCATTCAATTGTTATCATTCCTGCATTTCTATTTTCAGAAAAAAGAAAACCAAATATGAACAAAAGAATGTTTTTCGATTCTCAGGCGTTTGTTTTTCTCCTTATGATGATATTGGCCGCCGTATTATCTTTGCCAGCGACTGTCACCTATGGCCAGTCAGGCAATAAATCCAGCTCGTACGATCCTTTAGACTCTTCGGTCATCCCTGCCCGAAGAATGGCACAGCAAAATGATTTCCGCAACAATGCCTATCCTTTTCCGGCCAAGCCGCGTAATGAATGGGAACTGGGCATTAAAGGCGGCTACACCTACGGGGTCACAGACGTTAAGAACTGGGGCCCAACCGGTGGATTCGGTGTCCATCTCAGAAAAGCGCTGGGTTATGTATTCTCACTGCGCGCCGAATATGACTGGATCAGGCTACGCGGCCTGAACTACCAGTACTCCAGCTCGTATGGGAAGAACCCTGCCTTAACAGCGGTTTACCCTCCTACAGCCGGTGTTTATTCCCCCATCTTTTACAATTACCGGTCGACGGTGCACGAACTGTCCATCCAGGGGCTTTTCTCCCTCAATAACGTCAATTTCCACAAGGCTAAGACGGGGTGGAATGCCTATCTCTTCGGCGGTCTGGGTGCAATGACATACAGCACTTTCTATAAGACCGGCAATTACCTCGCTGGATATGCCAGTGTGATCTCCCAATATCCTCTGGATCGCTATAAGGATAGAAAGGATATCCGTAAAGCGCTGAAAAACGTATTGACGGGATCCTGGAATACACTGGCTGACAGGAGCGGGACCACAACCACCCTGGGCGGCGCCCCGCTCTGTCTGGTGGGTGTAGCAGGTCTGGGCTTTGAATTTAAGCTGAACAATAAATTCAATATCGCCCTGGAAGACAAGTTCACCTTTACAACCACGGACCTGTTGGATGGACAGCAATGGCAGAACAATTATACAGCAGGGGCTGTCAACAGCATTGCAATGACAAAGTCATCGGATGGTTACAACTTTCTATCGCTCGGCCTCAACTATAACATCGGCAGCAAACATTCAGTAGAGCCTTTGTGGTGGATCAATCCCCTCGACTACGCTTACAACGAGATCAATGCCCCCCGTCATATGAAACTGCCAAAACCAGTATTGGATGACGCAGATGGGGACGGCGTAACGGATCAGTTTGATCTGGAACCCAACACGCCAAAAGGCTGCCCGGTTGACTCTCATGGTGTAAGCCGTGATACGGATGGCGACGGCGTACCCGATTGCAGGGATAAGGAACTGATCACACCCACCCGGTGCCAGCCTGTGGATGCTGATGGCGTAGGCAGATGCCCTGATCCGCAGTGTTGTAAGGACCTACGCGACTCCCTGGCTGCCGGCGCATATGGCAACGGCAACGGTCATGGAAAGTGCAGCATTGGTGATCTGCCCAGCATCACTTTCAAAGGCCGCTCCGTAACGCTCAGCAAGGACGCCCAGGCGCTGTTGGCCGGCACCGCTGAAAAGCTGCGCAATAACCCCAATTGCAGAATTGCAGTAATTGGCTATGGCGAATCCAGCAAAGTGACCCAACAGCTGAGCTGGGATCGTGTCAATACCGTGATCAACTACCTCGTTGAAAAAGAAGGCATCGGCAGCGACAGGTTCATCTTCCGCTATGGACAGGCCGGCGGTGATGAAAATACGGTCGATCTGCGCGATGGAACAGGGGAAGAAGGTCCGAATACGGTGCCTGCTCCGCATCCTAACCTGCGAAGAAAATAATACGCAGGAAATAATGTAGTCTCTCTTATGTGAATGAATACCCGTTGCTCCCCTCATTTTGCTGAGGGGAGCTTTTTTTATTTTATCACGGCCCGCTCTATAGCTTTGTTATCTTTTTTACCACCCTCGTTTCGTCATTACGGATGATGACCAGCGCATAAGAGCCCGGGGCGATACCCTGTAGGTCATAATGGCCATCCGGACTGCTTTTTACCCGGAGCACAGACTTCCCGGTCATGTCAAATAATTCCACGGAGCTGTTGATATGGACGCCATCCGGCTGCAAATAAAGAAAAGATGATACAGGGTTGGGGCCTATAATGATCCTGTTATCTCCTGTTACCCCTAAATCCAGCTCTTTTATAGCGCTATAGCTTACAAGCCCGGCGGCATCCGTCCGTTTAATACGGAAAAAATTCCGGCTGCTGAATGGGCCGGTCGCCAGGTAGGAATAGGTTATAACATTCGCGCCACCCAGGATCTTTGAAAGCGCTGACCAGGAAACAGCATCCCTGGAGTAATCCACCTCATACCAGGCGGCAGGATCATTCCCCTGCAACATCCAGCTTAACAGAACATCCGTTCCTTTCCAGGCGACTTCCCAGTCCATCAGCTGCAGGGCCATCACCTGGTCGTTGGATGCTTCTCCCTCGATAAAACAGCTGCCATTATAAGCCGTGATACCCATACCAGGCCCGGCCGCGCCAAAAGGAGCATAACCGTCGGAAAATGTAGACTCGCAATTGGGATACAGACAGCCACTGGCTGTCGACCCTATACGGGTGGAAGTGGAGGTGGCGCCGGGGGTGGTAAGGGACGGGTCCACGGCGCTTATCTTGACAGAACAGTCATAGGTCCCGTTCATGTTCATACGACCATAAGATAGGATCTCTATTTGTCCGGTGCCCGTGATGGTACCGTAATAGCTGAATGTAACACCCGGACATATCCGAAGGATCCCATTGATGGTCAGTGAACCCGATGCCGCGGTGTTGGAACAATTGCCTGGTATGGAGGCAGCTCCCAAACAGGTGTTCGTCGTGATACAGACGACCTTGCCGGCAGGTATTGTCGACAGGGCGCCGGAGATCAGACTTGATTCAGTATAGTCGCAGACGCCACTACATTGCGCATAGACAGAAAAATTGCAATAAAAGAAGAGAAAAAGTGGAAGTAACAGATACGGCCGGGACACACGAATTTTATTCGGACAAGGACGGTTGTGCAGGGGCTTCATAAGATCGGTTTTGTTAATAAGGTCTAACCATTACAAAGATAACAGGTGTTATTTGCATATGCAAGGGGGCCTACCGTCCGGATAGGAAAGTGCTAAAAGCTTTTCTGTTAATTCTCCTTGCTTTTCAATGGGTTGTTTAAAATGATAAGTCATAATTTTATGCGCTTATCCTATTTATCACATACATACCACCTTGTATTGCTTACCTTTTCATAAAATTTAACCTTATGGCCCTCTTTATCGTAGGTATTATTATATTGCTCATCGGTGTGCTCACCGGCAGAAAGGCATCCCCCTTTTCACCCTATGCCCGTTACTTGCGTCTCAGCGGATTGGGACTGGGCCTGATCGGATTATTAAGCGCCTGTTTTGTCCAGATAGGCGCCGGTGAGATCGGTGTGCAGGTTTTATACGGCAGTGTACAGAATAACGTATTACCCAGCGGACTTCATTTCATTAATCCTTTGGTGACGGTTGAACACATGGATATAAAAACACAGAATTACACCATGAGCGCCGTGCGCAATGAAGGTAATAAAGAAGGAGACGACGCCATCCGTGTCCTCAGCGCCGACGGACTGGAAGTCGTCATTGATCTGACCGTTCTTTACAAAGTGATCCCTACGGCGGCGCCGTCCATCCTCCGGGAGACAGGCATCGACTATACCGATAAGATCGTAAGACCGCTTACACGCACCAAGATCAGGGATAATGCCGTTTATTATGACGCAGTCTCTCTTTTCTCCACCAAAAGAGATGAATTTCAGACCCGCATCACCAAAAGCATCGAAGATGACTTTCACCAGCGCGGACTGCTGCTGGAACAAATCCTCATCCGCAATATCTCCCTGCCACAGGCCGTAAAGACCAGCATAGAACAAAAGATCTCGGCCGAACAGGATGCGCAGAAAATGCAATTTGTATTGCAGAAAGAACAACAGGAGGCACAGCGTAAACGCGTGGAAGCACAGGGTATCGCTGATTACCAGCGCATCATCAGCGAAAGTCTGTCTGACAAACAGCTGCAATACGAAAGTATCAAAGCCCAGCTGGAAATTGCTAAATCCCCCAATGCAAAAGTCATCATCATGGGTAAAAGCAATACACCCGTGATCCTGGATACAAAAGGACAATAAAAATGAATGACATGGTAATAGTGAGAGAAGCCGATGCCAATGATGCAACACTCATAGCCGATATGAGCCGCCGCACCTTTTATGAAAGTTTTTCGGCGGATAATACAGCGGAAAATATGACCCTCTTTCTGGATACACAGTTCACAAAAGAAGCCCTGGTAGCCGAGGTCGGTCAGCCTGGCAATGTTTTTTTACTGGCCACCTTGGATGACCAGCCTGCAGGTTATGCACGGCTGGCGGAAAATACTCCCCCGCCGGAGCTGGGCCCAGGGTCGGCCATCGAGATCGTCCGCATCTACGCGGAGCAATGGGCCATTGGGAAAGGAGTGGGGAATGCATTGATGAAGTATGCCCTTGACCTGTCCCGGCAAAAAGGACTGGAATACATTTGGCTGGGCGTATGGGAACATAACCACCGTGCCAAGGCTTTTTATACCAAATGGGGATTTGAAAAATTCGGGGAACATATCTTTGTAGTGGGTACTGATCCGCAGACAGACTGGTGGATGCGCCGGTCATTGCCCGGCCAGCCTTAACAGCCGCTCCTTTTTTTCCGGCCATTCATCGTCAATGATACTGAGCATCACCGTATCACGACGGGAACCATCATTGCGAATGGCATATTTTCGCAATATGCCTTCTTTTACCCCACCTATCCTTTCAACAGCTTTCTGTGAACGGATATTCTGATGGGCCACGGAGAATTGCACCCGGTAAAACCCAAGGTGCTCAAACGCATATTGTAATAACATCAATTTGCATTCTTTGTTATGGATCTTTCCCCAGACAGCAGGGATATACCAGGTATGACCTATTTCCATCCGGCGGAACTTCCAGTCCACGAAGAATATCCTCGTCATACCGATGATGGCATTTTTTTCGATGAATTGATCGCCCGGTGCAGGCGTCTTTTCTTCCCGGGCCGCGTGGATAATAAAAGCCTGTTCGCCGATGGCTTCCAATGCCAGGGCCTCGTTAAAATACTGATCAAATTGCTGATCATAGCTGTCATTGATCAGCAACGTTTTTGTGAACTCCCAGATCCGTTCATCTTTTGCAAGCGGACGGATGAGTTCACGATGCCCTTCGCCGGCAGGTTCCAGCCATATAGTCTTGCCATGAAAAGAAACAGCATCATCAGAAGGAGGGAAAATACGGAGCATAGTTACTTTTTATTTCCAAAAGTACCCTGTCCCGACAATAAACAGGTAGGCCAGTTCCGGGAGAGACAATAGGCCAGCCTGTGGTAGTTATAATACAAGGATCTTTCCTGCATCTATCAAGGCATGCGTGGGATTACAGATGCGATAGAAATAAATGCCCTTTCCCCAGCCCGCAGTATTGATGTCAAAATCTTCGCTGTTGACAAGGTAGCTGCCCATTCTTTTGCCCGCCTGGTCAAAAAAATCCACCATCAGCGGCTGCCGGTAAAATTGGTCAACATGCAAAGTAGCACCCATATGCAATACCGTTGGATTTAAATGAGGGATCTTTTTGTCGCTCATATCCATGGGGATCACAGCTGAATAAAATGAGCTCCCATCCTTTTGCACTACTTTCAGCCGGTAGAAATTTTCCTGTGCAGGTGGATAGCTGTCCATATCATTATAGGAATAATTTCCATCGGTGTCGCCAATGGCCGCCAGCTGACTCAGCGCGGTAAAAGCAATACCGTCACTGGAGTGCTCCAATACATAGCGGTCCGTGTTCCCTTCATTAAAGGCGCGCCACTGTATCATCACTACGTTATTCCTATGATCTTTGATCGCTTTAAAGTCGAAGCCTGAGCCCTGTGATTCGGATACGCCGTCACCTGGTCTGGTAAGAATTTGACCATCGGTCTGTGCGGCGGCAAATATCCCGCAGAAGATCAGGGCAGAAAAATATAGATTCTTCATAAAACCTGATTTGATTACAAAGGTAAAGGGCAAATCACATGCCTGCCGCTTCTAAAAACAGGTTTCGCGGGTGATTAACAGTGTATTAACCCCCGCCCCCCTGTTATTAATGCAAGATCAGGATCAAAAGCAAAATAATAATGATCAACGCCCCTACAGAAATATAAACACCGCCTGTATACCCCATAGCATGGGCCTCTTTGTTCATATTCCGCAATTCCACCCGC
>Ga0206926_1145_pt1 | contig 13591 bp, 12 predicted proteins | sample Alteio_BWOrgHeat_59_FD_152955 | JGI IMG/M metagenome (GOLD analysis project Ga0206926, IMG submission 152955) | Enriched cells from forest soil in Barre Woods Harvard Forest LTER site, Petersham, Massachusetts, United States -... | ecosystem: Environmental > Terrestrial > Soil > Temperate forest >... | reverse complement strand
GGTGTGTAACCGAACTGGGCAGCCGCGGCCACATTGATGAGGATGTTGTGCCCCTCGTTGGCCGGCGAGCCGTGCCCGTTATTGTTAGTCAGCGTGTCCTCGCCGCGAGTCTCGGAGAATATCCGTCCGGCAACTACCGGCAAGCCGTACAGCGCGGCAAAGTCCGGGCCGATCATTATCCTGTTGACCGAAATTCCCGTTTGCCCTGGAACCTCAACAAAACCAAGGGCCATGCTATTCTGGAAGGGAACGGCGTCTGATAACGCCGTGGCAAACACGCCAGGATAGGTACGTAAGGTCTGTGCGAAGGCTTCGCGACGGCTTGGAGTAAGTTCTGTCACGCTAAGCACGACGATGTTGCTTCGGTCGAAGCCCAGATCGAGGTCACGCGCAAAACCGATCTGCTTGTACACGACGATTGTTGCGATGCCGAGGCCGACAGAGATGGCGAACTGCAGTACGACCAGAAGGCTGCGCAGACGGTTAGAGCCGGGTTGACCTGAACTGTTGGCCCGAAGCACCGTAGCGGGCCGAAAGCGGGACAGCACCAGCGCAGGATAGACGCCGCTGATTACCCCCGCGGCGATTGCAATACCGAAAATCAAGAGCGACAGCGGCCAGTCGCCGAGGTAGTGAAAAGCGATCGGCCGTTCCAGAAAGCGATCGTAGGCGGGCAGGAGAATCTCAACGATGGCTATCGCAAAAACCAGGGCGCAAAGAGCCACCAGCACCGACTCGCCCAAGAACTGAGTCATCAGCTGCCGGCGACTTGCACCCACGCATTTTCGCAGTGCAATCTCGGGAGCCCGCAGCATGGCGCGGGCGGTCGCCAAGTTCATGAAATTGACGCACGCCACCAGAACGATCAGCAAACCCACCGTAGCGATACCATAAATGGTGAACCAGCTCCCTGCGGGCGTCATGTTATTGGGGTATCGGGCAGATGAGAGATGAACACCCGCGAATGGAGTCATATACACTTGATAGATCCGACTTCCCCGTATACTCAGCTGGGGATTCCGGAATACAGCACTTTCAATCCTATCCAGGATCGGCGCCAGCTTTGCGATCACTGCCTGAGGATCAGCGCCCGGAGCAAGAGCCACATAGCTGTAATACCAGGGCGAAGTCCAGTCCTGTTTTTGCTCCTGACTGACCCTGTCAGCGACAGAGGTGTTCGGCATAAGTACATCGACCGCCAGTTGGGAGTTGGTCGGCACGTTGCGCATCACGCCGGTAACCTTCAGCTCGATTTGGCTGCTCACGCAGGCATCATCCGACTTATCACACTTTGCCCTGGCAACCGTGACGGTTTGTCCGAGTGGATTTGCAGTGCCGAAATACTTCTTGGCAGTATCTTCCGACAGAACCAGGGATTCTGGCTGGGCGAGAGCCGCGGCGGGATCTCCCGAGACCAAGGGCAGTCGGACAACCTGTAAAAAGTTGGGGTCCACCACATCGACAGCCTCGGGGAACTGCTGGTTCCCGACCGTTATCGTCATGCCTTCGCGGTTCAGGCGAGTCGCCGCTGTGACCTCCGGAATTTCCTCCTGCATCACGGCCGGCAGAGCGAAGGGAACCGTAGCGTTATTCACGACGGGATTGCCCGGCAGATGTACGGTCTGTTCCAATTTGTAGAGCCGCGTGCTGCCTGGGACCCACTTGTCGTAGGATGTTTCATCTCGGATAAACAGGATGACGAAGATGGCACAGGCCAGCCCCAACGCCAGGCCCGCGATGTTGATGAAGCTATAGAGCTTGTGGCGAACGATGTTGCGAGCGGCCGTGATGAGATAATGTCGGAACATGGCGTGCTTTTAAACTAAAGAATTTGCCTGATGTTTTCGGTGACGATGGCACCGTCGAGCAGATTGACGATGCGATGGGCATATTCGGCGTGCGAATGAGAATGCGTGACCATGACAACGGTCGTGCCTTCACCGTTTAATTCGGTGAGCAACTGCATGACCTCCTCGCCGTTGGCCGTGTCCAGGTTGCCAGTGGGCTCGTCGGCCAAGATCAACTTCGGTTTTGAGACGACCGCTCGCGCGATGGCGACACGCTGCTGTTGACCGCCGGACAGTTGTTGAGGCATGTGCCGGGCGCGATGACCGATCTTGACGCGTTCCAGCGCGCCGCGCACGCGATCCTTGCGTTCACCTCGCGAGATGTCTCCGTGGTAAAGGAGCGCTAACTCGACGTTCTCCGAGACATTTAATTCGTCAATGAGATTGAAGCTCTGAAAGATAAAGCCGATGGAGTTCTTCCGGACTGCCGAAAGCTCGGATTCGGTATGGCCTGTAATGTTCTGAGCGCCGAACCAGTACTCACCGGCGGTCGGACTGTCGAGCATGCCCACGACGTTGAGGAATGTGGATTTGCCGCACCCGGAGGGGCCCATGACGGCGATGAACTCGCCTACCGCGACTTCCAAATTGATGTCGCGCAGGGCCGCGGTTTCTACTTCGGTGGTGCGGTAGATCTTGCTGAGATGTTTGAGCGTAATCATTAGTTCCTCGGCTTAGGATCAATGGGAGCCGTGATCCGGCTTGTCGAATTCAACGCGGTCAATCTTCTGGAAGGCTTCGTATCCCGAGACGATAACTTTTTCGCCGGCTGCCAAGCCGTCCACGACTTCGACGTGTTCGGGATTGCGGCGGCCGAGCCTAACTGTACGGCGCGTCGCATATCGGCCGTCCGGCGCCACCACGAAGATCCAATTGCCCCCCGTCTCCTGATAGAACGGCCCATTGGGCAGCATCAACGCCGTGGCCGCGCGCCCGAGTTCGAGCTTGATGTCGAAGGCTTGGCCTGTGTGGATGCCTTGGGGCGGGTTCTCAAAGTGAAGGTCAATCCGGAAGGTGCCATTCGCCACCTGGGGATATATTTTTGCAACCGCGGCCTGGTAGTCGCGGCCGTCACTCGTGAAAATCGCACTTTGGCCGAGCACGATGCGGCCGAGATAGAACTCGTCCACCAGCGCCGTCAATTTGAAGCGATCGAGTGAATCAACCTGCCCGAGCACCGCGCCCTGGGTCTTGGATTGCCCCACTTCGGCCGCCAGTGCCGTGAGCTGCCCATCTGCCGGGGCGCGGATGGTCAGCCCGTCGAGGCTTGCAGCGGCGGTGGCGCTACTCGCCTTGAGCCGGATCAGGGTGTCCTGAAGCTGCTTGAGCTGATTTACGCGAACTGCTTTTTCCGCATCGCCGGAGGCGGTAGTCGCGTCACGAAGCTTCAATTCGTAGGCGTATTCTTCTTGCTCTTGCTGGTAGATCGCGGGCGCGATCGCGTTTCCGTCAAGCAGAATCTTGTCCCGTGCAAGGTCACCCGTGAGTTTGCTGATCTGATGTTCAATGTCGAGCAAGTCGTGTTCGTATTTGAAGCGAGTTTCTTCTAACTGTATTTTGGTATTTTCCAATGCGTTGATCTGACCCGCCGTGTCGGCCTCTCGCGAGGCGACCTGGAGTTGGAGCGTCGCGTTCGTCAACACAATCAGGGGCTGTCCGGTCTTCACCTCTACGCCATCCTCAACCAGTACTTGCTTCACCGAGCCGCCCTGGTCGGCAGTCAGATACCGTGTAGTGAACGGGGCGGCGGTGCTACGCACGGCGATGAAGTCCTCGAACGGGCCTCGCGTGACCTCACCCAGGGTCAGTTTGTCGATGGGGACGCGGTAAGTGTGACCGCTGGTGTGCGCACGTAGCCAAACGCCACCTGCAAGGACCAAAAGGCCGGCAATTCCGTAAGGGATATAGCGCCGCCAAGCCGGCGGTCGACTGAGGGGCGTATCCATACCCGCGACGGCCGATCGGTCGGCAAGCCGGTCCGTTGCAGCAAGGCGGTGATCGCGAGGGCTCATATCCCAGTAAAGCAATTACCGGGCCAAGGGATGCATTCCAATACTTTCAATAGGTTAGCAAATCAGGGGTAGCCAAAAAACGTCCGCCAGCGTACAAGGTGACCGCACACTGTCCGAATTCGCACACATGGCGCCAGACCCCAATTCCGCACGCATTCTCGTGATCGACGATGAGGAGGACATCCTGGTCACGGCGCGTCTGTTACTCAAGCGCCATTTCGTCTCCGTTCAAACGGGCTCTGACCCGTCCCGCCTACCTGATCTCGCCAGACAGGGGGCGTTCGACGTCCTGCTGCTCGACATGAACTTCAGCATCGGCGTCGATGATGGAAGGGAGGGCCTTCAGTGGCTCTCTGAAGTCTTAACGATCGATCCGCAGGCGGTGGTCGTATTGGTTACCGCCCATAGCGGCGTGGAGTTGGCCGTACAAGCCATGAAGCAGGGTGCTGCGGATTTCGTGACCAAGCCTTGGGAAAACGAGCGGCTGGTGGCAACGCTCTTGGCCGCGGTCAATTTGCGCCGGTCACGTCTCGAGACGGCGGAGCTGCGCAAGCGTAATCGGGGACTCGCGGCCGCCACGCGAACTGACATCGAAATGATCGGCACCTCACCCGCGGCGCTTCAAGTATTTGACACGATCCGGCGGGCTGCGCCCACCGATGCCAATGTGCTTATCCTGGGAGAGAACGGGACCGGAAAGGAATTAGTAGCCCGCGAAATTCATCGCCACTCGCGGCGCGCCGACGACGTATTCTTAAGAGTTGATCTCGGTGCCCTGTCGCCCCAGCTCTTCGAGAGTGAACTCTTTGGCCATCGCCGTGGGGCTTTCACTGATGCTCGCGAGGATCGCATCGGCCTATTCCGCGCGGCAACGGGCGGCACGCTATTTCTTGACGAGATCGGGAATGTGCCGTTGCATCTGCAAAGCAAATTACTCACGGCACTGGAGCGACGGGAGGTTATCCCCGTCGGGGCAGACAAACCGGAACCGATCGACGTGCGACTCATTTCGGCCACCAATCTCGAAGCTGCGCACCTGGCCGATGCCGACAGATTTAGGCAGGACTTGTTTTACCGGATCAATACTGTGGAAATTAGGTTGCCCCCCTTGCGTGCGCGACGCGAGGATATCCCGCTCCTCCTGGAACACTTCATTGCCATCTACGCACAAAAATACAATTTTCCCGCCAAGCGCCTGAGTGCCTCGGCGCTCGATGAACTCACAGCCCACGAGTGGCCGGGGAATGTTCGTGAACTTCGACATGCCGTCGAACGAGCCGTCATTTTAAGCGATGGGGCGATCTTGGAGGCGGATGATTTTTCGCTCATTGCACCGCGCGCCGACCGTGCCGTCGGTCATTCGCCTGACACCCCCCGGCTCGATGCCGTTGAAAGGGGCGCCATCATGCGCGCACTGTCGGAAGCCCAAGGCAATATCAGCCGCGCGGCGGGAACTCTCGGCCTCACCCGGGCATCGCTGTACCGACGGAAGACAAAATATGGCCTATAGCCGCTTCCAATTGGGCGTCGCGCTGCGCACGGTGGCCCTGGCGCTCACGATCGTAGCCGCTGCATGCCTGATCGCGCAGACCCGATGGTATGTGACCATCGCGCTGTGTTTGGCGACGGCGCTCGCGCAGATTGCGGGGCTCGCGCGCTTTGCTACCCAGTCAAGCCGCGAGGTGGCGAGATTTTTGGAAGCCATTTCCTTCGACGACACCTCACTCAGTTTTTCCGGCTTGGCGGGCGACAGTGCCCACAGTGAACTTGGGAAAGCGATGGCCGGTGTCCTGACGAAGCTTCGCGTCGTCCGATCCGAACGCGAGGAGCAATCGAGATATCTCCAGACTCTTGTCGCCCATGTCCCGGTGGCCTTGGTTTCCGCCGACGAGCGCGACCGGGTGCAACTCCTCAATATGGCAGCGCGGCGGTTATTTGGAACCGCGCTTAACGAAACGGGAGAGTTCGCACGGCATGGGGAGGCGTTCGCCGTCGGCATGGACTCCATCCGTCCTGGAAGCACCGCCATCTTGCGAATGGAGCGACCCTCTGGAACGCTACTGCTCAAAGTCGCGGTGACCGAATTGGCGTTAGGCGGCATACGGCATCGCCTTATTTCACTGCAAAATATCGAAAGTGAAATGAGTGCTCATGAGATGGCCGCCTGGCAGACCGTCATCCGCGTCATGGCACATGAGGTCATGAATTCTCTTACGCCCGTGTCGTCGCTTGCAGCCACAGCCCAGGATTTAGTGAGCGGCGTGATTCAGCAATTGCCCGCAGACGACCCACGTACCATGGCATTGAAAGATGCCTCCGAGGCGCTTGAGACCGTCGCGCGGCGCAGTCAAGGGCTCTTGCATTTTGTGCAGAACCACCGGCGCCTGACCAAGCACCTCGTGACGCAGATAGAGACTGCGCCAATACAGCGTATTTTTGCCCGTCTTCGACGTCTGCTTGCCAATGACCTTGCGGCCCGCGACATTCACTTGACGACGAGCGTTACACCGGAGACGCTCGAGATCTCAGCCGACATCGAATTACTGGATCAAGCCCTCATCAACCTGGTCCGAAACGCGATCGAGGCCCTGCGCGATACCGCGGAGGGAAGGATCGTGCTGTCCGCCCAACGTGACCCGGACGGTCGCGTGGCCATTGCAGTGGCGGACAACGGTCCAGGCATTGCGCCCGATCAGCGCGAGAAGATATTTGTGCCCTTCTTTACGACCAAACGTCAAGGCAGCGGGGTGGGGCTAACGTTGGTTCGCCAGATCGCCACCGCTCATGGCGCGACGGTTGATGTTTCGGAGTCATCGGGCGGAGGCGCTACAGTCTCCTTGCGATTCTAATGGCTGGCTAATTAACGGATGCGGGAGAAATCAAGGAGACCGAAGCCAAAGGCGATATCACCCTCACGACGTTGCAGCGATACGCCGCGGCGCTCGGCTGCGAATTGACTTATGCACTGGTACCCAAACGTCCGCTTCAGGAAGTAGTGGAGGAGCGGGCTGAGCGAATCGCGCGCGACGAGGTCTCGCGCGTGAAGCATTCCATGGCACTGGAAGATCAGTCAACTGGTCGGGAGCACTTGGAGCGCGAGATTGCGGAGCTCCATAGGAAGCTCATGGAAGGCAAACGCTCACGACTGTGGCAATGAGATTTGAGTATGCGCCTGGCGCCACGCCCATTGACCTGGACGAGGCTAAAGGGCTTATCCCCGCTCATCTCACACTGCAGCGTGAGCTCAACGAGTACGAGGAATCAAACATTCTCGAGGCGACCGCATGGTTGTTCGCGCGACGCCGCGGCGACCCACTGGATGAGCGCTTCATTCATATCGTGCACGGCCGCATGTTCAATCAGACTTGGAAATGGGCAGGAAAGTCGCGCCGCACGGATAAGAATATAGGAGTGTCCTGGTTCGAAATTCCGGTGCGGCTGCGCCAAATGCTCGGCGAAGTTCGCGCTCAGATTGAGCATCAAGCCTACTCGCCCGTAGAGATTGCTGCCCGCTACCATCATCGCCTCGTCGCCATTCATGTGTTCCCGAACGGCAACGGTCGACACGCCCGCGTTATGGCAGATTTGCTCGTCACTGAACTTGCAGGCCGGCGGTTCGAATGGGGCCGTGGCTCGCTGGTAGCTGCGAACGAGCTGCGCGCGCTACATCGCTACACTCCAGGCGGCAGATGCGGGCAACTGTCAGCCCCTTCTAGATTTTTGGATAACGCGTGACTTCATACTGGTTGCGGTGTGTCAGCTCTGCGGCACTCTCGCAGGCGATTCGCTCGCGCCCAGATCTCGCGGCTTGGTGCCTTTCAACACCAGCCATAGGGTCAACGCTATCTCGCAGAAAGTAGCGGGCTGTGAGATCGAAAATGCCGTGCTCTGGTACTGTGGCCATAGTGTCCCGGTCATACTTAGCCCCAAGTAGGCGGCACCGCCGATCGCCAGCCAAACACCCAGAAACCGCGGCACTAACCGCGACTTGTACACAAGCACGGCCAAGGGGAAGAGCCATACTCCCCATAAAACCTCGGCTGCGGTGTTTTGAGCGTCCCGCAGCTTCAGAAAGAGCATTGCCAGGGCGTCGCGCTGAGGCTCGTCGAATACGGATAAGAAATCCGCGCGCCTCACGACCATCAGTGTGCCAAAGTCGTCGACAACACCAACGAAGTAAATGACGGCTGGCATTACGCCTCCGAGGATCACCACGAGAGTGGCGAGGGTGCGGTCAACTGCAACGAACAATCGGTAAAAGGCAAGTGTGAGAAAGATTAGGATAACCGCGCCGGCTAGTTCGCTGGCGATACCCATACGAAAAAGGAACTCGTGGGCGGCGATATTGTTGACCGTGGCCGCCGCATTGCCTTGCACGAAGAGTTTGCTGGGTATGTAGATGAGACGCAGTGGGCCGACGACTATAAGCAGCAGATACCATAGTCCTGCGACTGTTCCTGGGTTACGAGCTATGGGCATTTTCGTTCCTTGTTGAAGGATTCGGTGCAGCGTTCGACGATTGGCGGTAGGTCGGGTGAGACTACCCTAACCGCCAATCGACTGCTCGTAGGCAATCCGTTCGGTGCCGTCAGTGACCGGTCCGGCCGTCGAAAATTCCGGTCGATGCCAATACTTTGAACGCTCATAGGAACGACAAATTTACGAGGCCGACCCCGCATATTCACCGTCAATCTGGGCACAGAGTGAATCAATGCAGCATTTCGTGAAAGCCATTCACGCGGCGTTGACCAATATTCTCCCTGGTGAGGAAGGTCGTTTCGGCAAATGAACGCGGATTTCGATGTCACTACCGAGGGCTGTTAGAAAAGTCATCAGCCGTTCGACTGAAAATCCCTCGAGCTTGTAGTGTTTGAGCGCGGAAATTTTGGGCTGATTGATGGATAACGCAGTGGCTGCGGCCGCCTGCGTTAGCCGGCGTGATTCCAACAGGCGATTGACCGCAACGGCGAGCCGTACTTTCGTATCGATCTCCGCGGCATCTGGAAGGCCGAGATCGGCAAAGACATTGCCGGAACTCGCCACGACTTTATTCGCGCTTTTGGCTTGCTTGGCCATATCTCGCCTCGTAATCTGCTTGCGCCGCCTTTAGGCGTCGGTCAATCATTTCAACATCCGTCTTCGCCGTGCGCGTCCCACTTGGCGATTTCTTCTGAAAACAGTGCAGGACGTACAGCGCGTGCTCAAATCGCACTACATACCCTGCGCGAAACGTGTCGGTCTTATAATCGCTCACCACCTCAAAGACACCAGGCCCGAGACCTTTCCAAGGCTTTGCATCCGGGTGTTTGCCGCCGTACTGCGCAACACTCAAGACAGCGCCGATCTGACGAACCACGGGATCGGGCATTGCGAGCAAATCGCGTTTGCTTGAACCGATCCAAAACAGCGGTTTCTCACCAGGAGCCAACCTTCGGCGCATGGATCAAATATCCTCGTTTTAGGATGATATCCTAATTTCGGAATAAATACGAGCGGTCGTAGCAGATTGGGTCAGTCAGGCAGCTCGCTGATATCTCGTCGAGTGGATACCACAATATCCGCAATCGACCCCGTTGCGGTCCTTGGTGAACATCGGCTTGCTGGCAGTCTAAATCGACCAGCAAACGACCTGCGCCGGCACCGCTCGCGCATTGGCCTACGGCGGACAATTCATGCTTGCGTCGATTGCCATACCCGTAGACCAGCACGCATTCGGGGGCTTTCTTAGAGACTGATGTCTGCCAGTTTTCTTAGGAAGGATAGCTGGCAAGATCGTCACCGGCGTAAGTGCCCTATTTCCCGATGGAGTCGAAGGAGGTCACGTCCACGATAGCTACGCTAGCGCAATTGAAGGCAAATTGGTTCCGACGGCGTAATCGTTAGCGGCAGCCGTTGCGCGCAATCCTACAGCGTGATGTACTCCCGATGTGTTCCGTTTTTTCCCGGTTTCGGAAATTCCCCCAGGGATGTTAGGAGGATTTCATGGCCGCAATCGAAGCGACTGAAGCGTCACTCAGGATCGGCACGGATGAAGGAGCCGGGACACGACTAGTCCTCGTGGCGGCATCGTTGGGAACGGTCTTCGAATGGTACGACTTTTTCCTCTACGGCAGCCTCGCTGTCTTCTTTGGTGCCCTGTTCTTTCCTCCCGGCAATGAAACCGCGGGATTTCTCGCCAGTCTCGCCACGTTTGGAGCGGGCTTCGCCGTACGCCCCTTGGGCGCGCTCGTGTTCGGGGGGCTGGGTGATCGCATCGGCCGCAAGCGCTGCTTTATGATCACGATGGTGATGATGGGTCTTTCGACCCTTCTCGTCGGAATGCTGCCGACCTATGCGCAGGTGGGTGTATGGGCGCCTGCACTTTTAGTGTTCCTGCGACTGACGCAAGGTTTGGCGGTAGGCGGCGAATACGGCAGCGCAGCCACATATCTGGCGGAGCACGCCCGGCCGGCCCATCGGGGCTACTACACCAGCTGGCTTCAGACTACCTCAACGATCGGCCTGCTGCTTTCCTTACTGGTCATACTCGCCTGTCGTTTGACATTGGGTGATGAAGCATTCAAGGCCTGGGGCTGGCGCGCCCCGTTTCTGACATCAATATTGCTGCTCGCTGTATCGGTCTACATCCGCCTCAAGCTCGAAGAGTCGCCGGTTTATCAAAAAATGAAGTTGGATGGGCGCACCTCAAAATCGCCGATCAGGGAGACCTTCGGTTCCTGGAGCAACATAAAGGGCCTACTCGTGCTGCTGTTCGGCATCACGTCCGGAATGACGGTGATTTGGTATGGCGCGCAGTTTTACGCGCTGTTTTTCATGCAAAATACATTGCAAGTCGATTACAAGACGAGCTACGCAATCATCGCCATCGGCTTGGCCCTTGGAACGCCTCTCATCGTTCTCTGCGGCGCGCTGTCCGATCGAATAGGACGTAGGCCCGTCATGATTGCCGGGCTGCTATTAGGCGCGCTGACGTTTATTCCGAGCTTCCACGCACTCGCCAATTTCGCCAACCCCGGTTTGGCGGATTTCGTCGAACGAAACCCGATTGAGATCAGCGCGGACAACTGCACGTTCTCGCTGTTCGCGGCCCCGGCATCTTCCTGCGATAAGGCCCGCAAGTTCTTCAGCCGAAATGGACTTTCATACACCTCGATTCCCGCGGCCGCCGGCGGCGGCGTAGTGACTCGCATCGGCGCAACGACGCTGCTCGGATTCGATGAGTCTGTTTACAAGAAAGCGCTTGAAGGATCGGGCTTCAAGGGCACCGCAGCAAACGTGAACGTTGCTGGCTCAATCGCCGTCGTGGTCTGGCTGCTGGCGTTGGTCGGCATGGTGTACGGGCCGATGGCTGCATTTATGGTCGAGATGTTCCCTGCGAAAATCCGCACCACCTCGCTGTCGCTGCCATACCATCTTGGTGTTGGCATTCTCGGCGGCTTCCTACCCTTCGCTGCCTCTGCATTGGTGATATACGCGGGCAACATATATGCAGGCCTTTGGTATCCGGTCGGGGTTGCTTTGGCCACAGCGCTCGTCGCGCTAATTGTCTTGCCAGAAACTAAGGATCGCGCTATTGACTGACGGAAATTGCAACCGATCGGCTTATGAAGGGAACGATGCCGACACATTGACGTGAAAGCAGCCGACAAGGCCAAACAGAACTGGCTGACCCGGTCGGCAATCGCATTGTGAATGGCAGCTTCAGAGCAGGTAGTTCGACCTGCTGTACATTCGGTTTGGCCGAAGCCGGTCCATCGGAATTTCCGGTCGATGCCAATACCGCGAATGCTCAGGAAAGTTATCAACAACAAAATTTACGAGGCCGACCCACATACTCCCCGACGCTGAATCTACCCGCATCGACGTACTGGGGAGGAACCCAATGGTCTTCGAGGAGCGTTGACTCGCCACATGCGATGGACGAGCCGCTCGCAGGCACGCCGCTACGTCGCGGCAGAAGAGCGTCATGCGTATCGCAAGATGCTGAATTTGCGACCAATGCGGGGCGGCGGGATTATGAGCGCCAGTAAATTCACCTCGCGCATTCACCATTGATCTGGCTGGTCGCGACGAGGCGCCGTTGCGTGATTCCATTAAGCATTGTGCCCTTCTAGGGCACAATTTGGTCACAGCCAGGCCAATGCAGTTTGGAGATTTAGCTCGTAAGTATTTGTTTTTATTGGTAGCGGGGGCATGATTCGGAATTATAACCGTCGAAAATATCAGGAGATTTTCTTCGACTCAGCTGTTTATAGCCTCTTTGCGAGACTCGCGGCAGAAATCTCGTATACGCACGCGCCCTATATCAGCGTCTTAACCATGAGGTGATCGGTACCTTTGACCGGCCGGAATCCAGCACGGCAGTAATATCGCGCCAGCCTTTTGTGTACATCCATGTCCGTGCCACCCGGCATCGCATCGAGCGCCATTCGTTGCTCGAACTCGTCGGGTTTCGAAGACCCTTTGATTTCGAGCTGGAGTGGAAAGGATTTCATCACGGCAATGCGGCAGCCGAGCCCAAACTTGCTGATGAGTCGTTCAAGCACTTTCAACCCCAGCCCCTGCCCGCGTGCCTCAGGCAAAAGCTCCAAGCGATCGAAAACTAACACGGATCCAAGGTACGAGTCTTCAGTACCGAGGGCCTTACATGCTTGAGGCGACAGATCTCCATGCTCGTCGAGCAACTGAGCATACACGGCAGTCTCGCTAATGTGGTCGAAAGCATCCGCCGGATCCCAAGGGGTCGTATCGAAGTGAAAGACAAAAAAGCGTACGCGACCAACGACATCTTCCTCTTCAATCTTCCGGATGTACCCGCGATAATCGATGCGCGGGCCATCCTCATCCTCTTCGCACCATATCGGGTCCACGGTGAGTGCGATCTCAAAGTCATAATATTTAGTTTCCTCGGCGACTGCCCTGCGCGTCATAGAACGTTATCCTATCGAAGTGCTGCAAAGGTTCGCATCGCCAATACCTGAAGGCGCGTTAAGTACGTGATCATCTCGACAGTCCTTTTGTGTTCATAGTTCGGCATTTGACCCTCGCCTGGTTCACCGACTTAAATTCGAAAGCCGCTCGACCTCCATCGTTTTCACGAGTATGTACTCTGGCTCCTCAACTGGCCAAGAAAGGTATTTCCGTCGAACCAAACTCTCAATCTTCGAGCGGTTTCTTTGAAACGCCTCAAGGCGCCCAGCATTGTCGAGACCATCGGCACCAAAGTGATCATCTAGTGCCTCACGGCTGATGGCGCACTGAACGGGACTTCCAAACGCCGTGCCAACAAACGTAACGGTATCGCGACTGAAATCGTAACGAGCAGTTCGGCCATCGAACGTCAAATCGATACCTGGAAGGATTTCACGAGGACGTCCCAGAATCCTTAGCAGTAGATCGCGCGCGTGTGCAGCCAAATTCCGCATTCCTTCTAGCAGATACTTTCGCCAGTGCGGCCCGCGCTCATAAGCCTCTTCCCATACGTCCTTCAATTCGCCGGGTCGTCTTTCCGCGAGAGCTTCTATCAATCGCTCCGCCTGCAGCAGATCTTTGTCACGCTTTGCGATCGCTGCCGGTCGGTACAGCGAGAGAATCAACTTGTGGACCGCGTAGCGCTCCGGCGCCGGAACATGAACGTAAATGCCTGACCCGTGCAGGACAACCGCTGGCGCGGGGTCACGAATCAGAAAGTCCAGGAAACGCAAGGGCTGCGCATTCGTCTTCAGCGAGGGA